>Ga0265325_10001334_pt1 | contig 17487 bp, 17 predicted proteins | sample 41420metaG_FD_202090 | JGI IMG/M metagenome (GOLD analysis project Ga0265325, IMG submission 202090) | Rhizosphere microbial communities from Carex aquatilis grown in University of Washington, Seatle, WA, United States - 4-14-20 metaG | ecosystem: Host-associated > Plants > Roots > Rhizosphere...
CGCGGCGATCAAGCCCTGCGCGCGCGCCTCGCGCTGCGCGAGCAGCGCCGCACCGGCGCCCAGTCCCAAGCCGATGAATTCGCGCCTGCGCATCGCTGCATCCCCCCAACCCGATGTTGTCGCGAGTATTGCTGTCGCGAGTATGGCCCGTTCTCAGGGCTCGTGGAACTCCAGCCGCATGGCCAGCTCCAGCGTCTCGCCGGTTGAGAGCAGGCGGTAGCCGGTGATCTCCGGGGGTTCGGGCCGGTTCACGGCATCGGTCATGTGCGTCACCGGCTCGAGGCAGACGATCTCATGTGCCGTGGGCGAGTACACGACCAGGAAGCGCGCCGCGGCGCTGGCGCCGATCCGTACGCGCGCTCCGTCAGGCCAGCGCAGCACGGCCTCGCGATTCCATCCGTCGAAGACATGGTCGAGATCCAGGTCATCGAGCGCAGCTCCGGCATCGAATCGCCATGGCGCGGGAACCGCGACACGCCGCTCGGGCAGCCCAGTCGTGCCGGTGAGCCAGACCGATTGCATCGACGCCGTGAGCGTGGTGCCCACGGGCCGCGCAAAGCACGGATGCTGCCCGAGACCGGCCGGCATGGCCTGTACGTCCAGATTCGTCAGTGCCAGCGTCACGACCAGCACGTCTGAATCGATGCTGATGTGCTGCACGGCGCGGAAGCTCCAGGGCCAATCGCCGGCACGGTAGCGCAGTTCCAGACTCGCGGCGGAGGCGGAGCAGTCCGTGACCGCCCACGGCACAGTCCAGCCTATTCCGTGAATGGTGTGGGGATCGCGCGTCCAGTTCGCCTTGAGCTGCACCGTGCGGCCGGCATGCCGGAAGCGTCCGTAGCCGATGCGATTGGAAAATGGCACGAGCGGGAAGGACGCCAGCTGCAGCGGAGCGGTGACGGGAACCGGCGCCGGGCGCAGCACCTCTCGTCCGCGGCAGCGCCATGCGCCGAGGCCGCCGCCGGATTCCGGGTCCACCAGCACCTCGGATCCGGTGCCGCTGCGCAGGAGGAGCACAGGTCGCGTCGGCCGCTCAGACGAAGCGATTCACGAGGTTCTCGAGATATTCCTGGCGACCCGACACCGGCGTGGGCTGCAGATTCTGGGCGACCGCCCGATCTGCGATCGCCGCCAGTGTCGTGCCGTCCTGCGCGATGAACGCGCCGAGCGCGTCGTCCCATCGCCGGTAGCGCTCATCGACGAAGCGGGCGAGTCCGCCGTCCTCGATGATCGCCGCAGCGGCCAGCAGCGCACGCGCAAGGATGTCGATGCCGCCGATATGCGCATGGAACAGGTCATCGACCTCGATCGACTGGCGGCGCAGCTTGGCATCGAAGTTGAACCCGCCGGACGTCAGGCCGCCGGCGCGCAGGATATGGTAGAGCGCGAGCGTGACGTCGGGAACGTTGTTCGGGAACTGGTCGGTATCCCAGCCGTTCTGCGGATCTCCTCGGTTGATGTCGATGGAGCCGAGGATCCCGAGGGCGGCGGCGGTGGCAATCTCGTGCTCGAAGCTGTGGCCGGCCAGCGTGGCGTGATTGGCCTCGATGTTTACCCGGATCTCGTGCTCGAGGCCATAGCGTTTCAGGAAGCCGTACACGGTGGCGGTGTCGTGATCGTACTGGTGCTTGGTCGGCTCATGCGGCTTGGGCTCGATCAGGATGGTCCCCTTAAAGCCGATCCGGTGCTTGTGCTCGACCACCAGGGACATGAAACGGCCGAGCTGGTCGAGTTCGCGCGCGAGATCGGTATGCAGCAGCGTGTCGTAACCTTCGCGCCCGCCCCACAGGACGTAATTGGCGCCGCCCAGGCGATGGGTCGCGTCCAGGCAGGCGCGCACCTGAGCCGCGGCGTACGCGAACACAGCCGGGTCCGGATTGGTCGCCGCGCCGCCCATGTAGCGCGGGTGACTGAAGAGATTGGCGGTGCCCCACAGCAGCCGGACCGGGCTGGCCTGCATGCGTTGCGCCATCTGCCCGACGATCGCGTCCAGGTTCCGCTGATGCTCGGCGAGCGAGTGCGCCTCGGCCATCGCATCGACGTCGTGGAAGCAGAAGTAGGGCACGCCGAGGCGCTCGAAGAAATCGAATGCGGCATCGAGCTTCTCCGCGGCCCGCTGCGGCGTCATCGGACCGGCCAGCCACGGCCGATACAGCGTACCGCCGCCGAACACGTCCGAGCCCGGCCAGCAGAAGCTGTGCCAGTAGCACACCGCGAGGCGCAGGTGCTCCTCCATGCGCTTGCCCTGCACCAGGCGGTCGCGGTCGTAGTAGCGGAACGCGAGCGGATTGGTGGACTGCGGACCTTCGAAGCGGATCGGCGCAATCGCGCTGAAGATGCTCATCGGGGAGTTACCTCTCGTGGGAATTGGTCGCGCAGCGCGTGATAGAGCTGGCGGAAGCGCGCGTAGCGCTCGCGCAGCCGGTCGACTTGCGCCGGTTGCGGTTCAATGACGCGTATCAGCGGTGGCGGCGCGCACAGCTGCGATTCACTCGCGTGGCCGACGCACAACGCTGCAAGCCTCGCTGCCCCCAGTGCGGGACCGACCTCGGCGCCATCACGTACGAGCAGGGGTCGCTCGAGTGCCGAGGCCAGCAGGCTGGCCCACTGCCCGGAGCGCGCTCCGCCGCCGATCAGGCTCAAGTCCGCGATCGTCGCGCCGCCTTGCGTCAGCACGCGCAGACCATCGCGGTACGCCAGTGCGACACCCTCGAGCACCGAGCGCACCAGCGCCGCGGCATCGGTATCGTGGTGCAGCCCGAAGAACACGCCACGCGCGTGCGGATCGTTGTGCGGCGTACGCTCGCCCGACAGGTAGGGCAGGAACAGCGGCACCGCCTGATCGGGCGCATGCTTGGCGGCGGCGGCGAGGGCGGCAGGCACATCGGCGAAGCCACCCAGGCGCGCAACCCAGTCAAGGCAGCTGGCAGCGGATAGCATCACCGCCATCTGGTGCCAGCGGCCGGGCAAGGCGTGGCAGAACGCGTGCACCGCGCCCTCAGGGTACGGCAGGAACTCGTCATTTGCGACGAAGATCACGCCCGAAGTGCCGAGCGAGAGCATGGCCTGACCCGCTCGCACGACACCTGCGCCCACGGCGCCAGCGGCATTGTCGCCGCCGCCCCCGGCGACCGGCACCACCGGCACGCCGAGCTGCGTGGCGATGCTCGCGCGCAGCCGTCCTGCCTGGGCGCTGCCTTCGACCAGTCCAGGCATCTGCGATTCCGCAAGGCCGCACGCAGTGAGCATCGCGGCGGACCAGCGCCGCGCGCCGACGTCGAGCCACAGCGTGCCCGCGCTGTCCGACACATCGGACAGGTATTCCCCCGTCATCCGCAGTCGCACGTAATCCTTCGGCAGCAGTACCCGCGCGATCCGCGCGAATAGCGCGGGCTCGTGCTGCTGCAGCCACAGCAGCTTGGGCGCCGTGAACCCCGGCATCGCGATGTTGCCGGTGATGGCGCGCGAGCGCGGCTCGGCGGCTTCAAGAGCTGCGCATTGCGCGAAGGCGCGGCCGTCATTCCACAGGATGGCGGGTCGCAGCGGTTCACCCGCCGCATCGAGCACCGTGGCGCCGTGCATCTGCCCGGAAAGGCCCACCGCAGCGACCGCGGCGCGCTGCGTCGTCGGGAGCTGCTGGACGGCGGCGAGGGTCGCGTCCCACCAGTCCTGTGGCTGCTGCTCCGACCATAGCGGATGCGGGCGGCTGATGCGCAACGGCGCACTGCCACTGCTGGCCACCTGGCCGTCCGGTGCGAGCAGCACGGCCTTGACCGCGGAGGTGCCGATATCGATGCCCAGGAACATGGAATGCAGCGACGCCCCTCACACCCGCCTGCACAGAGGGAATAGTATAGGGTGATACGGGCCTGGGGGGCGGCGGGGTGCATCAAACAGATTCCGGCATCAATCTGCCGTTGATCGCGGCGATCGTCGGTGTCGCGACCATCGGCGGCTTCATGTTTGGCTATGACAGCGGGGTCATCAACGGCACCCAGGAGGGACTGCGCAGCACGTTCAACCTGACACCCGGTGGACTGGGCATCACCGTGAGCGCGCTGCTGCCAGGATGCGCACTGGGCGCCTACAGCGCTGGCCGCCTGGCCGATGTCCGGGGCCGCCGCAATGTGCTGCTGATCGCGGCCGTGCTGTTCATCGTCAGCGCGCTGGCGGCCGGTGCCGCCGGCTCGGCGCTGATGATGATCATCGCGCGCTTCATGGCCGGCGCAGGTGTTGGCGCCGCCAGCGTGCTCTCGCCGGCCTACATCAGCGAGGTCACCCCGGCGCACCTCCGCGGCCGGCTCTCGAGTGTCCAGCAGGTCATGATCATCGCCGGCCTCACCGGCGCCTTCCTGGTGAACTATTTCCTGGCACGCAGCGCCGGCCGGTCCACGGATGCCTTCTGGCTCGGGTTCGCGGCCTGGCGCTGGATGTTCTGGATGCAGGTGGTCCCGGCGACGCTGTTTCTCGTGACACTGCTGCTCATTCCCGAGAGTCCGCGCTACCTGGTCGCGCGCGGACGCCAGGACGAGGCGCGGGCCGTGCTGACGCGGCTGCTCGGAGCCGCCGCCGCGGAGATCAAAGCGCGCGAGATACGCCAGTCGATCGCCGCCGACCATGCCCCGAGCTTCGCAGATCTGAGGGACCCCTCGAGCGGCCGGCTGCGACGCATCATCTGGGTCGGGCTGGGACTGGCTACGTTCCAGCAGCTGGTCGGCATCAACGTCGTGTTCTACTACGGCGCCGTGCTGTGGCAGGCGGTGGGATTCAGCGAGGCTGATTCACTCAAGATCAACGTGCTCTCCGGGAGCCTGTCGGTTGCGGCCTGCCTGGTTGCGATGGCGCTGATCGATCGCATCGGTCGCCGGCCGCTGCTGCTGATCGGCTCGATCGGCATGGCGGTGACGCTCGGGGCGATGACGGTCGCATTCGCCACCGGTGCGTTCGTCGATGGCAGCCTGCATCTGGCTCCCGCCATGGCGCTGCTGGCGCTGGTCAGCGCAAACCTCTATGTCGTGCTGTTCAACATCAGCTGGGGACCTGTGATGTGGGTGATGCTCGGCGAGATGTTTCCGAACCAGATGCGCGGCTCGGCGCTCGCGGTGTGCGGCGCCGCCCAGTGGATCGCCAATTTCCTGATCAGTGCGAGCTTTCCGATACTGGCCAAGGTGCTGGGATTGCCGGTGACCTATGGTTTCTATGCCGCTTGCGCGTTCCTGTCGATTTTCTTCGTCGTGAAGATGGTGCACGAGACACGGGGCCGTGAGCTGGAGGACATGGTGGGATGAGTGGCAGGCTCAAGGAGAGCATGAGCATGAGATTGCGGCAGATCGCGCTACTATCGGTGGCGCTGATGGTTCCGGCGGCGTGGTCGCAGACGGTACCGCCCACCGAGGGCCCGGCCATGCATGGGCAACCGGCCTGGCATCTGCAGGGCTCGTTTCCTGATCCCACCGGATTCACGCTGGTCGATCCGGACGGACATGTCAGCGTGGTCCCCCGCGAGCAGCGCGGGCCCCGCGCGCCGAGTGCCGACTCGGGACCCTCCTGCAGTCATTCGCCGATCTGCGGCCGGCGTGGCGGCAAGGCGCGCGGCGCGATGCAGCGGGTCGAATGGGCGCAGCAGCTGGGCTACACGTTCTCCTATCCGTATTTCGTCCCCAGGGGCTTCGGCGGCGTCCCGTCGGTGGCGCTCGACTCGAAGGGCAACCTGTGGGTCTTCAAGCGCAGCCCGCCCGGATCGCCGCAGCTGTTCAAGTTCGACAGCAGCCACAAACTGGTACTGACGGTCGGCGAGGACGTGATCGGGCGCCAGGACAAGGCTCACGGCATGGCGGTGGATGCGAACGATCACGTCTGGATCACCGATAACGGCCAGGCCACCGTGATGGAGCTCTCCTCCGACGGCAAGGTGCTGCGCACGATCGGCACGCGCGGGCACCGCGGCGACTGGGTGGAAGCCCGCGGCCAGCGCCTGCTGTGGCAGCCGGTAATGATCGCGTTCGCACCCAACGGCGATCTGTACATCGCCGAAGGGCACGCCAACGAGAGCCCCAACGATGTCGATTCAGACGATCCGACCAACATCGAAGGCGTTGCCCGGGTGATCCACCTGGACAAGGATGGAAAGTTCGTGAATCAGTGGTTCGGCAATGAAGTCGGAAACGGCAAGTTTGACTCGACCCATGGCTTCGCGATCGATCCGACCAATGGCGATGTGTGGATCGGTGATCGCGAGCAGTACCGGATCGTGATCTACAACGCCAACGGCGAGTTCCTGCGTACGCTGCAGATGCGCAACCTGGTGTGCGCGCTGAATTTCGACCACCACGGCAATCCGTGGATGGCGAGCGGCCAGGACGGACAGTTCCTGAAGCTGGACCGCGATGGCCGCGTGCTTGGCGCGATCGGCAACGGCATGGGAATCGACACCGGCCAGTTCACGGAGGCGAGTTATTGGGCCTTCGACCGCAGCGACAATCTCTACGCCGGCGATACCAGTGTCGGCCGCGTGACGGTGATGACCAGGCCGAAATAGGCGCCGCTGCGGGAGGCGCCGCTGCGGGAGGCGCCGCTATGGGTCGTGGCGCCGGCCGCGTAGCGCCGCGACGTCGCCCGCCTGGACCACGCTGGCGGCATTGCCCCAGTCGTTGCGCACATAGCTCAGTAGCGCCGCGATCTGCTCATCGGACAGCAGCCAGCCGAACGCGGGCATGCCCGGGGCCGTAGGCGCGGCCTCGGTCGCGACAGCCTGCGCACCGTTGAGCACGACGTCGATCAGCGAGTCGGCGGCCGCGGCCTGCACGATCGCGCTGCCGGCCAGTGTCGGCGCGATCCCCGCGACGCCCGCGCCGGAGGCCGTGTGACAGGCCGCGCAGTTCGCGCCGTACAGCGACTTGCCGGTCTTCATCACCTCGGAGTCGCGGCTCAGGGCGGATGCGGTGCGGGTCGGCGCCGCGAGGTCCTTCAGGTACACCGCGATGGCGTGCAGGTCGCTGTCGTTAAGCTGCGAGGTGGAATCCGCGACCACCAGCGCCATCGATCCGGATGCGGCCTGGCCCGCGCCCCAGCCGGTCTTCAGGTACGAGACGATGTCGGCAATCTGCCAGCCACCGAGGCCGGTGCGGACATCGCCATCGAGCGGCGTCGCGTACTGGCCCTGCAGCACCCCCCCAGCCAGCGGCTGCCCGCTCTTGTCGCCACCCATCAGATTCTTCGGCGTATGGCAGGCGCCGCAATGCCCCAGCCCATTGACGAGGTACGCGCCGCGATTCCATTCGGGAGAATGGCCCGGATCGGACTGGTACTCACCCTTGGTGAAATTCACGCCATTCCAGAGCACCATGCTGGCGCGCAGCCTGAACGGGAAGGGCAGGCGGTTGGTCTCGACCGCGTCACCCACCGGTTCGAGCGTCGCGAGCCAGGCGCGGATCGCGAGCAGGTCGGCACGCGTGACGCGCGCAAAATACGGGTAGGGCATTGCGGGGTACAGGTGCTCGCCGCCGGGCGCCAGCCCCTGCTGCATCGAGCGCAGGAATTCCTCATCGCTCCACGAGCCGATCCCGGCGTGGCGGTCCGGCGTGATGTTCGCTGACACCAGCGTGCCGAATGGCGTATCGATGGCGAGGCCGCCGGCGAACGGCAGGCCGCCAGGCCGCGTGTGGCACGCGGCACAGTCCCCCGCCGTGGCCAGGTAGCGTCCGCGCTCGACCAGGCTTGCCGCCTGCAGGTCGACCGCGACGGCGGGACTCACGGCCCGCATCGAGGCGAGGGCGGCGAGACCCAGCGCCAGCACGCGGGCCGCTGCGCGCAAGCGATCACGCATGAACAAGTGGCCCCGGATCGCGCAGGTAGCGGCTCAAGATCGCCTCGGCACTCCAGTAAGCGAGCGCGCCGACGGTGCCGGTCGGGTTGTAGCCGGCATTCTGCGGAAACACCGCGGCGCCCATGACGAATACGTTCGGCACGTCCCAGGACTGCAGGTAGCGGTTCACGACGCTGGTGGCCGGATCGCTGCCCATGACCGCGCCACCGGTGTTGTGGGTGCTCTGGTACGGGACGATCGAGTACGGTCCGTTGACCTGCGATTTGATGACCAGCTTCGCCTTCATCGCGGCGCCGATCTCGCCGGCGCGATCGCTGAGGTAGGCCGACATCTTCCGATCGTTGGGATGGAAGTCGAAGGTCATGCGCAGCAGCGGCCGCCCGAGCGGATCCTTGTAGGTTGGATCCAGATCCAGATAGGCGCCGCGATAGGAATAGCTGCTGCCCTGGCCGTTGATGCCCATCACGCGCTGGTAATTCTCGCGCGTCGCACTCTTCCAGGCGGCACCCCAGCGCGGAGTACCCGGCGGTACCGGCCGGTGCTGGATCGGGCGACCACTGGTCATCGACGCGGTCAGCGAGCCACCGCCGATGAAGCCGAGCTTCGAGTGATCGAAATTGTCGCAGTTGAAATCGTCGATCGTCACACCGAGCGCGCCGGCGCCGACGAAAGGATTGAAGATCTTGTCATCGAAGAACAGGGTGGCGCCCGCACCGGTCTGGTACGCATAGTTGCGCCCGACCACCCCCTTGCCGCTGACCGGGTCGTAGGGTTTGCCGATGCCGGATACCAGCAGCATATGCACGCAGTTGTAAGCGTACGAACACACCGCCACGAGATCGGCGGGCTGCTCGTAGACGGTGCCGCCCGCATCGACGTAGGTGACGCCGGTGGCGTGCTTGCCGTCGCGAGTCAGGTTGATCTTGAGTACTTCGCTGTTGGTATGTGCGGTGAAATTGCGCCGTCGCATCAGCACCGGCAGCAGCGTGGTCTGCGCGCTGGCCTTGGAGTAGTTGCCACAGCCGAAGCGCTCGCAGTACCCGCAATAGGTGCAGGGGCCCATGCGCACCCCAAGCGGGTTCGTATAGGCCTGCGAGAGATTGGCCGAGGGCATCGGGAACGGGTGGTAACCGAGCGACGCGGCGCCTTGCGCAAAGAGTGTCGGTGCATAGCACTGACGCATCGGTGGGGTGGGGTACTCGTCCGAGCGCGAGCCTTCGAAAGGATTGCCCCCGGGCTGGATCTGACCCTTCAGGTGGCCGGCCTTGCCGGAGATGCCGCACAGCTTCTCGAACTTGTCGTAGTAAGGCTCTATGTCATCCCAGGTGATGCCCCAGTCCTGAATGGTCATGTCCTCGGGGATCGCCTTCCTGCCGTAGCGCGCTTCGATATGGCTGCGGAGCACGAAATCAGTGGGCAGGTAACGCCAGGTCTGGCCGTTCCAGTGCACGCCGGCACCGCCAACGCCGTTGCCCGGCAGGAACGAGCCGAACTGGCGGATCGGCAGCGCCGTCTGGTGCGTGTTGTTGCGGAAGCTCAAAGTGCCCTGCGCGGTCTGCTGGAACAGGCCGAGCCGCACGGCGTAGCGCAGCTCGTCCTGCACATAGGTGGTCGGAAAATCGCTCGACGTGTTGCGCCACGGGCCACGCTCGATCGCGACCACGTCCAGCCCCGCCTTGGTGAGCTGCTCGGCGAGGATCGAGCCCGTCCACCCAAGTCCGATGATCGCGACGTCAGTCGCAGGCAGCTTCACGCTCATGGGTTTCAAATCCTCGACAGGATCGACAGCGGCTGCAGGTCGAGCTTGCGGTTGTGCTGCTCGACGTAGTCTCGATAGTCGTAACGTGCGCCGGGAAAGCCGACCATCTTCCAGCCGACCATGTCGCGATTGCCGCCGTAGAGCGGATCGGCAAAGAAGCCTTCCATCGTGTTCTGCAGCAGCAGCTCGAAGAACTGCTTCCCGTCAGCGCCCTGCAACGCGATCGTCCCGTGCTCGAGGCCTGTCAGCACCGCGTCCTGATCGGCGGCTCCGAGCGCGGCGTAGGACTTGCCGGCGAAATGCGCTTGGACGTAGGCGTCCAGTGCCTGCAGCGCGGCGCGATAGAGCTGCGCCGGCGTAGCCTCCTCCTGCGGACCCTGCTGCGGCGTGCCGTGCTCGAACGGCCCCTGACGGTAAAGCCCCTCGGCGGATCCGAACGGACCGGCAAGCTGGCCATCGATGAAGTGCGCGCAGCCGGCGTCCTTGCCGCCCGGTGTCTGCGGGTCGGCCGGGATCAAACGGTCGACCAGCGCTTCGACCGCGCTGGCTTCGGCAGCGGTGAAGTAGTGCCAGACGCTCGTATCCAGCGGTGTCGGCGGGCTCGCGGCGCCCGGCGCCCATGGCAGCTTGCCCCCCAGCGTCTCGGCGTGGGCGCTCGTGCCCAGTGCCGCCAGCGCCGCGCCCGCGACCAGCACCTCGCGGCGCGAAGGATCGCGGGGTTCGGAATCTCCGCTCATGAACCGCCCCTGATCGTGTGCTTAGGTTTTGTACTGCTGCGATCTAAGCAAGAATCGCTGACAAAATCCATAGACGCCCGCGCCCAAACCGGAGGATCATGCCGCCGTCATCGGGGGAAACGCATGCATTCGAATTCTTTCAGCAGGATGGGGGCGGTGGTGCTTGCGGCATTTGCACTCGGGTGCATCGCCTCGGGGCGGGCGCAGGCACAGGCCGCCGCTGGCCAGGGATCGACGGAATACTGGTGGGTCAACAAGACCGCTGGTGGTGTCTACAAACCGCCGATGCGACCCCTGTGGAAGCTGGCGGACCTGAAGCAGATGCACGCCGGAGCGCATACCTGGGCCCAGCAGATCATCCTCGATCCGGAGCAGGACGCGACCTATCACGGAGGCGCGCCCGGAACGCACTTCGACATCCGGCTGCATCCGGACACGCCGGCCGTCTATGTCGTCGTCGCCGGTGAGGTCCATTTCACTGTCGAAGGCCAATCGCCCGTCAGCGCGACGCGCGGTTCGATCGTCAACATCATGAAGTCGACGCTGTATTCCTATGACGTCGCCGGCAGTCAGGATGCACTGTGGGTCGAAGTACATCCAACCAACTACAAGACGGTCTATCCCGTGGACGGTCCGCAGCCCGCCGCCAGCAGCGGCGGCAAGATCATCAAGGTCGCCTTCCCGCACAAGCCTGGCGCCTATATCGCACCCAACCGGCTGCTCTGGAACACCTTTGATGACGGCATCGGCAAGTGCGCACCGCCCGGGCCCGTTGTGCTCGATGACCACCTGATCTCCAATCCGCTGATTGCCTACGTGAATGCAGACGACAATCCGTGCCACACCGGCCGCGGCAACGTCGGCAACGGGCCATCGCCAGGGGAGTTCGATTCCCATACCAACTTCGGGCACATGCATCCGGGACCGGCCGAATGGTGGATCGTGCAGGTCGGCCAGATCAGCGGCAAGTTCGAGAACACGGGCAATTTCCACGCCGTGGAAGGCGACGTGCTGTATGCCGCGCCGATGACCTGGCACGAGATGAGCGGCGAGGCGACTTCCGGACCCTCGGTGCGGCTCGCGATGGGCGGCTACCCGCTGATCAACATGTACAACACCGAGAATCCGCCGCCGGGCACGCCCGCGGCAGGCACGGCGCCGAAGCCCTAGACGTTCCAGGATCAAAGTCCCGGATGCTGCGCTCCGCAGGAGCAACGTGGCGTCGCAGCGGTGACAGCTATCTTGTAATGCAAGGTATTGTGCGCTACGCTGTAGTCAGGTGAATGCGCCATGACTGAATCACTGCAGGTACAGCTCCGGAAGGGCGTATTGGAATTGTGCGTACTGGCGCTGCTCGCGCAGCACGAATCCTATGCCTATGAGCTCGCGAGCCGGCTGGCGGGGGATGTCGGGATGGGCGAGGGCACGATCTATCCGCTGATGCGCCGGCTGCAGAATGACGGGCTCGTCAGCACCTATCTGGTCGAGTCCTCCAGCGGCCCCTCGCGCAAGTACTACCGACTCACCGCGGCCGGGCGGGCGGCTTTCGCGGCGCAGAAAGCCGATTGGCTGGACTTCGTCTCTGCGATCAGCAGGACACTGGGAGAATCACGATGAACCGCGCGGAATTCCTGTCCCGGTTGCGCCAAGGTCTCGCCGGTCTGCCGGGGGCTGAGGTGGATGAAATCATGGCGGACTACGGCCGGCACTTCGACGAGGCGCTGGCGGCAGGACGCTCGGAGGATGAGGTCAGCGCGGCGCTCGGCGATCCGGCGCGGCTCGCCCGGGAGCTGCGCGCGGAATCCGGCTTGCGCCATTGGGAGACACACCGCACGCCGGGCGCGCTGCTCGCCGCGATCGTGAGTCTGGGCGGTCTGGTTGCACTCGACGTGCTGATCCTGCTGCCGTTTCTCGGCGTGTTCGCGGTAGTGGTGTTTGCCGCAGGCATCACGCTGTTCGCGATCGGCATCGCGGGAATGGCCGTTCTGCTGTCGGGCCTGTTTCACTGGCTGGGCCCCGCAGGCATAGCCGGAGCTGCGTCCCGCGTGCTCGCCGGCATCGGGCTGCTCGGTGGCAGCGTTGGCTTCGCGGCCCTCGGCTGGATCGTGCTCGAGGCGATCGTCCGTCTGCTCGGAAACTACGCGCGGCTGCACTACCAGCTGCTCAAGCCGGCCACCCAGCCCCAGTAGCCGTGCCCACGCCGGACCCGCGGCCCTGCATAATCCTTCACCTCCGGAGTTCGACATGACGCGTACCACCTCACTCGTCGCTGCGGTCGGCATCCTGACTGCAGTGATCTGCCTGCCACTGGCCGCGGCACTGCATCGCAGCTCGGAGGGGAACTCGCACTGGCCACTGTCGGGGTTGGGTGACTGGGGCGATGATGACGACGACGACATCCCTGCCGGGAACACCGTCACGCGTGATTTCCCGTGGGGAGATTCGGACCGGCTGGAACTGCAGGTGCCGGGCTCGGTGCACTTTCAATCGGCGCCGGCCTGGCACTTGAGCATCCGCGGCCCCGAGCGCGTGCTCGATCGCCTGTCCGTGGCCAACGGCCGGATTGCCATCCGCCATCCCGGACTGTTCCACCACCACGTCGGTGCGCTCGATGTGCAGCTCGCAGGTCCCGCATTGCATGAGATCGGACTGGACGGATCGGGCAACCTGACGCTGGAGAATCTTAAGCAGGACAGCTTAAGCATCCATATTCGCGGCAGCGGCTCCGCGCGCGGCAACGGCAGCGTCGATGATCTGCGGCTCGAGATCCTGGGTTCGGGCAGCGCGGGCCTGGAGCATCTTGCCGCCGGCTCCGCGACGGTGCGCATCGCCGGCAGTGGCGATGCCGACATCGCCCCGACCGACAGCGCCGATGTGGACATCGCCGGCTCCGGCGAGGTGCGCCTGCACTCTGCGCCGAAGCACATCCGCTCCCAGGTGCACGGCTCCGGCCGTATCATCGAGATGCCCGGAGCGCCGACGAACGGCGGCGGCGCGGAGCCTACGATAGCGATGGAGCGACTCTAGCCATGCAACTCATCGGTATGCTCACTTCCCCCTACGTGCGCCGCGTGGCCATATCGCTGCAGCTGCTGGGACTGCGTTTCGAGCATCGCTCGATATCCGTATTCGCCGGCTATGACGAGTTCCGCGCGATCAATCCCATGGTCAAGGCCCCGACGCTGGTATGCGATGACGGCGAGGTCCTGGTTGATTCGACCCTGATCATCGAGTACGCGGAAGCGCTCGGCGGCGGCGGCCGCAGCCTGATGCCCACCGCCCTGGCGGAGCGCCGCCATGCGCTACGCCGGATCGGCCTCGCGCTGGTCGCCTGCGAGAAATGCGTGTCGATCATTTATGAACACCGGGTGCGGCCGCCGGAAAAGCTGCACCAGCCTTGGGTCAGCCGGGTCACCGACCAGCTCCTCGCCGCGTATCAGCTGCTGGAAGCGGAGCTTGGCAAGGCGCCGCTGTCCGCCGCGAGCGCGACGATCGATCAATCCGGCGTCACCGCCGCGGTGGTGTGGCAGTTCACGCAGCGGATGCTGCCGCAGGTCGTCCCCGCGGCGGACTTTCCATTGCTGCGCGCGTTCTCGTCCGCGGCCGAGCTGCTGCCGGAATTCCAGGCGGCACCGCATGGGGACGGCACGTACCGCGACTTGCGGCAGTAAGACCTGCGGCCTGACTACCTGGCCGTCAGGCTGTCGAATCGGGTATTTCGTCGGTCCATACCCGGAATCCTTCCAGCACGTTCGGCCCGAAGGTCATGCTGATGGCGACATCTGCCGCGTCTCTGCCGCGCGCGATCAATACGCGGCCCACGCGGGGCTGGTTGTTCCTGGCGTCAAAGGTATGCCAGGAGTCGCCGAGATAGACCTCGAACCATCCAGCGAAGTCCATTGGCGCGTCAGTGGGCAGTACGTCGATGTCACCAAGGTAGCCGGTGCAGTAGCGAGCAGGAATATTCAGGCAGCGGCAGAAGGTGATCGCCAGATGCGCGTAATCGCGGCAAACTCCCTGGCGTTCGTGAAACGCCTCGGATGCAGTCTTGGTGGGGCGCGCGAATCGGTAGCCGAACGTAATGTGCCGGTTCACGAAGTCGCAGACGGCCTGCACGCGCGGCCACCCTGGCGCAACGTTTCCGAACTGTGTCCAGGCGACCGATGACAGGCTTTCGGTATCGCAATAACGGCTACCGAGCAGATAGACGAGAGTCTCCTCCGGCAGCTGATCCACATTGAGCTGCCGTGCATCGGGTGTTACCAGATCGGCCAGACCGCGATCCTTGATGATGGCGTCGGCCGTGATTCTGGTTCTCCCCGCGGGGGCCACCAGGCGGGTACACCAGTTGCCGAACCCATCCCGGTACAGCGTCAGCGGCACCCACGGGTCGGTCGACATGTTGTCGGCGCGCACCAGGTCCGCCGCCCGCGTGTAATGAACATTCAGGTTCAGGATCATTGGGGTGGGCTGCGGACAGCGGTAGATCAGTTCGTAGCCAAGGGAAATCAACATGCTCGGTGCACCTCAAGCGGGAACGTCTGGCAAGCGCCGAAATACGGCCCGCACACCATCGCGCCACTCTCGGCTCAGCGTCGCAAAATAGGCGTCACCCGGTTCGAAGCGGGTGCGCTGTTCAAGCCTCAGGCTGTCGCGTTTGCAGCAGGCGAGATCGATCGGCATGCCCACGGAGAGATTACTGCGCATGGTCGAATCGAAGGAAACCAGCACGCATTTCATCGCGTCACTGAGACTGGTGGAGGCAGTGATCACGCGATCGATGATCGGCTTTCCGTATTTCGACTCTCCCGTCTGCAGAAACGGCGTATCGATACCGGCTTCAATGAAATTACCTTCGGCAAAAGTGCGAAACAGCCGCAAAGGGTCGCCCTTGATCTGTCCGCCGATGATGAACGAGGCATTGAATGGAGTCGCGCCCGCTGCCAGGTGCTTGCCATCGCGGGCCTCCACATCCCGTACGGCGTTCGAGACGATGACAGCCACGTCGAACATCGTGCTAGCGGTCCAGATCGTGGGCATGTCGCTCTGCTGCGCTTCCGCCCGTTGCTTCAGGATGCTGATGACCGCCTGGGTACCAGCGAGATTGCCCGAGCTCAGCAGCACTATCACCCGGTCGCCCACGCGTTCGAACACGTGCATCTTGCAGAACGTGGAGAAATTGTCGACTCCCGCGTGAGTGCGGGAATCGGATGCAAGCACCAGTCCATCCTGGAGCAGGACACCTACGCAGTAGGTCACGCTTGGATTTCCTTGAGGCAGGCCGGGGCGAGGCAACGGCCGGTAAGGCGGATGAATCTAGCGGGCATGCGGGCGCCAGTCCGTACTCAAGCGCACAGACGTACCGCCGCATTGACCGGAACTTGACTGCCGGAATGGCCCCCGCTAACGTCGGACGAACGGCCGGGGAGCGGCCCAGTGGCAGGGTGCCCATAATGATTACAAGAGTCTGCGCCTTGGGCTGCCTGCTCGCGCTGCCGCTGACGGTCAACGCATTCCGGATCTACCAGACCAACAGCGCCGGTGATGCCGTGGACATCATCGACTCGGCGACGAACCGGGTCGTGATGCAGGTCAAGGATATCGAGGTTCCCCACGGGGTCGCCTTCTCCCCGGATGGCACGCGGGCCTACATCAGCTGCGAGGCCGAGAACACGCTGTGGGCCACCGATACCCGCACCGGCAAGCTGCTCGGCAAGGCTGCGCTGAGCGGTCATCCGAACAACGTCGCGGTGTCGAAGGATGGTCGGCGGGTGTTCGTCGCGATCGTGAGCGCTCCGGGAGCGGTCGAGGTCGTGGACACGGCGTCGATGAAGAGCATCCGGCGCATCGCCGTGAAGGGTGGCGTGCACAATCCCTACGTCACGCCGGACGGCAAGTACGTCGTCGCCGGCTCCATCGTCGGGAGGATACTGACCGTGATCGATGCGCAGACCCTGGAGCCGGTCTGGGAGCTGCCGTTCGATCTTGGAGTGCGCCCGATGGCCTTCGAGAAGGCGGCGGACGGTTCGACGAGCCGGATCTTCGTGCAGCTTTCCGGCTTCAACGGGTTCGCCGTGGTGGACTTCAAGACCCACCAGGTAGTGAGCCGGATCAGGCTCCCCGATGAGCCCGCCGGGGGCACCGCCGAAGGAGGCGCTCCATCACACGGCATCGGCGTCGCTCCGGATGGCAGGACGCTGTGGGTCAACAGCTCGATCGCGAATGCCGTGTTCGTCTATTCGCTCCCCGACCTTACGGTGCAGGGATATGCGCGCACCGGAGAGGTACCGGACTGGCTGACTTTCACGCCCGACGGTTCAAGACTCTACGTCGCCAACTCCGGGGCGAATTCCGTGTCGGTCATCGATACCTCGACGCGGACGCAGGTGGCCGTCATTCCAGTGGGCGAAGTCCCCAAGCGCAACGGCACCGTCGCGCTCCCCTGAGCGCCACTATTTCGCGTTGCGGACCCAATCCGCCAGGATTCGCCAATCCGGGTCATCCTGCGATGCGAATTGCCGTCCTCCGCTGTGGAACCTGTCGCCACCGGCGGTGGCTGCGAGCGGGTGCAGCAGCAGCCGGCTCGACGCCGGATCGCCGGGCGTGACCAGCCGGGAGACGGTCTCGAAATTGCGCCGCGACTGCTCGGGGGTCCAGGTGCTGTTGCCGGGCGGCAAGGGCTCCAGATGCAAGGCATTGGTGCTGCCCGCGTGGCACACGACACAGCGCGCATGGCCTGCACGCTTCTTCAGGAACAGCGGCTCGACGCGCGTGGAGTAGTAGGCAAAATCGAGCGCGGGCGCGGGTGAGGGTTCCGCGGCGAACGAGGCGGCCGGCTGCAGCAGCAGGAGCGGCAGGAGCAGCAACGGCAGATGCCGTCCGAGCATGTGATGCATGTTCGCCCCCCCCGATGGCAGCACGCGATTGGCTCATCCTAGCAAATCCGGCTAGAAGGAATCGAATCGCAGTTCAATGCCGACGGCGTCGACCCTCTTGTAGTAGTTCGCCAGGCTGCTCATGTAGCCGTGCTGTCCCCACAGGACAATCGGCAATGACGCCACGTGCAGACCCAGTTCCGCACGCATGGTGCTGTAGGCGAACGGTGTCTGGTATCCGGTGGTGTATTTCAGGATCAGGTTCGGCCGCAAGCGCAAATCGTTCACCGG
>Ga0265325_10001335_pt1 | contig 17486 bp, 17 predicted proteins | sample 41420metaG_FD_202090 | JGI IMG/M metagenome (GOLD analysis project Ga0265325, IMG submission 202090) | Rhizosphere microbial communities from Carex aquatilis grown in University of Washington, Seatle, WA, United States - 4-14-20 metaG | ecosystem: Host-associated > Plants > Roots > Rhizosphere...
CACTTCGACCGGATGCCGAACTTCGACGGTGTAGAGCTTGTAGGCTTCGAGCGCGTCGCTCGTCACCTTCTCGACGCCGTTTGACGAGGGCAGTGTCGCGCCATGCGCAAACCAGCCGGCACCGCCGCCGATCAGGAACGCCGCGACCGATGCTGCTGCCGCGACCACGAGCCACGATTTTTGCCGGCGGATCAGCCGCTCAAGCTTGAGCCGCGCCGGAACCGGCTCGTTGACGACGGCGCCATAGCGCGCGCGAATGGCGTCGGCCTGGTCGCGCCAGGCAGCGACTTGCGCAGCCGCTTCCGGATGGCTTGCCAGCCAGGCGGCCACGGCCTCGCGCCGGTCGGATGAAAGCTCGCCGTCGATATAGGCGTGCAGGTCGTCATCACTGACGGGTTCATTGCGGTCGATCATTGTTCCACCTTCATCTATTTCACGCGGCGCAGCGCGGGGCGCTCGCCCTCGAGATAGGATTTGATCTGCACGCGCGCACGCGCCAGACGCGACATGACCGTTCCGATCGGCACGCCCTGGATCTCGGCGACCTCCCGATAGGACAGGCCTTCCAGCACCACGAGCAGCAATGCGCTTCGCTGGTCATCGACCAGCATCGCGAGCGCTCGCTCAATATCCCTCCCACCGGCTTCCGGCCCTGCCATATCCGGGGCATCGTTATCTTCGAGTGGCAACAGCGCCGGCCGCCGCGCCAATGACCGCAACCGATTGCGGTTGAGATTTGTCAGGATCGTATAAAGCCAGCTTCTTATCTCTCCGCCATGAAACAGGTCGGCCGAACGCAACGCCCGCACCAAAGTGTCCTGCACCAGGTCATCGGCGATGTCGGCGTCGCGGGTGAGCGCCCGGGCATAGCGGCGCAGGGCCGGAATCGCCCCCTCGACGCTGGTCTGGAAATCTGCGACCGCCATCGCTTCATCCGCTCGGCATATTCGAAACACCGTAGCCAGCGGCTTATTCCAATTTTGTCCACGGATTCAAGGCGCAGTTGCGCGCCTTGCTTGCCGCTAGCCGCGGCGGCATGTCATAGCATGACGGTCGGCCGGGGCCGGCCCGAGGGCACTTCGATGTCGGAGTTTGCAGGCGTGCTGCGCGGCAAGCGCGGCTTGGTGATGGGGGTCGCCAATAACCGCTCGATCGCCTGGGGCATCGCCAAGGCCTGCCGCGAGCAGGGTGCCGAGCTTGCCTTCACCTATCAGGGCGATGCGCTCAAGAAGCGGGTCGAGCCGCTGGCGCAGGAGATCGGCGGGCTGGTCGCCGGCCATTGCGACGTCACCGAGCCGGCGACGATCGATGCGGTGTTCGCGCAGGTCGAAAAGGCCTGGGGCGCGCTCGATTTCATCGTCCACGCCATCGCCTTCTCCGACCGCGACCAGCTGTCGGGCCGCTACGTCGACACCACCGAAGCCAATTTCAGCAAGACGCTGCTGATCAGCTGCTATTCGTTCACCGCGATCGCGCAACGCGCCGAAAAGCTAATGCCGAACGGCGGCGCCATGCTGACGCTGAGCTATTACGGCGCCGAGAAATGGCTGCCGCATTACAACGTCATGGGCGTCGCCAAGGCTGCGCTCGAAGCCTCGGTGCGCTATCTCGCCGCCGATCTCGGCGTCAAGAATATCCGGGTCAACGCCATCTCCGCCGGCCCGATCAAGACGCTGGCCGCGTCCGGCATCGGCGATTTCCGCTATATCCTGAAATGGAGCGAGCACAATTCGCCGTTGCGGCGGAACGTCTCGCTCGAGGATGTCGGCAATACCGCGGCCTATCTGCTGTCCGACATGTCGCGCGGCGTCACCGGTGAGATCCATCACGTCGATAGCGGCTATCATATCGTCGGCATGAAGAATCCGGACGCGCCGGACATTACCGTCGTCAAGGACTAGTGCCGCTTGTCAGTGATGGCACGCACGGTTTTCTACATCCGCCATGGCGAAACCGACTGGAACGTCGCGGGCCGCCTGCAGGGGCGCCACGACGTGCCGCTCAACGCGCGGGGCCGGGCGCAGGCGCTGCATTGCGGAGAGGTGTTGCGCGATCTGTTCGCGCGCGAAGGCCGTAGCGCCGAGGATTTCGGCTTTGTCAGCAGTCCGCTTGGCCGTGCGACGCAGACCATGGCATTGCTGCGACCGGCGCTCGGCCTGCCCGCCGATGGCTATCGCACCGATCCGCAATTGATCGAGATCTCGTTCGGCGAGTGGGAAGGCCGCACTATCGCTGAGCTTCACGACAGCGATCCGCAGCGCATTGCGCAACGCGAGCACGACAAATGGCATTTCGTGCCGCCCGGCGGCGAAAGCTACCAAATGGTGTCGCGTCGCATCGATGCGTGGTATCGCGGCCTCGAGCGCGATGCGGTGGTCACGGCACACGGCGGCACCGCGCGCGGGCTGATGGCTTGCCTCGGCATCGCCAAGCCGGCCGCGGCGCCGCTGGTCGATATCGCGCAGGGGGTGGTTTACGTGTTCGCCGGCGGCGCAGTGACGCGCTACGCCTAGGATTGGACGCGGCGTCGGGCACGGATTTGACCGTCGCCGGAGCGCGGGCTACCTACAGCGCCAACCGTGGAACTCTCATGTCCTTCAACACATTTGGCCATCTTTTCCGGTTCACCAGCTTCGGCGAAAGCCACGGGGCGGCGATCGGCTGCGTGGTCGACGGCTGCCCGCCACGCGTCCCGCTCACCGTCGAGGACATCCAGCGCGACCTCGATCGGCGCCGGCCCGGCCAGTCGCGCTTCACCACGCAGCGGCAGGAGCCGGACGCGGTGAAGATCCTGTCCGGCGTGTTCACCGACGAAGCCAGCGGCCGGCAGGTGACAACCGGCACTCCGATCGCGCTGTTGATCGAGAACGTCGACCAGCGCTCGAAGGATTATTCAGAGATCAAGGACAAATACCGCCCCGGCCACGCCGGTTATACCTACGACGTCAAATACGGCATTCACGATTATCGCGGCGGCGGCCGCGCCTCGGCGCGCGAGACCGCGGCGCGCGTCGCCGCCGGCGCCATCGCCCGCAAGATCGTGCCGGGGGCGAGCGTGCGCGGCGCATTGGTGCAGATGGGTGAGCACAGAATCGACCGCAGCCGCTGGGACTGGGACGAGGTCGGGCGCAATCCGTTCTTCTGTCCGGACGCCAAGCAGGCGAAGTTCTTCGAGGCCTATCTCGATGAGGTGCGCAAAGCAGGCTCGTCAGTCGGCGCCGTGATTGAAGTCGTCGCCGACGGCGTGCCGGCCGGTCTCGGCGCGCCGGTCTATGGCAAGCTCGATGCCGACATTGCCGGCGCGCTGATGGGCATCAACGCCGTCAAGGGCGTCGAGATCGGCGATGGCTTTGCCGCCGCCGAACTGCGCGGCGAGGACAATGCCGACGAGATGCGGATGGGAAATGACGGCAAGCCGTTGTTCCTGTCGAACCACGCCGGCGGCATTCTCGGCGGCATTTCGAGCGGCCAGCCGGTTGTCGCGCGTTTCGCCGTCAAGCCGACCTCGTCGATCCTGACGCCACGCAAGACCGTCGACCGTTACGGCAACGATACCGACGTGATGACCAAGGGCCGTCACGACCCCTGTGTCGGCATCCGCGCGGTGCCGATCGGCGAGGCGATGGTGGCCTGCGTGCTGGCGGATCATTATCTGCGCCATCGCGGCCAAATGGGCGTCAATGCCGGCGAAGGCGTGTCATGGCCTTTCGTCAGGCCGGGGGCCTGAGGTCTCGTGCCCAACAGCCATCAACGGATCGAGGCTGCGATCGCCGCCTTCGCCAAAGGCGAAATCGTCGTCGTCACCGATGACGATGACCGCGAGAACGAAGGCGACCTGTTCGTCGCCGCCTCGCTCTGCACGCCGGAGAAAATGGCGTTCATCATCCGCAACACCTCGGGCATCGTTTGTGCGCCGCTCGCCGCCGAGCAGGCGCGCCGGCTGCATCTCGATCCGATGGTGGCCAAGAATGACGCCCCGCTCGGCACTGCATTCACCGTAACGGTCGATGCCAAACACGGCCTGACCACCGGCATCTCGGCCGAGGAGCGTTGCAACACGGTGCGCGCACTGGCCAATGGCAATATGGGGGCCGCCGATTTCGTGCGGCCCGGCCACGTGTTTCCGCTGGTCGGGCGCGAAGGCGGCGTGCTGATGCGCTCCGGCCATACCGAGGCCTGTATCGATCTGTGCCGCCTCGCCAAGCTCGAGCCGGTCGGCGTTCTGTCCGAACTGATGAATGACGACGGCACCGTGATGCGCGGGCCGCAGGTCGCCGCGTTCGCGGACAAGCACAAGCTGCATCAATTTTCCATCGCCGAGCTGATCGCCTATCGCCAGTCGCGCGACAAGCTGGTCGAGCGCGTCGGCGAATTTCAATCGGCCTCCGAGATCGGGCCGCTGCATGGCTATGCCTATGTGACCCCGTTCGACCAGGTGCAGCACTTCGCCTTCGTCTATGGCGACATCGCCAATGGCAAGAATATCCTGGCGCGGCTGCATCGCGCCGACGTCATCGGCGACGTGTTCGGCGGCGCGCGCACCATCCGCGCCTCGCTGGCGCGCTTCAAGAAGGAGGGCCGCGGCGTCATCGTCTATCTGCGCGACGGCGCGGCCGGCGTGCCGGTCGCCGAGATTCCGCATGAAGGCGACAGCGGAACCGAAGCGGCGCGGTCGCGGCAGTGGCGCGAGGTCGGCCTCGGCGCGCAGATCCTCAAGGATCTCGGCATTACCTCGATCCGTCTGCTGGCTTCAAGCCAGCGCACCTATGTCGGCCTGGCCGGCTTCGGCATCGAGATCAGCGCCACCGAAACCATCGAGAATTGACCGATAATTTTCTTTGGCGCCCCCGGCGGCCTGTGCAAATCTCGGCATCAAGGAGATGCCATGACGCTGCGGGCTTTGCCGCTGGCTTTTGTCGGGCTGACCGCCATTGCGGCCGCAGCGAACTTATTGGCGACAAGCTTTGCCGCGCCGGTCGTCTCGCGCAACTTCGCCGACAAAAGCCCGAGCGCAATTCCGGTCGACGTCGAACTGGTGCTGGCGGTCGACGTGTCCTATTCGATGGATCCGGAAGAGCAGGCCTTGCAGCGTGAGGGCTACGTCAGGGCATTGACCTCGCGGGAATTCCTGATGGCGATGCGCGAGGGCGCCAATGCCAAGGTCGCCGTGACCTACGTGGAATGGGCCGGGGCCAACGACCAGAAAATCATCATGCCGTGGCGGCTGATCGAGGGGCCGGAATCCGCCGATGCGGTGGCTGCCGAAATCGCGCGGGCGCCCTATCGCCGCGCCTCGCGCACCTCGATTGCCGGCGCGCTGCTGTTCACCAAAAATCTGTTCGACAATAGCGGCTATCGTGGCTTGCGGCGGGTGATCGACGTGTCAGGCGACGGCGCCAATAATGCCGGGCCGCTGATCGTGCCGAGCCGCGAGGAGGTTCTCGCGGCCGGCATCACCATCAACGGCCTGCCGATCATGCTCAATCGCGCCACCGGCTACATGGATACACCGAACCTCGACATTTATTACGAAGACTGCGTGATCGGCGGCCCCGGCGCCTTCGTGGTGCCGATCCGCGAGCGCGACCAGTTCGTCGCTGCGACGCGGACCAAGCTGATCCTGGAGATTGCGGGACGCACCCCGCAACCCCGCATAATCCCGGCGAGCGCCGATAAGCCGCGCATCTCCTGCACCGTCGGCGAGAAGATGTGGCAGGAGCGCTGGGGCGGCAGTAATTTCCAGTGACGGCGGCTTAGCGCTTGAACGTCGCGACGATCTCGACATGCGGCGAATAGCGGAATTGGTCGACCGGGGTCACCCCTTCGAGCCGATAGCCGCCGCCGATCAGGATTCCGGCGTCGCGCGCGAAACTGGTGGCGTCGCATGACACGGCGATGACGAGCGGCACGTCGCTTTTCGTCAGTTCGCGGGCCTGCGCCTCGGCGCCCTGGCGCGGCGGATCGAACACCACCGCCTGAAAGCCGTTCAGCTCTTTCGCCACCAGCGGACGGCGGAACAGGTCGCGGATGTGCGTCTCGACCGGCTTCAAGCCGGTGCCGGATTTGGCGGCGCGCGCCAAGGCATCGACCGCCGCCTGATCGCCGTCGACCGCCGTCACCCGGGCGTTCTCGGCCAGCCGCAGCGCAAACGGCCCGACGCCGCAAAACAGATCGGCAATGCTTTTTGCCGTCCCGGCCGCCTCGATCACCAGCCGCGCCAGCGTTTGCTCGCCCGCCGCGGTCGCCTGCAGGAAGGCGCCGGGCGGCAGCAGCACCTGCGTGCGGCCGATCTTGAGCATTGGCTGTGCTCGCTGCGCGACCAGTTCGCCGTGACGGGTGATGCGCGCCAGCCGGTGCTGATCGGCGATCTTGGCCAGCGCCGTCGTGCGCGCCGCATTGAGCGGCCCGGAGCCGCGCACATCGACGTCGAGGCCGCTGTCGCAGGCGGTGACCTGGATATCGAGCGGCTTGTTGGCGGGCTTGAGCAATTCGGCCACCGCCCAGCCGATGTCGATTGCGTCGGCCAGCGCCGGTGCGAGGATCGGGCAGCGGTCGATGGCGACAATGTGGTGGGCGCGCGGCGCGGCGAAGCCGACTTCGAGCAGGTCATGCACTCCGCGCCGCGCATGAAGCACGGCGCGGCGCCGGCCTTCGCCGTGCGCGTCGATCAGCGGGTTGACGGGCGCGGTAATGCCCTGATGCGCCAGCGCTTCGATCACCAGGTCGCGTTTCCACGCATGCTGTTGCGGCAATCCCCAGTGCTGCAGCGCGCAGCCGCCGCAGACGCCGAAATGCGGGCAGATCGGCTCAACGCGTTGCTGGCTCGGCGTGTCGATTTGCAACAGATGGCGGCGGTCGGGATGGCCGGGGACTGGCTCGACCGTCACCGTCTCGCCCGGCAGCGTGAACGGCACGAATACCGGCCCAACGGCGGTATCGGCGACGCCGTCGCCGCGATGGCCGAGCCGGGCGATGGTGAGTTTCTCAGTCACGGGCGGTTCTTTCGGCACCGAGCAGGAATTCGCGGTTGCCGTCGCCGCCTTCGATCGGCGACGGGATGACGCCGATGACCTGCCAGCCCAGAGATGAGGCGAACGCCGATATATCGTTGCAGACCGCGACGTGCACCGATGGATCGCGCACGATGCCCTTCTTCAATCGCGCACGTCCGACCTCGAATTGCGGCTTGATCAGCGCAATAAGCTTGGTCCCCGGCTTGGCCAGCGCGGTGATCGCTGGCAACACCAGCCTGAGCGAAATGAAGCTCACATCGACGCTGACCAGGCCGGGCGCTTCGCTCAATTGCGTTGCGGCGAGATCGCGGATGTCGGTCTCATCCATGACAAGAATGGCATCGCGCCCGCGCAGGCTTGGATGAATCTGGTCGCGGCCGACATCTACGGCGTAGACGAGCCGCGCGCCGCGCTGATGCAGTACTTGCGTGAAGCCGCCGGTCGAGGCGCCGACATCGAGGCAGACCAGTCCGTTTGGGTCGAACCCGAAATGATCGAGCGCCGCCACCAGCTTGACGCCGCCTCGCGACACGTAAGGATGCGCCGCAGTGGCGTTCAACTCGGCATTGGCGGGCAATTCCTCGGATGCCTTGCGCACCGGGACGCCGCCGGCGCTGACCAAGCCGGCTTCGATCGCGGCCTGCGCTTTGGCGCGGCTGTCGAACAAGCCGCGCTCGACCAGCAGCCGGTCGGCGCGCTGACGGTGTGGCTTGTCCATCACCGCACCGGGAACCACTGCGCGATCAAACTGTTATTGCCGCGTTGCATTGAAATTCGCTCAAGTCATCATTGTCCAAAGCGGAGCCGGTCATGGCACGAAAATATTCCAAGGGCGCTTCCAAATCCGTCAAGCGTGCGATGCATAAGCGCAAGAAGGGCACGCTCAAGAGCGGGCGCAGCGGCAGCACCGTCAAGAGCCGCAAACAGGCGATCGCGATTGGCTTGTCGGAAGCGCGAAAGAAGGGCGCCAAGGTCCCGAAACGCAAGAAACGTCTCTAGGCTAAGCCAGCCGCGCCGCTTCGGCCGCGGCATCCTTGCCGAGAGCCTCGAACACCTTGGTGACGATGCCTTTGGCGTCGAGCCCGGCGGCAGCATACATCGCCGCCGGCGTGTCCTGATCGAGGAAGACATCGGGCAGCACCATGCAGCGGACTTGCAGGCCGCGGTCGAGCGCGCCGTTCTCGGCCAGCGCCTGCAGGACATAGCTGCCGAAGCCGCCTATCGCGCCCTCTTCGATCGTGACCAGCACCTCGTGCTCGCGCGCAAGGCGAAGCACCAGTTCGGTGTCGAGCGGCTTGGCGAAACGGGCATCGGCGACCGTGGTTGAAAGGCCGAGCGCGGCCAATTCGTCGGCCGCCTTGAGACATTCGGCGAGGCGGGCGCCATAGGATAGCAGCGCGACCTTGTGGCCCTCGCGAACGATGCGGCCCTTGCCGATGTCCAGCGGAATCCCCTGCTCGGGCAGCACCACGCCGGTGCCTTCGCCACGCGGATAGCGGAATGCGGAGGGCCGATCATCGATCGCCGCCGCGGTCGCGACCATATGGACAAGCTCGGCCTCGTCGGCCGCCGCCATCAGCACGAAGCCGGGCAGGCAGCCCAGATAGGCGACGTCGAAGGCGCCGGCGTGGGTCGGGCCGTCGGCGCCGACCAGCCCGGCACGGTCCAGTGCGAAGCGCACCGGCAGCCGCTGAATCGCGACGTCATGCACCACCTGGTCATAGGCGCGCTGCAGGAAGGTCGAATAGATCGCGGCGAATGGCCTGAAGCCTTCGGCGGCAAGGCCGGCCGAAAACGTCACCGCGTGCTGCTCGGCGATGCCGACATCGAAGCAGCGGTTGGGAAATTCCCTGGCGAACAGGTCGAGGCCGGTGCCGGACGGCATCGCCCCGGTGATGGCGACGATCTTGTCGTCCTTGCGCGCTTCCTTCACCAGGCTTTCGCCGAACACCTTGGTGTATTGCGGTGCGCCGGGTTTCGACTTGGTTTGCGCGCCGGTCGCGACGTCAAACTTGACCACGCCGTGATACTTGTCGGCCGAGGTTTCGGCCGGCGCGTAACCTTTGCCCTTCTGCGTCACGACATGCAGCAGGATCGGGCCGGCCTCGGCGTCGCGCACGTTACGCAGGATCGGCAGCAGATGGTCGAGGTTATGCCCGTCGATCGGGCCGACGTAATAGAAGCCAAGCTCCTCGAACAGGGTGCCGCCGGTCCAGAAGCCGCGGGCGAACTCCTCGGCGCGGGCCGCCTTCTGCTCGAAGAATTTCGGCAAATGTTGCGCAAGCTGCTTCCCGGCCTCGCGCAATGAACGGTAAGCGCGGCCGGAAATCAGCCGTGCGAGATAGGCCGACATCGCGCCGACCGGCGGCGCGATCGACATGTCATTGTCGTTGAGGATGACGACGAGGCGTTCGTTCCGGGCGCCGGCATTGTTCATCGCCTCATAGGCCATGCCGGCCGACATTGCGCCGTCGCCGATCACGCAGACGACATTGTTGGTCTTGCCGGCGAGATCGCGTGCCACCGCCATGCCGAGCCCGGCCGAGATCGAGGTCGAGGAATGCGCGGCGCCGAACGCGTCGTATTCACTTTCGGCGCGCTTGGTGAAGCCGGACAGGCCGCCGCCCTGCCGCAAGGTGCGGATGCGGTCGCGCCGTCCGGTGAGAATCTTGTGCGGATAGCTTTGATGGCCGACGTCCCAGATCAGCCGGTCGTTCGGCGTGTCGAAGACGTAATGCAGCGCGACGGTCAGCTCGACGACGCCGAGTCCGGCGCCGAGATGGCCGCCGGTATTGGCGACCGCATTGATCGTTTCCAGGCGCAGTTCATCGGCCAGCTGGCGCAGATCTTCCGGCGGCAATTGGCGCAGATCACGCGGCAGGCGAACGCGGTCGAGCAGGGGGGTGATTGAGGATTCTGCCAATGCGCACTCCGGACCCGAATGATTGCAGCCTGCGACCGTGATTACACCAGTTCGTTCAGGCCGTCATCCGACCATAACATGGTCATTTCACGTCCAGCGGCTCGGTGCCGACCGGCTTGCCGCCGGCGTCCAGCGTGATTTTCTCGACCCGCGCCTCGGCCTGGCGCAGAAGTTCCTCGCAGCGCCGTTTCAGCACTTCGCCGCGCTCGTAGATCGTCACCGATTCCTCGAGCGGCACCTTGCCCTCTTCGAGCCGCTTGACGATCGATTCCAGCTCCTCGATCGCCCGCTCGAACGGCAGCTTTTTCACATCGGCATTGGGACTGTCGGCCATGATCGCTTCCGGCGTTGAGATTGATCGCAATATAGTGAGGCTTAGCCGAGGCTGCGAGCGGTTTCGGCGGCGTGGTGACGGGCCTGCATTATGCCCGGAAGCAGGCGCTCGATAGCGACCACAAGCTTGGGGATCAGCCCGGGGATGATGACGCGCTTGCCGCGCATCAAGCCGTCATAGCCCTGCTGCGCGACGAATTCGGCCGGCTGATAGAGGAACGGCGGAAACAGGCCCGGCACCATGCCGGCGCGGCCGAAGAAGCCGGTCGCCACCGGGCCCGGACACAGCGCGCTGACACGGATGCCGCGCGGCGCCAGCTCGCGGTGCAGCGCCTCGCTCAGCGACACCACAAAGGCCTTGCAGGCGAAATACACCGCCATGTTCTCGCCGGTCAGAAAGCCGGCAATCGATGCGACATTGAGGATACCGCCGCGATGGCGGGCGAGGCTATCGGCAAAGCGCAGCGACAGCTCGGTCAGCGCCCGGGCGTCGAGATCGATCATCGCCAGTTGCTGGTCCTGATCGAGAGCGGCGGCCGGACCGTAGAGGCCAAAGCCGGCATTATTGACGACGATCGCCGGCTCGAGGCCGCGCGTGGCGAGGCTGCGGGCGAGGCGCGCCGGACCGTTGCGATCGCCGAGATCGGCGGCGATAACGTGCGGCCGCTTGTGACCGGCGGCGGCAATCGCCGAAGCGACGTCCTCGAGGTGGTCACGGCGGCGCGCAACGATGACGAGCTGATGGCCGTGCTCGGCGAACACGCCGGCCAGCGCCGTGCCGATGCCGGACGAGGCGCCGGTGATCAGCGTGATGGGCTGAAGTTTGGTGGACGCGGTGCGCTGGCTCGACAAAGCGGATGGTCTGCAAGATGATTGATGATTGCGGCACGCTAGCGCAGCCGAACGGGGACGCAAAGCGCAATGGCTGACTTGACCAACAAGATTGTCCTCGTCACCGGCGCCGGCGGCGCCATCGGCTCGGCAATCTGCACGGCGATCAGGCTTGCGCGCGGCACCGCGGTTGCGTCCGATCTCGGCGGACGGCCCGGCATCGACCACATGCTGGACGTGACCGCCGAGGCCGATTGGCAACGTGTGACAGCCGCGGTCGAAAAACAGCACGGCCGGCTCGACGGACTGGTCAATGCCGCCGGCATCGTCATTCTCGGCACCGTCGAGCAGCTCGAATTCCCGGCCTGGCGCCGCGTGCTGGCGGTCAATCTCGACGGCGCGTTTCTCGGCTGCAAATACGCCATGCCGTTGCTGCGCAAGCAGGGCGGCGCGATCGTCAACCTGTCATCGGTGTCGGGCCTGGTCGGCGGCCACAATCTCGCGGCTTACAACGCCTCCAAGGGCGGCTTGTCGCTATTGTCGAAATCGGTCGCGCTTTACGGCGCGAGATTAAAGCCGCCGGTACGCTGCAACGCCGTTTGCCCGGCCTTTGTCGAAGGCCCGATGATCGAGTCCATTGCGCAATCGGCGCGCGATCCGGAAACGGCGCGGAAAAAAATGCCACAGGAGATTCCGCTTGGCCGCCTGGCGAAGCCGGATGAGATCGCGGCGCTGTGCGCCTATCTGTTGTCGGACGAGGCGGCCTTCATCACCGGCGCCGATGTTCCGATCGATGGCGGGCTGACGGCGCGCTAGGAATGAGGTGTCATGCCCCGCGAAAGTGGGGCATCCAGTAATCACGGCATCTCATTGACTACTGGATCATCCGCTTTCGCGGATGATGACGGCGGAATTTCTAAGCGCTTCCCGTCCGGTGGAAGCAATGACAACTCATCCCGTCATCAGCGCGCTGACATGCGCGGCGACCGAGCGCGACAGTCCCTGCAGATCGTAGCCGCCTTCAAGGAGCGACACGATGCGGCCGTCGGCATATTGGTCGGCGACCGCCATCAGCTCCTTGGTGACCCAGCTATAGTCGGCCTCGACCAGATTGAGGTTGGCCAGCGGGTCGCGGGTGTGGGCGTCGAACCCGGCCGAGATCACCAGCAGCTCGGGCTTGAAGTCGCGCAGCCGTGGCAGGATCGCGACCTCCATCGCCTCGCGGAATTCATTGCCGCCGTCGCCGGCCGACAAAGGCGCGTTGACGATGGTGTTGTGCTCGCCGCGCTCGCTGGTGGCGCCGGTGCCGGGATAGAGCGGCATTTCGTGCGTCGAGCAATACATCACCGACTTGTCGGCCCAGAAAATATCCTGCGAGCCATTGCCGTGATGCACGTCGAAATCGACGATGGCGATGCGCCCGAGCCCATGTTTTTTTTGCGCATATCGCGCCGCGATGGCGGCGTTGTTGAACAGGCAGAATCCCATCGGCCGCGACGTTTCCGCGTGGTGACCGGGCGGCCGGGTGGCGACGAAGGCGTTCGCCGCCTTGCGGTTCACGACTTCGTCCACGGCGAGAATGCCGCCGCCGACGCAACGCAATGCGGCTTCCAGCGTGCCGGGCGACATCGTGGTGTCGGCGTCGAGCCGCACCAGGCCTTGTTGCGGGGAGGCGTCCTGGATCGCCTCGATGTAGTCCATCGGATGGCAGAGCGCGATGGTCTCGAGTTCGCCGAGCGGCGCTTGCTCGCGGGCCAGGCTCTGGAATTTCTCATCCTCCAGCGCCTGCTCGATCGCCCGCAGCCGGTCGGCCCGCTCGGGGTGACCGGCCGGTGTTTCGTGATTGAGGCAGGCCGGATGCGAGATGAGCAGCGTGGACATCAGATGTTGTAACGCGCTCAGGCGCGCCCGCCAACCGCCCGTCTAGGATTTTGCGCCAAGACTGACGCCTTTTGACGGCGGCGGATCGTCGGGAACAAAAAAGTCAACCTGCAACGGCACGCTTGGATCGACGCGATATTGGTCGAAGTCGGTCACGCCTTCGCCGGCGAGGAAAGTGTCGTCGATCAGGAAGCGGCCGCTGAACTCGCGCGCCGGCTTCTGGAAGACGCGCCAGGCCGCTTCGGCGAGAATGTCAGGCTTGCGCGAACGGCGCATGATCTCGTCGCCGCCGAGCAGGTTCTTGATCGCGGCGGTGGCGATGGTGGTGCGCGGCCACAGCGCGTTGACCGCAATGCCCCTGGCGCGCAACTCGCCGGCGAGGCCGAGCACCACCATGCTCATGCCGAATTTCGCCATCGTGTAGCCGGTCGACGGCGCGAACCACCTTTCCTTCATGTCGAGCGGCGGCGACAGCATCAGGATATGCGGGTTCGCCGCTTTCGCCAGATAAGGGATGGCGAATTTCGACACCATGAAGGTGCCGCGCGCATTGATCTGCTGCATCAGGTCGAACCGCTTCATGTCGGTCTGCGTGACCGGCGTCAGCGAAATCGCGCTGGCATTGTTGACGACGATGTCGATGCCGCCAAAGGTCGCGGCGGTCCGGTCGATGGCGTCCTTGACCGCCGCTTCGTTGCGCACGTCGACCTCGAGTGGCAGCGCCTGGCCGCCGGCCTTTGCGATCGCGGCGGCGGCGGTGTGGATGGTGCCTTCGAGCTTGGGATGGGCTTCCACGGTCTTGGCGGCGATTGCGACATTGGCGCCGTCGGCGGCCGCGCGCAACGCGATGGCGAGGCCGATGCCGCGCGAGGCACCGGTGATGAAAAGCGTTTTGCCCTTGAGTGACATGCTGTTGACCATCCCGGCGGCCGGCCCTCGCATTTTGCCGGCCGGTTCCTAGATGATAGCGCGGCAACGACAACAACCTCCACTGCGACGTATGCGCCGGAGATCACCATGCAATTGAGCGGCATCCATCATCTCACCGCGGTGTCCGCGGACGCGCCGGGCAACAAGGCATTTTATACCGGCACGCTGGGCCTGCGGCTGGTCAAGAAAACCGTCAATCAGGACGATGTCAGCGCCTATCACCTGTTTTATGCCGACGGCATTGCCTCGCCCGGCAGCGACATCACGTTTTTCGACTTTCCGACCGTCCGCGAGCGGCGCGGCAATCACACCATTACCCGCACCGGCATGCGTGTGGCCGGCGAAGACAGCCTGCGCTGGTGGCAGCAACGGCTGAAAGACGCCAAGCTCACGGTCGGCGAGCTTGCCGAGCGCGACGGACGGCTGACGCTCGACTTCGAGGACCCGGAAGGCCAGCGATTGGCGCTGGTCGATGACGGCGGCAAGGGCGTGGCGCACGTCTGGGCGAACAGTCCGGTCCCGGCCGCGAAACAGATCCGCGGGCTCGGCCCGATCACCATGACGGTGCCGGACTTGACGCCGACCGACATGGTGCTGACCAAGGTGATGGAGATGCGGCCGGTGCGCGACTATGCGCATCCGGAATCAAACAAGGACCGCGTCCATGTCTATGAGATGGGCGAGAGCGGTCCGGCTGCCGAGCTGCACGTCGCGGTGCGTCCCGATCTTGCGCCCGCGCATCCCGGCGCCGGCGGCGTTCATCACGTCGCCTTTCGCACGCCGGACGACAAGCAATATGACGAATGGGCCAAGCGGCTCGCCGGCTTGCGCATTCCCAATAGCGGCAAGGTCGATCGCTTTTGGTTTCATTCGCTGTATTTCCGCGAGCCGAACGGCATCTTGTTCGAGATCGCCACCGATGGACCCGGCTTTGCGGTCGACGAGCCGCTCGACAGGCTCGGCGACACGCTGGTGCTGCCGCCGTTCCTTGAGAACCGGCGGGCACAGATCGAGGCCGGGCTGAAGCCGTTGTGATAGTGCGGCGACTGTCCCGACACTTCACCGGTCATGCCCGCGAAAGCGGGCATCCAGTATTCAATGAGTCACAGAAAATATGCAGCGCCGCGATTGCTGGGTCACCCGCTTTCGCGGGTGATGACATCTGAATATGAGGCGGTCACCCTTGCGCGCTTGACTTTTGCCGCCTGTGACTATAATCCTATCACCATCCGCGCTCAGGCGGGGCGTCATCTAGAGACGTTCCTGTGATGTGAGTGCGTGAGCGCGAGCCGACAACGCCCGCCGCGGTGGAGCGCCTGGAGGCGCAGCGTCCCGATCGCAAGGGACGCGCGCGCCTTCGCTAGGCGCGCGGGCGGCCGATCGCAAGGCTTAGCCCGAAGGGGGTCTCGCAAACCCCCGGGCGCCTCCCGGCGCTCCATCCCCCGCTATTGGCGGGGAGAGGAAAAAGGGACCGGCGTCCCTCGCGCCGTAAAGAATAGGGGTGATGATGCACGCCTTGTCAGGCGAGCGCGGCATCGGATGCGGTGACGCTGTCGCCGCCGTCGATCACGGTGCGCTCCAGCCCGCCGGCCTGCACCGCGATAGTTTCGGCAAAGAACCGTGCCAGCGCGACGCGGCTCGCGCCGACCGACCCGTTGCGCAGTGACGCCAGCGCATCGTCTGCCATCATGCACCCGCCGGCCGTGGTGCCGAACAACCGCAGATAGGGCGCCGCACCGGCGAGCGCGGTGTCGCTCGCTTTCTGCGCCAGCAGCCATTGCGTCGCGCGCGCCAGGCTTTCGACCGCGTCGCCGAGGCATTTGCTGGCGCGGCCAAGGACCGGATCGTTGGTTTCGGTGACGCGCCGCACGATCGCGCGCAGCTCGTCGAGATAGGCATTTACCGTGGCGCCGCCTTCGAGCGGCACTTTGCGCGCGACCAGATCGAGCGCCTGGATGCCGTTGGTGCCTTCGTAGATCGCCGCGATGCGGGCGTCCCGGTAATGCTGCGCGGCGCCGGTGTCCTCGATGAAGCCCATGCCGCCATGGACCTGAACGCCGAGCGAAGCCACCTCGGTGCCGATGTCGGTCGAGAACGCCTTAGCGACCGGCGTCAGCAGCGAGGCGCGCTCGTGGGCGGCCTTGCGCGCCGCGTCGGTCGTGCTGCGCTCGGCGCGATCAATGGCGACGGCGGTGGCGTAGCAGATGCTGCGCGCCGCATGGGTGAGCCCGCGCATGGTGAGCAGCATGCGCTTGACATCCGGGTAGCCGATGATCGGGCCGGCGCCTTGCTTGCGGTCACGCGCATAGGCGAGCGCCTGCTGTGTCGCGCGCTCGGCGATGCCGACGCCTTGCAGGCCGACGGCGAGGCGGGCGCGGTTCATCATCTTGAACATCGCCAGCATGCCCTTGTGCTGTTCGCCGATCAGCCAGCCGATCGCGCCGCCGTGGTCGCCATAGACCATGGTGCAGGTCGGCGAGGCGTGAATGCCCATTTTGTGCTCGACCGAGTGGGCGCGGACATCGTTGCGCTCGCCGAGCGAGCCGTCGGACTTGACCAGGACTTTCGGCACCAGGAACAGCGAAATCCCCTTGGTGCCGGCCGGCGCATCGGGCAGCCGCGCCAGCACGAAATGAATGATGTTGTCGGTGAGGTCGTGCTCGCCATAGGTGATGAAAATCTTCTGCCCGGTGATGCGATAGCTGCCGTCGCCGGCGCGGTCGGCCTTGCTGCGCAGCGCGCCGACGTCGGAGCCGGCCTGCGGCTCGGTGAGCTGCATCGTGCCCATCCATTCGCCGCTGATCAGCTTGCCAAGATAGATTGTCTTGAGGTCGTCGCTGCCGTAAGCGGCGAGCGCGTCGACCGCCGCCATGGTCAGCACCGGCCCGATGCCGAACGCCATCGACGCCGCGTTCCACATTTCGATGCAGGCGGCGTTGACCGCCTGCGGCAGATCCTGGCCGCCCCACTGCGCCGGCGCGGCGAGGCCGTTCCAGCCGGCCGCGGCCCACGAGGTGTAGGCTTGTTTCCAGCCAGGCGGCGTCGTCACGGCGCCGTCCTTGAACGGCGTGCCGAATCGATCGCCGACCGTGTTGAGCGGCGAGATCACGTCGGCGGCGAACTTGCCGGCCTCTTCCAGCACCGCCTCGACCGTTGCCGCGTCGAGGTCGCCATAAATGCCGTCGGCAATTGCCTGCGCGAAGCCGGCGGAGTGCTGCAGGGTGAAGGCGATGTCGGCAACCGGCGCGCGATAGCTCATGGCGCCAATCTAGCGGCGGCCGGCAAGGGGTCAAACAAGGCTGAAAACTCCACTATTTGTGGGCTTCGGCGCATTGATTGGCTGAGGCCGCGCCGCTATGGTCGCGCGCGATTGCGCAACTTCCGACTTCTTTCGCAGAGAAGCCGCCCGGCGCGACCGGTTTTGGGGCGTAGCCAAGTGGTAAGGCAGCGGATTTTGATTCCGCCATTCCCAGGTTCGAATCCTGGCGCCCCAGCCAGCCAACTAGCAGGTAAAATGAGGTTGAATTTTTTGCGTTGGCGGCGCCCATGTTAAGGCCGAAACTCGCAGACTTTCT
>Ga0265325_10001337_pt1 | contig 17474 bp, 14 predicted proteins | sample 41420metaG_FD_202090 | JGI IMG/M metagenome (GOLD analysis project Ga0265325, IMG submission 202090) | Rhizosphere microbial communities from Carex aquatilis grown in University of Washington, Seatle, WA, United States - 4-14-20 metaG | ecosystem: Host-associated > Plants > Roots > Rhizosphere...
CCGACTTGCCCGGCGCTCCCGTCCGCAGGACATAGGTTGGCTCCAGCGTCGCATCGTCGAAGCCCATGGACGCGTTCAGCACTCCCTCCGTATTCGCGCCGAAAACCTTCAGCGCCAGCAAGTGTGTCGAAGCGAGAGTGAAAGCGCCTGAAGATCGGAACCGCTCCACAATAGCCACGCCCAGCGCGCCGCCTTCTTCGGGATCGGTAGCGCGCCCCAACTCATCCAGCAGCACCAGGGACTCGCGCGTCACCGCATCCAACATGGCTTTGATGTGCTCAATCTGCGCGGAGAACGTGCTTAGGTTTTCCTGAATAGATTGCTGGTCGCCGATATCTGCCAGCACCTCGTCGAAGATCGGCAACTCGGCGCGGGTGGCTGGTACCGGCAATCCCGCCTGCGCCATCAGCACCAACAGCCCTACCGTCTTCATCGAGACCGTTTTGCCGCCTGTATTGGGGCCGCTGATCAGCAGCGTCCGCTGTTTCTCTTCGAGCGTCAACGACAGCGGCATTACGCGCTTACGTTGGCGTCGTAGCACATCTTCCAGCAGCGGATGGCGCGCCTCTTCCAGCACCAATCGCCGATTCCACACGGCGGTAAAAGACGGAACTGTACAGTTGAACTCCACCGCGAAGTTCGCCTTCCCAAACAACAAATCCAGCTCGCCCAGCACACGCACCGTCTCACGCAACCCATCCGCATGAACGCGCAGCAGTCCCGTCAACTCGCCCAGGATGCGCTGCACCTCGTGCTGTTCCTCTTCGCGCAAGCGCACCACTTCATTGTTTAGGTCGATGGTCTCCAGCGGCTCGATGAAGAGCGTGTGGCCGGTATTGCTGGCGCCGTGCATCACGCCCGGGACATGCCGTTGTTGCCCCGCCGCCACGGGTACCACGAGGCGATCGTTGCGGACCGTGACGAAATCCTCCTGCAGCACGCCGTCATCACGATGCGCACGCACGAAGCGTTCCAGGGAAATCTGGATCTGCTTGCGCTGTTTGTCTATGTCGCGCCGGATTCGCCGCAGGGCGACGCTGGCATCGTCGGCGACGGAACAATCCGGCAGAATCTTGCCACGCAGCTCGCGCAGGACATCGCGCAGGTCGACCAACTGCTCCGCGCGCGCGGCAAGAAGCGGGAATTTCTCGGATGCACTCAATAGAACGCTGCGAATCTCCGCCGAGCGTTCCAGCAATTGCGTCATTTCGAGGATCTGCCGCGGTTCCAGAACGGCTCCCTCCACACCCACCAGATGCGATGCGATCGCTACATCGGGCACCGAATCGAAACGAACGCGAATGGCCGCGCCACGCGAAGGTTGCTGAGGCTCCATGGACAACCGGACGTATGTCAGCGCCTCGCGCACGTCGTCTAACGTGTTCTCCAGAAACGCGCGATCCGTCACCGGCCCCACGCGCTCCAGTTCGGCATGGCCCAGCGCGCTCTGCACGAAACGGCCCAGCAGATCCCGCAGGGCTTCGAACTCAAGCAAATCGAGAGACGTTCCGTTCATCAGGTTTTCTTTCGCGATCGAAACGCGCGTTCCACCACGGCCAGCGTGCCTTCGGTAATCCGATACCCTGCCAGTTCGTCTTCCCGGACCCACGCGGCGCGGCTCACGTCGCTCGCTGCTTGCAGCGCGCCTCCCGCAATGTCGCAGATGTAATCGATCAGCACGTAATGGTATTGTGCCCGGCCTTCCGCATCGGGCATGATTCGCTCGAAAATCTCAAAGATGGCCCCGGGCTCCACTTCCAAACCGGTCTCTTCGCGCACCTCGCGCCGGATTCCATTGGCCAGAGTCTCGCCCGTTTCCAAAATGCCGCCCGGCAATGACCACCATCCTTTCAGCGGCTCGTGCCCGCGCTCCACCAGCAGAATGGAATCGCCATCGAAAATGAGCGCGCCGACACCCAGGAATGGCCGGTTTGGATAGCTGCGATCGTCATCGCTCATCTAAGGAGTCGCTCCCTTAACGCCCAGCCGAACCATGTACACCGTCGTGCGGGCCGTGACGAAAAGCAAATCCATATCCGGTCCGCCGAAAGCGCAGTTGGATGGCGTCTCTTCGAAATCAACCGCCCCCACAGCCTTCCCGGCAGGGCTGAAGATGAAGAGCTTCTTCGCGGCTACGTACAAATTGCCTTTCTCATCCACTTTCATTCCGTCGGGAATTCCTTCAATATCGCCGACAACGATCCGCTCGTTGGACGCCTCACCGTTTCGCGCAATGTCGTAAGCACGCACATTATGCTCGTCGGAATTCGTTACGTACAGCGTGCGGCCATCCGGCGCCAGCGCAATTCCGTTCGGCCGTCCTGCCGGTCTGGCCACCACTTCCAGCGCGCCCCGCGGCGTAATGTGGAACACGCCATAAAAATCCAGTTCGCGGCGATCGTTCGCGGGACCGAACGCCGGGTCTGTAAACCAAACGTGGCCGTCGCGCCGGACCACAATGTCATTCGGCTCGTTGAGCTTCTTACCCAGCCATTTGTCAGCCAGAACCTCCACGCGGCCATTCTTGTCGGTTCGCACCACTCGGCGGGTATGAGCCTCGCACGTATATAGCCGCCCCTGCGAGTCGAAGGCATTTCCATTGGCGCCGTTCGAATTTGCACGCATTAACTCGCGTGGATGACCCGATTGCCAGCGCCAGATGTTGTTGTTGGGAATGTCGCTCATCACCAGATAACCATCTCGCGACCATGCCGGCCCTTCGACATATGAGAATCCAGTGGCTACGCGATCGACATGGATATCTTCCAGATCCTGGCCTGCCGCGGATGCCATCAGCACGATCGTCAGACCCACAATGGCCGTCTTCACTTCACCCATTCTATGTGCCACTGGACTCCGCCCCGCGAATGCGCTACAAAGAATCGGATGCTCATTGGCCACTACGGTGCCGCCTTTGCGCTGAAGGCAACCGAGCGCAGGATCTCGTTAGGTGTGCTGTTTGTTGCCGCTCAATTCGTTGACATGCTGTGGATCGTGCTGGTGCTAAACGGCGCGGAGAAAGTGCGCCTGGCTCCCACTGAAACCGCGCCCATCGAATTTGTATCGTTTCCCTGGTCGCACTCGCTGGTGATGTCGGTGGTGTGGGCGGCCGCTGCATTCCTGCTGGTGTGGCTGCTGCCTATCTACAAGGGCGCCTGGCACATACGAGCGGCTCTCGTCGTTGCCGTCTGCGTGCTTTCGCACTGGTTTCTCGATCTGCCCATGCACCGTTCGGATCTGCCAGTAGGTTTTCACGGCCCGTATGTCGGCTTCGGCATCTGGAATAGCCCGACCGCTGGCATCATCGCTGAAGCCCTCACGTTGTTTTTTGGATTCTGGATTTATCGGCGTCGCGCGCCGCGCCCCAACTATGGCCTTGTTGTTCTGGCGCTGTTTCTGCTGGTCGTTCTCATCATCAACACATACGGTCCCCCGCCGCACAACGTGGCCTCCCTGGCCAGCTCGGGACTCGCTTTTTACGTTTTTGTGGCGGCCGTCGCCTGGTGGCTGGATCGTCCTGCGCCTATCGCGGATATGGATGGCCGCGCAGCGTCGTAAACGCGCGGTAAATCTGTTCCGCCAGCATGGCCCGCGCCAATTCATGCGGCCATGTCATCGACGACATGGACAAAAGCACATCGGCCTGGTCGCGCCACTGGGCCGGCAACCCCTCTGCCCCGCCGATGACAAAGACCAAATCCCGCGCCTCATCCTCAGCTTTGCGTGCCATCTCTGCAAACTGCTTCGAATCGAGCGCGCGACCCGCGGGATCCAGCAGCACCTTCATTGCGCTCGCGTGCTTCGTCGGCAAATCCATGCGTCGAGGATCGATTTCCCGCATCTCGCATGATGTGAAGCGCCCCGTCCGCTTTACGTATTCTTCGGCGATCGCGTGCGCATGGCGGTCGCGAACCTTACCGATGAAATACAGATGAATTTTCACCGGCGCTCACTTGTGCAATAGCTCCACGACGACCGCTGTCGTCGCGATCACGCCCGTGCGGATGGCGGGTTCGGGTTCCGGATAGAAGAGACTCGAATGGAGCGATGGGAGACGCGCTCCGGTGCGCTTGCTCTCCGCCAGACGTTCGTGAGAAGTGGCTCCCAGCTTGAATTGGACAATGGGGATCTGCCGGCCATCCAGTCCGAACAGCCCAAAGTCTTCGCTGCCCATTTCCGCGCCGGGGTCCAGCACGTTGTCTTCTCCCAGAGCCGCCACGAAAGCGCCTTTCATTCGGGCGGCCAGTTTCGGGTCGTTCCACGTGACGGGCACGGCCTCCGTCTCGCTCACTTTCACGATGGGCGCGCGATCCGCCGGAACCCCCGCGGCAAGCGCAATGCCGCGCGCGGTCCTGTCGATATCCGCCAGAATGTTCCGTCGCACGTCTTCACTGAATGCGCGCGTCGTAAGCTGGAGTACCACTTCGTCCGGAATGATGTTATGTTTCGACCCGCCATGAATGGATCCCACGGTGACCACTGCGGGGTCCTGCGGGGCGATCTGGCGGCTGACGATGGTCTGCAGGGCCATGATGAACTCGGCGGCCATGACGACAGGATCCTTCGTGGATTCCGGATGCGCGCCGTGTCCTCCAAGACCGCGGATGATGACGTCCACCGAAGTTGAGCTGGCGGCGATGGGGCCGACCGTCAGGCCCACTTTCCCCACTTCGATACCCGGGTCGTCGTGCAGTGCAATCGCGAAATCCGGTTTCGGGAAGCGCGTGTAGAGATTGTCGGCGAGCATTGCGCGGGAGCCATCGATCGTTTCCTCCGAGGGCTGGCCGATGAACATCACCGTGCCGCTCCACTGATCCTTCAGACTGGACAGCATGCGCGCGGTCCCCAGAAACGACGTCATGTGCAGATCGTGCCCGCAGGCATGCATTACGCCGACATCCTGCCCCGTTGCGTTCTTAGTGCGAACCTTGCTGGCATAAGGCAGACCGGTTTTCTCCTCCACGGGCAACGCATCCAGTTCCGTGCGCACCAGAAGCACCGGTCCCGGACCGTTGCTCAGCACGGCAACGACGCCGAACGCCTGTGTACCGTCCGCATACTTTCCGACGTGCTCAGTAACCGTGTAGCCGCTCTTGCGCAACTCGGCCGCGATGAACGCCGAAGTGTTTTCCTCATGATGGGAAAGCTCGGGATGAGCGTGCAGGTTTTTATAAACGATCAGCAACGATGGCAGTTGTTGATCCACCAGCGGCTTCAACTCGGCGCCTATGGCGGAAACGCCCAATAAAACGAGGAGTCCTGCGATTTTCATATGTGGCTCGGAGGAGCAAGTATAACGCAGCCCGGAGCAATCCTTACACAGTCTCTGAAACCGGATCGGCACAACCCCCGTATAATCGAAGGACAGCCGGGCACGCACCCGCTACGTAAAGGAGAAAAGAATGGGCCGTAAGCTCATCGTTTCGCTATTGCTACTCGCATTTGCGGCGTTCGCCGACGACGCCAAACCGAATTTCTCGGGGACCTGGAAGCTGGACGCTGCCAAGAGCGATTTCGGCCCCATGCCGCCTCCGGACAGCCGCACCGACACCATCGACCACAAGGATCCTGTTGTTAAGGAATCCGTGGCCATGTCCACCGGCCAGGGCGATATGAACTGGGACCTCACCTACACCACCGATGGCAAGGATTCCAAAAACACCATCATGGGTAACGAGATGACCAGCAATGCGCACTGGGACGGCAAAACTCTGGTGGTGGATTCCAAGGCAAACTTTAACGGAACCGACATGACCATCCACGGCACCGTCGTTCTTTCCGACGATGGGAAAACGCTGACCCGTCAGGCGCACATCTCCGGCCCGATGGGCGAAGGCGACCAGAAGCTGGTCTTTGCAAAGCAGTAGGAGTTTATTCCCGCGATGCGGGGAAGGTGCGGGAGATGTGATCGTGCCAGGTGAGCGATTCTTCGTCGGCCAGAGCCCAGAACAATCCGAGGCCGGCAGCAAGGACGCTCACCCACCCCGAGAAGAGCCGTTGGAACCGCTGGCGCCGACTTGGCCGGCGGCCGTCCAGATCCACCAGGCGAAGTTGCATGGCCCGCATCCCCGGGCTGTCGCCATTCCCCAGGCACCACAGCAAACGGTAGAGAAATATCGTTACCGCCGCCACCATCACGTATACAGGCGTGCTCTGTTTGCTCAGCACCACCTCGCCGCCGAAGCTATACAAGGTTGCTACAAAGGCGCCCAGAGCCAGCGCGATTACCGTGAAATCGACAAACGCCGCGAGGCTGCGGTGTTCCACAGTGGCCACCCGGGCATCGCAGTAAATGACACCCTCGCGAGATTGTCGCGCCGTCGTCGGCGGGGCCAGCGGGGTAATGAAATTCAGCGTCTGCTGGTTCGTCGAAACGGTCCGCCGGACTCGCGGACGGCTCGGCCTGGGCGCAAGCGGCCGCTCACCGGTAACGCGTCCCTTGCCGACGAAGGCGCCAAAGGGCAGAACCTGCCCCATGTCCCGCGTTCCAAACAGTGTGGGCTGATAGGAGGGTCCCTGCCTGAGGCTGCTGCCGGAGCCCGGCAACAATTCCGGAGCCTTCGGCAACGGCCTTGCCTGCGCTCGTGGCTGGGGCTCGCGATCTTCCGCCAGAGCAGTGTGGGAGTATTGGGTGGTGCCTGGCGTACCAATCGGCGCGGCGGAATAATGCAAACGCCGCCCACAACGCTGGCAGCGATGTTCCTCGTCCGAATTCCACGCCCGGCAATAAAGGCAGTTCATGGTTGCTGACCGGTACACTCCCCCACTTGTCTATCGGCAACCGTCGCGGGTTGCACTACAGCAAGGAGCCATGATAACGTTTGCGTTGAGCCTACGGCGACACAGTCGTACCCCGTCCCGCCTTCGAGAGCTACTGCACATAACTAACACATTTGGACGAGGATGTCACGAACTTTATTACGTTTGGGGACTTTTCCTAACCTTTCTCCTGAACCTTAGTTTCGTAACTGTTGCAGCGGCTCAGACCTTTGAACCTCCATTGTCCCCTCCGCCACAGTCGGCTACTCCAGCGCCTTCCAGTACGAACCCGGCTTTAAAGCTGTCCATACCGCACCCGAACGCGCCTGCCGAAGGCGAGGTTCTGGTTCATGCGGTCACACAGGAAATGGATTCCTCCTGGTATCATTTGCGCGGAGCCGCTCACATTGAGACCACGACGATGGTACTCGATGCCGATGCCATTGATTACAATCGCGATACCGGCGATGCCACGGCGACGGGCCACGTCCGCTTCCAGAAGTTCACGACCGGCGAGAAGATGCAGTGCGATCATGCCACCTACAACGTGGACGACGAGGCCGGCAAATTCTATGCTGTTAACGGCACTTCGCCAGCAAAAATCGAGTCGAAACCTGGCGTCCTCACCACCAGCAACCCGTTCTATTTTCAAGCACAGTGGGCCGAGCGCATTCAGGACAAATACATCCTGTACCACGGGTTCGTGACTGACTGTAAGGTTCCGAAACCCTGGTGGAGGCTGCGCGGCCGGCGATTCGTCATTTATCCGGAGAAGAAAGCTCTCGCCTATCGCGCCGTCTTCTTTGTGCGCTGGGTGCCGCTATTCTACCTGCCGGTGGCGTACAAGTCGCTCGAGCGAAATCCGCGGGAAAGCGGGTTTCTGTCGCCAAACATCGGCAATAGTACACGCTTCGGACAGATGTTTGGCCTCGCTTATTACTGGGCCATCGATCCGAGCGCCGACCTGCTTTATCGGGCACAGTATTTCACCAGCGCGGGACTCGTCAGCAACCTGACTTTCCGGGATAAAGTTAAACCGGGAACTGATTTCTCGGTCAGTGCCTTTGGCATTGACGACCAGGGCTCTCCCACCCGTCCAGCCACGCCCGGCTTTCTGATCAGCGCACGCGCAAATTCAGACCTGGGGGACGGGTGGACCGCCGCCGGCGAACTGAACTATCTCAGCTCATTCCAGTTCCGTCAGCAGTTTTCCGAATCGTTCCGCGAAGCCATCTTCAACGAATCGCACTCCGTCGGTTTCGTGACTAAACATGGCGACACCTGGGGCATCAACGTGGTTGCCGACCGCCTCCAGACATTCGACTTCGTGCCCTCGCAGCCCGATGACGCGGTGATTATTCGCCATCTTCCGGAAGGCCAGTTCATAATGCGGGAAACCCAGCTTCCCATATCGATTCCTCTGTACTTCTCGCTGGATGCGACTGCCGGGACCCTGGATCGCTCGGAGCCGACGGTGCCGGGCGAGGTAACGATTACGACTCGGCCGCTGGTCGACCGGGTCGATTTATGGCCACAACTCAGCACAAATCTTCGACTCGGGGATTTTACGCTGGTGCCCACGTTTTCTGTCCATGAAACCGAATATGGTGCGAGCCTGACGGCGAATCGCTCGCTCGCAGGCAGCATCGTCGTGAGCTCCCGTGAACTGACGCTCGAATTCATTCCGCCATCGCTCGCGCGTGTGTTTCAAACGCCCTCGTGGATCGGCAAGAAGATGAAGCACGTCATCGAACCCCGTGCCGAATTCCACTATGTCGGCGGCATCGGTCCTGAGGCGCTGCGCGTCATTCGATTTGACGATGCAGATCTGATGACCGACACCAAGGAACTGAAGATCTCCCTGACGAACCGCCTCTATGTAAAAAACAAGGACGATGGCGTGGACGAGGTTTTGATGTGGGAGTTGAGTCAGGTTCGCTATTTCGATCCGACGTTCGGTGGCGCGGTGGTTCCGGGTCAGCGAAATGTGATCTGGAGCACGATTCAATTGACCCCGTTTGCCTTTCTGGACGGGCCAAGAAGCTATTCACCGGTTACGTCGTTGATTCGCTTTCAGAAGAAAGTCGGAGTGGAGTGGGAAACCGACTACGATCCCCTGCACAAGGCCGTGGTTGCGAATGTCGTCAGCGCCGACTACCGCTGGTCCAGTTACTTTGCTTCCATCGGACAGGCACAGGTTCGAGACGACCCGCCCTCCGGCCCGACCACCGTTCTCACCCCCACATCGGGTCAGTTTCGCGGCGCTCTTGGATTTGGCGAGCCCAACAAGCGCGGCGTGAACGCTGGGATGAGTTTCTACTACGATTACAAATTGGGCCTCATCGAATATATGGCCGCGCAGGCAAGCTATAACACCGATTGCTGCGGCTTCAGCGTGCAGTATCGCCGGTTGAATTTCGGAGGACGCGACGAATCCCAGATTCTCGGTTCTTTCGGCATTGCCAACATCGGTTCGGTGGGCACATTGAAGCGGCAGGACAGGATATTCTAAGGCCGGTTCGTCTGTTATACTGCGGGCAGTACGACCTATGTCTGACCTCCGCCTCGGAGATGTAATTGACGATTTCTGTGTTAAATGCAAGCGGTTGACGAACCACGCCATCGTCTCGATCGTCGACGATCATGCTGCCAAGGTTCGTTGCCGAACCTGCTATCACGACCACGACTACCGGCACGAACAACCTCCTCCCTCGAAGAAGGATTTGAAGAAGCAGGAACTGTTTGCGCAGGTGCTGGCCGGTGTCGCTCCTGAAGCTGCAACCATCGAAGCGGTGGAGGAACCGGTCGTGGAAGAGTCCGTGGAAAAGAAAAAAACCCGCGCCCGCAAGGCGTCCAGGTAGCAATCTTTCATGAAAGTCAGCATTATTGGAACGGGATATGTCGGCCTGACCACTGGCGTGTGCCTGGCGTGGCTGGGCCATGACGTGACCTGCGTCGACACAGACCAGTCGAAGGTCGATTCGCTCGACCGGGGCATCCCCACCATCTATGAACCGTTTCTGGAACAGTTCATGGCTGAGGCAAAAGAGCGAATTCGATTCACCACAAGCTATGCCGAAGCGATTCCCGACGCGCAGGTGATTTTTATCGCCGTGGGCACGCCTTCGGGCCCGGGCGGAAATCCCGATTTGCAATATCTGCAGGCCGCGGCGAAGGCGATTGGCCTGCATTTCGAAGGCGACTATGCCGTGGTCGTAAATAAATCCACGGTGCCGATCGGGAGTGGAAACTGGGTGGATGCTCTGCTGCGCGAATCCTATGAAGAGGCTCACGGATCGTCGGCGCACGGACAATTCTCGGTTGCTTCCAACCCCGAGTTTCTGCGCGAAGGAACGGCCCTCCACGATACGTTGTATGCCGATCGCGTGGTGGTGGGTTCGGATGACAGCCGTTCGCTCGAAGTGCTGTACACGCTGTATCGGCCCATTCTGGACCAGACCTTTGTGCCGCCGACATACTTGCCGCGTCCGGAGGATCTGGGCGCGGTGCCGCTGGTTTCCACGGATCTGGCATCGGCTGAATTGATTAAATATGCCGCGAACGCATTCCTGGCATTGAAGATCAGCTACATCAACGAAATTGGCCAGTTGGCGGAAAAAGTGGGCGCGGACATTACCCAGGTGGCGAAAGGGATCGGTCTGGATGCGCGCATCGGCAGTCGGTTCCTCCAGGCGGGACTTGGCTGGGGTGGATCGTGTTTTGGCAAGGACACGGCCGCTTTGGTTTCGACGGCTGCAGAGTATGGCTTGGGCATGCACATTGTGGAGGCTGCTCGCATTGTGAATCTGCGCCAGCGGGAACGTGTCATCGAGAAGTTGCTCGCCGAGCTGAAGATTCTGAAGGGTCGCACGGTGGCGCTTCTGGGTTTGGCCTTCAAACCGAATACGGACGATTTGCGGGAGGCTCCCGCGATTGAGATTGCTCGCAAGCTGGTGGAGCGGGGTTGCCGCGTGAAAGTCCACGATCCTGTGGCGCTCGAACGCTTCCGCCGCGAGTATCCCAACATCGGCGTGGTCTGTTGCGAGACGCCTGAACAGACTGCCGAAGGCGCCGACGCCGTGGTTCTGGTGACGGAGTGGCCGCAGTATCGCGAGATGAACTGGGAAGCTGTTGCCGCCTCTATGCGAAACCGACTTGTGCTCGACGGCCGCAACGTTCTGGATCGTGCCAGGCTGATGCGCGCCGGGTTCCACTGTCTGAGCATGAACGGCGACATTCAGGCGTCGATCGAGAACGCGCTTGCGTCGCTCTGAATAGTCAAACCCGCTCCCTTGGAGACGCCCTCGAAGTCGTTGATTCTGCGAGAGGCTGTGCGCGGCTCCATTTCTTCAGCTGGGCCACCGCGGCCCATGGACACTCCGTCACTGTCGCGGTTTAGTAGCTGCACGCGCTCCAAAAAGCTGCACTGAGATCCTGTGGAACTTAACTTCCGGCAGAGGAACATAGCCCTGGGAGAGTGTCGCGACAACGGCTTTGCGCGGCGTCTCCTGCTTGGCCTTCCAGGGAGTATCGTCCCAAACCAGCCATTGACGACTGCATGACGCTGTCGCGGCACGGTTGGCCAGGCCCTCGGGACTGTAAACACGCCAATAATAGGGCGCCCCATCATGATTCTCCGGCGAGAATACAATGCAATCGCCAGGCTGGTAATTAGCCGACAAATAGTGAACGGCTTCGCGGTAGGCGGGTTTTTCCGGCGTGAAATAGGTGGAGCGCAAGGCGCCCATGGAAAACAGACAGACGATTACCAGAAACGTGCCCTTCAACCAAACGGGACGCAGGGAACAGATGCCCATGGCCGCCAGAATATAGTAGGGCACGAGCGCAAACAGGACGTACCGAATGGTGAACTGCACGTGCGCGACAAGCCCCAGTCCGATGGGCAACGCCATGGGCACAATCACCAGCACGGTCAGCAACGCCACAGTGCGACGCGACGCCCGGCTCCACGTTGTGCGGAAAAGCAGTGTGGCGACCGTGAACAGCGCTGGAACCAGAAAAAGCAGGCAGCCGGCAACGTCCACCAGAGGATGCGGAATGGGGAACCCGGTCCAGTTCGAACTGTTAAATTGCTCGATCGCGGAGAGGGGGCTGTACCAACGAGCCACCCTTATACTTCCAGGGTGGTTGACCACCCTGTGGATTGATCGGAAGGCGCCCAGAATCCCGGTGAGGAGCCATGGCAGGTAAGCCGCGGCGCCGGCGGCCAGCAGTGTTGCCCATTTGGTCCACTCGACCGGCTCGGCGGCGGAATCCAGCAGCGTCCACAGTGCCAGGGCGATGAGGATGGAAGCGGCGTAATAGTGCGTGTAGACGAGGATCACGGAGGACGCTGTGAATAACCACCAGTAGCCCCATGATCGGGTGCGCCGCGCCTCCAGCCAGAACCAGATGCAAAACACGGACAGCATTTGGGCCAGCGCATAAGCGCGCGCTTCCTGCGAGTATTCGATAGCGATTTGCGAGATGGCCATCAGCAAAGTTGCCACCAGAGCCACATTGGCATCCACAAGGCGCCGGGCGATGGGATATGTCATGGCGACCGTAGCGGCACCGGCCAGAACCGAAGGCATGCGGACGCTGGCATCTCCCGAGCCGAACAGCAGCATCCAGTAGTGAAGAAGGAAATAGTGCAGGGGCGGGTTCACAACGTCGGGGATGATGGCCTGCAGCATCGGTGCGAGATTCATGCCGCTGTACCAGGCGCTGAATAGCTCGTCATACCAGAGCGATTGCCAGTCGAGCCGGTAGAGGCGAAGAGCAAACCCGGCAAGCACGATTGCGGACAGGAGCAGCCACGAACGCCGGGTGGTTCCTGGGCCCGCGGATGCTGTCACGTTCCTATTAGTAAAGCACGCGGCTTACGCGGCGATTAGTTGCCGGCGATGTTGTAGGTCAGCTTGCGTTCCACGGAAGCGTGCCCCTGAGTCATGTCAATGCGCACTTCGTAATTGCCAGGCTTCTGTGCGGCGGCAATCAGCATGGGTACGGCGCCGCTGGTATCGGGCGGCTCGACGGGTACCGTCCAACGCTTCACCTGTTTGCCATCGCGGAAAAGCTGCACCTGCAGGCGTGCCTTGTCGGCGTCCTTCTGCGGATAGAGAACGAAATAGAGGAACGGGTTGCTCCCAGCGGGTTGAGCGGTGGAAGCCAGCGGAATGATGCGACGGCCTTCCACTTCGAACGGGTCGGTATCGTCGGCATTCCGTTGCAGATCTTCCACTTTCTGCGCCAGCATGATGTCGCTCATTTCCGGGCCGTTCGGCAGCGCGGTGTCGATCTGCATGATGTTCGTGCTGGCTTTGTTGCCCTCCTTATCCACCACCGCGGTTTCAATTGTGTAGCGGCCGGGCGGCAGGTAGAAAGAGCGCTCGTACGTCATGTGCTGACTCTGCAGTGTAGGCAAATACTGATCAGCCACTTCGGAGGGAACGTCACGGCTGAACCAGTCCTCGATCTGGCCCTGGGAGTTCCGTGCCAGCGCGAGCAGTGAGGCGTGATAGCGATGCCGGGCGACTGTCGGCTCGGGTGTTCCGGTGAGGTTGGCAACCGGGACGTTCAACACAACGGCGTATTGCGACATACCATCGTGCGAGCGGAAGCGCAGGGCCTGCGCCTGAAAATCGAAGGAGTGCGGCGGTGGTGTTGTATTGAGCACGCGGAGGCCTGTCATGTCGGCGGGACCGGCCTGGTTCCCGTGCGCTTCCGGCATGGAAAAGTATCCTTTGCGGGTGCGCACCTGCAGGTCGGCGCGGGTCAACTTCACTTCCACTTTGCGGAAATGGCCGTCATAGCCCGGCGTCGTGGGTTCGTAGGTCACTTCGTAGTGAGTGTCCACGTCCTCCATAACGTGTTCCAGAAGCTGCTCCGTGTTGTTCGTATTGGCAATCAGGAAACCGCCGGTGCTTTCGGCAAGATCGCGCAGGCCAGCCTGCTTATTCGCGCTCAGCACGCTATTGTGAACGTAATCGTCCTGCCTCATCATCTCCCTCTGATCGGGAGGGAGTACCGATGGAAACAGATTATTGTTGCTCCCAGTCTGCTGGCCGGATAGCCCTGCGGTCTTGTTGAGCACGTCGTTCGCAGGTTGAAGCTCTGAGCTTGAAGTCAGACAACCCACGCTCGAGGCGTCCTGGCAGACGTTCAGACCATACACATCAAGGCCGTAAAAGGTGACGCCACCTTTGTTTGCAGACTGGATCATCGATCGCCAGTATTCTATTTGATCCGGAGGCCTTGTCAGACCGGTGCTCAGAAGCAGGACTGTCTTCTGGAACGGGAGCGGGCTGAGTTGTCGCACCAGCGAAGTTAGCGAATCCAGATCGCGCATCCCTCCCAGGTTTTCGAGCTCCAGGGAGCCTCGCGGTCCCAGGGGATTTGTCGCATCGGCCACCACTCCGGCAGTGCCGGTCCGAACCTGTCCGGCCGTGTTTGTCAGTTCTCTGGCGAGAGCGTCCGTCGGTATCGCCCCTTCCATATTCATTGAAAGCACAAGAGACACATTCGTCAGGGCGGCTCCTACGCCGGCCGAGGTTGTGCCGGCCAGTGGCCGAAGTTGGTTCATGGCGGCGAGCTCGACGGCCTTCAGCAGATGCTCGCGATTGTTTGAAAACGGAGACAAGGCCCGAAGGCCCGCGTCATCCAATCCAAACACTCCAACAAACGTGTTCGGTCGGAGTTCATTGTTCACAAAATCTCTGGCCGCCTGTCGGGCCAGATCCCTGGTCTCCGCGTTAAGCCCGCTGAAGACCAGACAGACAAGATTCACGGTACGGAGTGGATTGAGTTGTTGCTGTTCGGCAGGCCCGGCGGCATCCCGCGCCTCTTTTTCGTCTTCCGTCCGCACCTCGCTGCCGCTTACCAGGCGAAAAGAGCGCACATTCTGGCGCACGCCGTCCTCATAAACTTCCACTTGTTCGGGTTTGAGGTTATTTACGGGTTTTCCATGCTTATCGCGAACGACAACGTCCAGCAATACCTCGCGAACTGAGCTTTTGATTACGGGGTTTTCCGCATTTTGCCCAATCGGCTCGGCCGGAGCCTGGGCGAAGCCGGTGCCCAGAAGAACGGCACCCACTCCGCTGAGCAGCAGGGATCTCAAAAAAAGATGACAATTGCACACTACAACGACGTTATCATCAATCGCCAGGGTTTCAGGCATTGGTAACAAGCCCGGGATTCGGCGCGCCTCAGAGGCTAATTCCCGGCGATGCTATATGTGAGGCTACGCTCCGCCGATGTGCGATGGCCCTGCGTCATCGCAACGCGCACTTCATAGTGCCCCGGCTGCTGCAGCGTACTGATCAGCATCGGCACACTGCCGGAAGCATCAGGCTGTTCCACCGGCTCCGTTCGTTTTGCGAGCACTTTCCCGTTGCGCAGCACCTGCACGTGCACTTGTGCTTTATCGGCGCTGTCTTTTTGTGGATATAAGACGAAATAGAGATATGGATTCCAACCGGCGGGCAACGCGGTGGACGCCAGCGGAATCACGCGGCGTCCCTGGACCTCAAACGGGTCCGACCCGTCATTGGCGTGGCTCAGCTCCTTTACGTCCTGCACCAGCATGAGATCGCTCATGTCGGGAACTGCGGCAGCGGGGCTGTCCACGGGCAGAACGCTGGTGCTGACCCGATTGCCCTCCTCATCCACTACCGCGGTCTCGATGGTGTAGTGTCCAGGCGGCAAGTGGAAGGAGCGTTCGTAGGTCATCTGCCGGCGCTGCACAGTCGGCACGAACTGGTCGGAGACGTTGGACGGTACGTCGCGGCTGAACCAGTCCTCTACCTGGCCCTGGGAGTTTCTGGCCACTGCCAGCAGGGAAGCATGGTAGCGATGCATCTGCGTCTGCGGCTCAGGGGTCGCCGTCAGACTGGCGATGGGAACATTGAACACCACCGCGTATTGGGATGTGCCGTGGTCGGAGGAAAAACGCATGGCCCGTGCCTGGTAGTCGAAGGCATGCGGGTGCGGATTCGCGGCGAGCGCCGCGAGCGCGGCCATATCGCCTGCACCCACCGTGCTTCCAGGAAGTTCGGGCAGTGAAAAATAACCGCTGCGCGTACGCGCCTGCCAGTCGGCCTTTGAAAGCTTCACTTCCACTTTGCGAAACCGGCCGTCGTAACCGGGCCGCGCGGGGTCGTAGGTGACCTCGTAATGCGTGTCAACGTCCTCCATGACACGCTTCATGAGCTTTTCGGTGTTATTGGTGTTCGCTATGAGAAAGCCGCCGGTGCTTTCGGCAAGATCGCGCATAGCAGCCTGCTGGTTGGCGGAAAGAACGGTGTACTGGACATAGTCGTCCTGCTTCATCAACTCCATATTCTGTGAGGCAGTCGCGGTGTTGGAGGTCCGTTGCTGCTGGCTCAACCCAGCGGTTTTGTGAAGAACGTCAACCGCGTATTGCGTGGTCGTACTGGAGCTCAGGCACGACGCATCGGTTTGGTCCTGACAAACACCGAGGCCCCATGTATCCAGCGCGTAGAACGTAACGCCACCTTGATTGGCGGCACGTAGCAGGGTGCGCCAATATCCGATCTGATCCGCAGGCCGGATGAGGCTGGCGGTCAGTAGAAGCACGGTCTTCTGGAACGGCAGCGGGCTGAGCTGTTTGGTGAGGCTGAGTAACGCGTCGATCTGGCGTGTGCCCTCCAGATTGTCCGCTTCCATGGTTCCGCGGGGTCCCAGGGGATTATTGTCGTCGGCCTGTGTCGCCGCTGCTCCGGTCATTACCTGCCCGGACGAATTGACCGCTGCCCGGGCCAGGGTATCGCTGGAAACCGGCGGCGAATTTGGGCCACCGGCGTTGAGCATTTCCCCCATCTCCGCGCTGGTGACCGCGCTGGCCATCGATATGGGACCACCTCCCAGGGGCGCCTGCGCCTGGATGGCAGCCCGATCGACGGCTTTCAGGAGTTGCTCCCGGTTGTTGGAAAACGGGAACATGGGCCGCATGCCGCCCATATCAAATCCAAAGATGCCGATGTACGTGTTCGGACGGAGCTCGTTGTTCACGAACTCTTTGGCGGCCCGAACAGCCGCCGCGCGAGTATCTCCCGTCTGACCACCGAAAACCAGGCAGACCAGATTGACGGTGCGCAGCGGGTTCAGCGCTGGCCGCACCGCCGCTGGCTGGGATGCCGAAACTGTCGCGGTTGATGCCTTGGCTTCGGTCGCTTCCTTTTCGTCCTCGGCCCGAACCTCGTCACCTTTCACCAGGCGGAAGGAACGCACGTTCTGGCGGACGCCGTCTTCGTAGACTTCCACCTGCTCCGGTTTGAGGTTGGTTACGGGTTTGCCATGTTTGTCGCGGACCACGACGTCGAGCAGGACTTCGCGGACCGAGCTCTTGATGACGGTGTCGCTCTGCGCCTGTGCGAAACCTGCCGGGCTAATCAGCGCGAACGATAGAAAAGGAATTAGAAATCGCACACTACATTGACGTTATCAGTTGACGCCGGGGTTGCAAGACAAGAATCTTCGGAATCGGTCACAATAGCTTGCGGAATTGTTCGGGTGTGAGGCCGACATCCGTAACAATGCCGCCCATGGTGTGGGCCTCTATCGGATCGTGCCGTGGAATCGTCACAATCCGCCTTCCATCCGTCATGACGATGTGCTTCCCTTGCCTGGCGATGCGGAACCCGAATTTCTCAAGAGCCTTAACAGCTCGAAGATGCGCGATGCCCGGAATT
>Ga0265325_10001339_pt1 | contig 17460 bp, 11 predicted proteins | sample 41420metaG_FD_202090 | JGI IMG/M metagenome (GOLD analysis project Ga0265325, IMG submission 202090) | Rhizosphere microbial communities from Carex aquatilis grown in University of Washington, Seatle, WA, United States - 4-14-20 metaG | ecosystem: Host-associated > Plants > Roots > Rhizosphere...
ACGTCGGATTTGAGCCATGTTTCGTAATTTTTCAGTGCCGTCACTACGGCTTGGTTGGATTTGGCGAATTCGGCCTTGACCGCCGGGTCGGTCGCGTCGGCGAAAGCTGCCGGAAGATTCTTTTCAAACAGAGCGATCAGCCCGGGAAGTTGTTCCAGGGCCACTTCCGTGTAAATGCGCGGCGGGTTCTTCAGATTCTCATGGGCGGCGGCCAGGGCTTCCGGCATTTGCTTCTCTCTGGCGACCAAAGACCCGATCCGCTGGTTCGTTGGGGCGAAGCGGCGTTCCATAATTACGTAGGCGGCGAAGGTAATTCCGCTGGAGTAATAATCCGGATTGTTTTCCCACGGCCGGATCGTTTCCATGGTGAACAATCTGCTGCGAATATTCGAAAGTATCAGTTCGCGGTCCACGGCCCCGATGGAGCTGAGAGTTTTGGGATCTACAGTGATGAAACGGCTCTCGAAGTGATGCAACGCCTCGATCTGCGAGGCGATCGCCGTCCGCGAAAAACCTTCCAGCCGGGCATCGTATTTGTGAAAGCCATCGCTCGTCCCCTCGCTGGGCCTGAACTTGTAATATCCCCGGTCGAAATAATCCTCGGCGAGGGCGTTCCATTCCGACGCGGAGGTGGTGAGCGGGCTGTCTTTTGGAACTCCCTGAACCGCCGCTATCACGCCGGTCAATAAGGCAATCGCTACGCAGATCGTTAGCATTCGTGACGCGATATTTCGCATGGGCGCCCCCCCAGGAGATTGACGTCGCCCCTTGGATCGATTCAGGATGCGCCGGCAGTCTTTCCGAGATAAGCCGGGGCGAATACCTCGGAAGCGAATGTTTCCAGAGTGGTCGCAGTCGTATTCTGCGGCGACCTCGGCTCCTGCGGATCGCACAAGCCTGCATTTTCGCCCCGGAACATTTCGATCATCAGCGCCGCCGATTTCGTGGGAAGTCCTGTTTGGACCAGCGCCCCTTCGAGCATCATCAGAGGCACCTGCATGTAGCCGAGGCCGGGTTTGCCGATCGCTTTGCCAAGAATCGTCGCGGCCTCGCGCATCGCGTAATCGCGCGGGCCGAGAAGTTCCTGCACCGAAGACCCCGAGAAGTCGCGCGCAGCCAGCCGCGTGCCCGCGTAGGCGCCGATATCCTTGGCCGCAATCATCGGCTTAGGCACGTCGGGAGAAGCGGGTCCGGGAAGCGTGCCCATCGTACGCAATGGCTGAATCATCTGCAGAAAATTCTCCATAAAGCCCGCGGGCCGCAGGTGCAGGACGTTCAGTCCGGGAATGGCGTTGAGCTTCTGCTCCAGATTGTGAACGCCGACGATCGGCCCAGTTCCCTGTGGGTGCTGCGCTCCAAGGCTGCTCAGCGCGACGGCGCGAGGTACCTTCGCCGACCTGACCGCCGTGGCGTACGCGTCCGTCACTTTCTCCTGGTAAGCGCGATAGTCCTCCGCTTGCATCGCAGGGGGAATCATTAGGTAGACCACATCGGCGCCCTGAAACGCAGCCGTCATCGCTTCCCCGTCATCCACATTCCCTGCGAAGATTTCCGCGCCACGGGCCGCGAACGGCTGAAGCTTGCCCTGGTCGCGACCGATGGCGCGAAGCTTTTCGCCTTTGCCGAGAAGGAAATCCACCGCCGCTCGTCCCGTGTGTCCTGTAGCTCCTGTAATGACGATCATGATCCCTCCTGTGTTTCTGGCTGTTCATCTGGCTCTTGATCTGAAAGCGAAAGGGAACTGCCCGTCGCCTCGGCGGGCATCGGAATTGTGATCCTTGCCCCACGCGCAAACTCCACAGCCTCAGGGTAACCCGCATCCGCGTAGCGCGCGACGCCGATTCCCGAATCGTTGGTAAGCACGCGTTCGATGCGTTCGGCCATCTCCGGCGTCCCGTCGGCGACTACCATCTGGCTGGCCCCCTGCGAGTATCCGATACCTTCGCCCCCCCCGCTGTCAATGCTGACCCAGGTCGCCCCGCTCGCAGTGTTGAGCATCGCGTTCAGAAGTGGCCACGCCGCGACGGCATCCGAGCCATCGCGCATGTCCTTGGTTTCTCCATAAGGCGACGCAACGGAGCCGCCATCCAGGTGGCCGGGTCCTATCGCGATGGGTGCTTTGAGTTCTCCGCGGGTGACAAGCTCATTGAGCGCGAGGCCAAACTTGGCTCGCTCTCCATAGCCAAGCAAGCAGGCCCGCGCAGGCAAACCCTGAAAGCGCACCCGCTTTTGCGCGAGACCAATCCACCGCCCGAGCGATTCGTCATCGGGAAACATTTCGAGAAGCAGCCTGTCAATTCGATGGATATCCGCTGGTTCTCCCGAAAGCGCAACCATGCGCAGAGGACCGCGTCCTTCGCAGTAGAGGGAATGGAGGTATTCCCGCACGAAACCCGGAAATTCTTCGGTATTTTTCCAATCCCTCCCTTCCGTAAAAGCACCGATATTATTGTTCCCGTAGTTAAACGCCACGGACCCAAGCCTCCGTAGTTCCCGCGTGCTCTCAGCGTGTCTCGCAATCGATTCGAGCGCGCGCGAACGATAAGCCTCCCGATCTTTTTCGCGAAGCTCAGCGGCCTGCACGATACTGAGTCCCTGAGGGATATAGCTGTCGGGGTCGTGAGCGCTGGTCTGATCGGTAAGCAAATCTGGCACAATTCCGCGCCGAGCGAGTGCGGGAATTACGTCCGCACAATTACCGACGAGCCCCACCGAAGTCGCCTCTCGCTTCCGCACCGCATTTTTGAGGATGCGAAGGGCCTCATCGAGGTCGTTCACCATCACGTCGCAATATCCAGCCTTTACCCGGCGCTTGATTTGCTCCGGGTTGGCGTCAATTCCCAGGAAAGCTGCCCCGTTCAGCGTCGCGGCCAACGGTTGGACACCGCCTTTGGCGCCCATTCCGCTGCTGACTATAAGCTTGCCCGCAAAATTGCCCTGAAAATGCTTGCGCCCAGCCGCAGAGAATGCTTCAAAGGCCTCCTGTAGGGTTTCCTGCGCGCCGATGTAGAACCAGCTTCCCGCGTTCGCGGCTAATACCCGCGGTACGTACGTATTTGTACGGAAGACACCTACGGGTTTTCCTGACTGCACGAGCAGGGTCTCGTCATTTCCAAGTGATCGGAGGGACGCAACGATGGCGTGAAAACACTCCCGATTTCGAGCGGCTTTGCTTCGGCCGCAGACGATCAGCTCCTTGGGGTTGTCGGCGACTTCCGGGTCGAGGCTATTCATCAGCATCCGCAAGGTGGCTTCCTGCTGCCAGCTTTTGCAGGAGATGGTTGTCCCGCGAGGGGCCCTCACAGGTTGATAGCCCACCGCTTCGCTCATAGTGATTCGATCCATGGTCGATGCAAGCATCTTAGTATGGAAAGAGGCGAGCGCGAGCAAGCGTTCGGGCAGGGGTGCGTCCGATCGAGGTCGATGCATGGCCGATGCGCGGGCGTCGCCTGCCGCCGCGCTATGCTATTCTCGCGATTTGTAACCGGAGTCGCACGATGACCGAACGCCTCTACTACAACGATTCCTTCGTTCGCGAGTTTGACGCGCAGGTGCTCTCCTGCGAGCAGGAAGGCGAGCGCTGGAGAGTGATCCTGGATCGCACGGCGTTTTACCCGACATCGGGAGGTCAGCCCCACGACCTCGGCTTGCTGGGCGGCGCGCCAGTACTTGAGGTGGCCGACGCGGAGGACAAGGTCGTTCATTACACGTCGGCACCCGTAAAACTGGGTCCGGCTCACGGAGAGATCGATTGGGCGCGGCGCATCGACCACATGCAGCAGCACACCGGCCAGCATCTGCTGTCGGCCGCCTTTATTGAGCTGTTCAATTTCCAAACCGTTTCGTTCCATCTGGGCAGGGAAGTCTCGACGATCGACCTGGCGGCGCCTTCGATCGTCCCGCGGCACGTGGAGGAAGCCGGGCGCCGCACCAACGCGATTATTTTCGACGACCGCGTCGTCGCGGTGCGCTACGGGACCGCGCAGGAGCTAGCCGAAGCGGGCATTCGCAAGCAGGTGGACCGTGAGGGGATCCTGCGCGCCGTCGAGGTGGAAGGTTTCGACCGCCAGCCTTGCGGCGGCACGCACCTGGCACGCACTGGCCAGGCCGGAATGCTTCTCACGCGCAAGCTCGAACGCCGGAGGGATTCGTGGCGCCTCGAGTTCGTCTGCGGCTTCAGGGCCCTCGCCACCGCGCGCGCCGATTACGCCACCCTGATCCAGACCGCGTCCCTCCTGAGCTGCGGCCTGGTCGAGGTTCCCCCGGTTCTGGCCAAAATGATCGAAGAGCGTCGCGCCCAGCACAGCGCGGTGAAGCGCCTGGAGGAGCGTCTCGCCAAGCACGAAGCTCGCTCGCTGCTCGCGGCGCATGCTCCTGCTTCTCCGAACGCACCGCGCGTGATCGTCACCGTTTTGGACGACGCCTCACCAGAATATCTACGCCTGCTAGCCGCGACGCTCGTCGCTGAAGGCAAGGTGATCGCGCTGCTGGCCAGCCGTTCGAGCGGCCATGTCGCCCTGGCACAAACGAAGGGAATCTCTGCCGGCGACATGGGCGCCGTCCTGCGCGAAGCGCTCAAGCAGTTCAAGGGCAAAGGCGGCGGCACAGCCGATTTCGCCCAAGGGAGCCTCGCGGACGCCGGGCAAGCGGGCGAGTTCCTCTCGCGGACGCGGAATTTGTTGGTCATCTGAAGAATGTGATGCTGGATGTGATCCGCGCGACTGGCGTGGCATCTTCGAACGGGTGCCAATCGAAGCTTGGTGAGACCGTTTCATCCGACGACTGAAAAAGAGCCGGGGGCCGAGTCAGGCTCCCGCGAGCTTGAGCGGCCCCCAACTGAGAGCAACACGGGCGTAGGCACTTTGGCCTCTACTTCTTGGCTTGTAGGACGGGAACTGTTTCCGTCTTGCTTGCTTCCTCGCTTCCGCGTTTGCTGGTGTGAGCGCGGCCATAGATAAAGACCTTTCCCAGCTCGGCCACACGGAAGGACTCAACCACCCAATGGCTTCCCCGGTTGGCGGTGAGCAGCGCGTCTTCACCGTCGGCGCTGCCATCCGCGACTGGGGACGGCACCATTCCGACGGACTTGCCGGATGCCGCGTTTCGGATCAAAACCGTGGCGGGACCAACGCCAATCCCGTGATCCAGCGTGATCACATAGTCTCCAGCCGGAAGGACCACACCGGCCCAGGTGGTTTCGTGCTGCAGCGTGAACTTGCCCCGAAACGACGCTTGAGCGTTGGCCGGGCTGGCGGATAAACCAGTTGCCAGCAGCACAGCTGCAAACATCACTGACTTCAGTGTATTTACTTGAAACTTGAGATTCATGGTCGTTCTCCTCTTTGTGATTGGCCGGCGCGGCTGCCAACCCTTCCGGAGTCCGCGTCGTGCCTTCACCCAATAAAGCGAGATCCAGAGAAGAATCGGCTCACGAGAATCGAAGATTTTCCAACCTCCGCTATTTAAAGGGTTTAAGATCGGGGCCTCTTCTTAGCAGTCCTATGGATAGGCAAATTGACATTATTGGCCTCGGCTTGTACCTTCTGAGTAATTCCAAGTGACTCGGCGGCAGGAGTGAAAATTTGTCCCCAGGTTCATCCGCGCAGATAAGCCTTCTTCTGGCTGATTGGGGCCACGGCGATGAGGGCGCACGGGATGCGCTGATTCCCATGATCTATAAGGAGTTGCGCCGCATCGCCCGGCGTCGTCTTTGGCGAGAGCGTCCCGATCACACCCTGCAGAGTGCGGCCCTGGTGAACGAGGCGTATTTGCGTCTGGTCCGCCAGGAACCGCAGGAATGGCAAAACCGGGCCCACTTTTTCGGCGTTGCCGCGCAGATGATGCGTCACATCCTGGTGGACCACGCGCGTAACCGTCTCGCTGCCAAGCGCGGGGCGGGTGCCCCGCGGCTAAGTCTCGATCCCGATATCGGCGTGCCACAGAAGCCCGAGGTCGACCTTGTGGAGTTGGACGATGCTCTGAACAGGCTCACGAGTCTGGATACCCAGCAGGGCCGCGTAATTGAACTGCGATTTTTCGGCGGGCTCTCGATTGAGGAAACCGCCACGGTCATGGGTATTTCGCCTGCCACGGTGAAACGCGAATGGGCAACCGCGCGGGCTTGGCTTCAGCGCGAGTTGAAGAAGGACGCGAGCAAGTGACGCCGGAACGCTGGCGGGAAATGAAGAACGTGCTCGCAGGCGCGCTGGAGCGAACGCCGGCAGAGAGGCGAGCCTATCTGGATCAGGCTTGCGCCGACGTTTCGCTGCGCCGTGAGGTGGAGTCGCTCATCGCCGCCAACGAACAAGGTGACACCAGTTTCCTGGAGCAGCACGCAATCGCTCGATGCGTGTTAAAAACTGGCTCGAAGCTCGGGCCGTATGAAATCCTTTCCAGCATTGGAGCCGGAGGCATGGGCGAGGTCTACCGCGCCAAAGACACCCGCCTGAACCGCATCGTTGCGATCAAGGTCCTGCCAGATCACCAAGCAAGTAAGCCCGAACTGCGAGAACGATTTGAACGAGAAGCCCGGGCGATTTCATCGCTGAATCATCCCCACATCTGCACTCTCTACGACGTCGGTCACCAGGACGGCGTTGATTATCTGGTGATGGAATATATCGAGGGCGAGACTCTCGCGGCACGGCTGGTAAGAGGACCACTGCCCTTGAGTCAAGTGTTGAAATACGCCATCGAGATTGCCGACGCGCTCGGCAAGGCGCACCGCCAAGGCATCACGCACCGCGATCTGAAGCCGGGCAACATCATGCTCACCAAGTCTGGTGCGAAGCTGCTCGACTTTGGATTGGCGAAGCTCAGGCTGCAAGCGTCTCCTTCCGTTCCGATCTCACAGGTTTCCACGGCAGCCGGAGCCGTCACGGCGCCGGGAATGATCCTGGGCACGCTTCAATATATGGCTCCCGAACAGGTGGAAGGCAAAGCGGCGGATGCGCGAGCCGATATTTTTTCGTTTGGCGCCGTGATTTACGAAATGGCGACGGGGAAGAAAGCCTTCGAGGGCAAAAGCCAGGCCAGCTTGATCGCGGCGATTCTGGAGCGCGAGCCTGCGCCGATATCGTCGCTCCAACCCTTGACGCCGCCAGCGCTCGATCGTGTCGTCAAGACCTGCCTCGCCAAAGATCCCGAGGATCGCTGGCAGAATGCTCAGGACTTGAAGCGGGAGCTGGGATGGATCGCGGACGGTGTTTCAGGTGCCGGCGGGCCGGCCTCCGGGTCGGTCGGCCGGAATATTGCAGGGCCCACGGGCTGGATTGTAGCAACTATTGTGGCCGTTGTAGCGGTGGCGCTTGTTGTAGTGTCGCTGCTAAACAAGCCGAACCCTGCGCCAAGATTGCAGGTCTCGTTGGCTCCTCCCGACAATACCTCTTATTCCGCTAACTCCCGCTTTGCGATTTCGCTGGATGCAAAGAAGATTGCGTTCGTGGCTGACAATTCCCCTACGTCTCAGTCGTTGTGGATACGTTCGCTCGATTCCACCGCCGCGCAGTCTCTGGCAGGTACGGAAGGCGCAACAAATCCGTTCTGGTCGCCCGATGGCAACTTTGTCGGATTTTTCGCCGATGAAGAGCTAAAGACGATTGGTTCCGACGGGGGGCCGGTAACCACACTTGCAAAAGCTTTAGGGATAGGCGGGGGAACGTGGGGACCGGACGGCACGATCGTTTTCCAGTGGGGAGTTGACGGTGGCGGATTATTGTCGGTGTCTGCGAATGGCGGGCCGGTCTCCGAGGTGACGCGTGTCGATGCAAGTCGCAAAGAGAGTGCCCATCGTTGGCCGTTTTTCCTCCCCGATGGACGCCACCTCCTGTTCCAGGTCAAGCTCACCAACCCATCGCAGGATGGAAGCGTTAACGAGGTCCGCGTGCTCGATCTTCTCACAAGAAAACAGACCGTTTTGTTGAGGTCGGATTCGAACGCCGAGTATGCCAACGGATACTTGTTAAGAGTCCAGCAGGGCAGCTTGATGGCGCAGCCGTTCGATATTTCGACGCTTACGGCGTCAGGAGTGCCAATTCCTTTGGCTGAACAGGTGAGCCTGACTGGGGTCGGCGTTGCCAGGTTCAGCGCCAGCCAGAGTGGATCGCTGACCTTCGAAAAGTACGACAACACAACGAAACTGGTTATGTACTCGCGGGAAGGAAAGGAGATTGAACAGGTAGGGAGCCCGAAGCAGTTCGGCGAGGTGTCGCTTTCGCCCGATGGGACCAGAGTTGCAACGATGTTCTCCGATCCGTATGGGAGAAGCCGAGCGATCTGGGTTTTCGAATTGGCCCGTGGCACATCGTCGCGAGTGACGGTTGAAGGAGCAGGCGCCGACTGTCCGATATGGAATGCAAGTGGGTCGGAGCTGACCTACTTTGCCCCCGCGGGCGGAGGCGGTTTTTACGTCCAGTCACCAGATGAGCTGGGTAGCTCCGTTCTGGTGGACTCGGTCCCGATGTCGCAGCCCGACAGCATTTCGCCGGACGGCAAGCAGCTCGCGTACGCGAAGTTTATTGCCGGAAAGGGCCCGCAAATATGGATTCATGACTTCGCGCCGGAGAAATCCGGCACGAAAGACTACCCGCTGCTGGGAACTGACTCGAATGAATTGCAGGCTCAATTCTCGGCCGATGGGCGCTGGCTGGCGTACAACTCGAATGAGACTGGCAGGGAGGAAGTCTACGTGGTTCCTTTTCCTGGCTCGTCGCACAGCGTTCAGATCTCTACATCGGGAGGGAGCCAGCCTCGCTGGCGTCGGGACGGCAGGGAAATTTATTACATTGCGCCAGACGGGAAGATGATGGCGGCAGCGATCCAATTCGATGGGCGATCGCTTCGAGCTGCCACTCCGAAGGTGCTCTTCCAAACGAGAATCGCGGGCATAACGCGTACCCCTCACGAATATGACGTGACAGCCGATGGGCAGAAGTTCCTCATCAACAGCAGGCCGGAGCAGGCGACCCAGCCCATCACGCTGTACGTCAACTGGACCTCAGCTTTGAAGAAGTGACGTTAGCGTCTGGCGGCTAAATCGGATACTCGGCGCATGCGGTAACCGGAAACTGACCCACGACCCGAGTTCGCACTCGTTTGCATCAATGGAAATTCATGGCGTATCCCGACCGCCCCCGAAAGCCAGCCGTGGCAACCTTTTCGCTTCGGATGCGTCTCACGAGTAGCGCGTAGAGGTGTGCATTGCGCAACCCTGCGGGCCGGAGAATTGTAAGTCTCTGCGGCGGATAGTAAGGTAATGAAGTGGGGTAGGCTTGGTTCTGGGCGTTTGTACGAATAGCCGGGCCGGCTGAAAACAATGGAATTATTTCTCAATTTTCTCTGGGTGCTGATTGCTGTCTTCGGGCTCAGCGTCTGGCGTGTGTGCTGGGCGCCGGGGCGCAGTGGGCGGCGCGAACCGCTGCACGAGTGGACGGCCGCGGTGGCCGCACTGGTCTTTCTGTTTTTTGCGGTCTCTCTTTCGGACGACCTGCAGTCCAATCTGGTCCTGTTTGAAGAAAGCGCCAGTGGCAGGCGTCAAGCCGTGGTTTTGGCGAGCGCGCATTCCGCGCATCCGGGCGCAAAGGAAGTTTCGGCTTCTTCGCTTGCCGCGCTTCCACGCGTCGCCTGGGTACATCAACTTCATCGCATCGCTTATCTCGCTCCTTTTGAGCAATCGTCTCTTTCTCTTTCCCGGATCGATCTGCGCTTCGGACGCGCGCCCCCGTTTACCTCGCTTTAAATCCCATCTCATCGAGCCTTGCGGCCGCCTTCCCGTCTCTTTTTGCATGACCGGCGCTGCTTAACGTCGCCAGGTTTCGACCTTGGCGATCCCTGATTTTCAAGTCCGGCGATTCCCAATGGGATTGCTGAAGGCAAATGAGGAAGTGCGAACCATGAACCTTGCAATTTTACTTCTCGGGCTGATTACGTCCGTGGCCGCTGCGGGTTGCGGCGATGCGAATAGTTCCGCACAAACGCAGCCTGCGGCGCCTGCGAATGACGGCGCCAGTGCTGAATATGTGGCTCCGGACGCCAAAGGCGTCAAGACGATGACGGTAAGCAAGACCGCCATTCCCGAATATCTGGACCTGCCTGCGCACGTCGAAGCGGACCCTACCCGCGTGGTCCACGTGTTCGCTCCGGCGGGCGGCCGGATCACGGAGATGCGCGTGCGCCCGTGGGACCACGTTGCGCAGGGCCAGACGCTGGCCATGCTGGAGAGCAGCGATCTGGCGCGTGCCGTGGCCGATTACCACAAAGCGCTGGCCGACAACCAGGTGAAGCAGAAGGCACTTTCCCGCACGCAGGATCTCCTGGAGCACCATGCCATTGCCGAGAAGGATTTGCAGCAGGCCCAGGGGGACGCGCAGATGTCCCAGGCCGAGGTGCAGGCTGCGAGAGAGCAGGTGCAAGTGTTTGGAATGGACCCTGACCGCGCGTCGACCCAGCTCCTGGTGAAGGCCCCGAGATCGGGAGTTGTGCTGGATGTGGGCGCTTCTTCCGGAGAATTTTCGCAGGCGCTTGCGGCGGCAGCACCGCTTTGCACCATTGCCGACATCACCACGGTTTGGGCTGTCGGGGATATTTACGAGAAGGATCTGGCGATAGCGAAATCGGGGCAGGCCGCGCAGGTGACGCTCAACGCATACCCCGACGAACATTGGTCGGGCCGCGTGGGCGTTGTTTCCTCGGCGGTCGATCCCACCACACGCACGCTGCACGTCCGCGTCGTGCTTCCCAACACCGACCTGCGAATCAAGCCGGCGATGTTCGGCGCAATCCGGCTGCTGCGATCGTCCACGCAGGGAATCTTGGTGCCCTCTACCTCCGTTGTGCGCGAGGGCAACGATGCCTACGTGTATGTGTCGCGAGGGAATGGCCGCTTCGTCCGGCGAGACGTGAAACTCGGCCGAGCCTTGGACGGCACGCTGGAAATTCTATCCGGATTGAATGAAGGGGATGTGATCGTGTCCGAAGGGGCGCTTTTCCTGCGTGCCGCGGCGCAGAGCTAACCCACGATGCGCTCGCTGATCGCCTCGCTTCTCCGTTATCGCGTCCTGATGGTCGTGGCGCTCTTCGCCTGGATCGCGGGCGGATTTTATATGTTCCTGCGCCTCGATATCGAGGCGTATCCGGACCCCTCCCCACCGCTGGTCGAGGTGATCACGCAGAATCCCTCTTGGTCCGCCGAAGAAATGGAACGGCAGGTTACCGTTCCCATCGAAACAGTGCTCTTCGGCATTCCGCGCTTGCAGTACGTGCGCTCGACCACGATTTTCGGCTTGAGCGACGTGAAGCTGTATTTTGGGTATGACAGCGATTACTACTGGGACCGGCAGGAAGTGCTAAACCGTCTGCAGCTGGTCTCTCTGCCTTCCAACCTGAGCCCGCAGCTCTCGCCTGAATCGCCCATTGGGGAAATCTACCGCTACCAACTCTACGGCCCGGGCTACAGCCTGAACGAACTCAAGGCCACGCAGGACTGGTTTGTTACGCGCGAGATCAAGCAGGTCACCGGCATCATCGATGTCGCGGGATTTGGCGGGAGCACGCGCGCCTATATCGCCGAAATCGATCCGCGCAAGCTGCTGCAATACAAGCTTTCGCTTCCGCAGGTTGTGTCGGCCGTCTCCTCGAGCAACGCAAATGCCGGCGGAAGCTATTTGACGATGGGCAGTCAGAGCGTGAACGTGCGCGGCGTCGGCTTGCTGCAGTCGATTCAGGACATGCAAAGCGTTCTGATCGCCGAACACAATGGCGTCCCGGTCTACCTGCGCGACCTGGCGGACGTGCACGAAGGCTCCCAACCGCGACTCGGCCAGGTGGGAGTGAACCACAACGATGACGCGATCGAAGGAATCGTGCTGCTGCAGCGCGGCGAACAATCGATCCCGGCGCTGAAGCAGCTTCAGCAAAAAGTGAAAGACCTGAACGGCGGCTTGCTCCCGCGCGGAATGAGGCTGATCACGCTCTACAACCGCACGGACCTGATCAATCTGACGACCGCTACCGTGCGCCATATTGTCTTCGTGGGTTTGGCGCTCGTAACTGCGATTCTCATCGTGTTTCTCGGGGACCTGCCGATTTCCTTCATCGCGGCGTTGACGATTCCTTGTTCGCTGCTGTTCGCGTTCTCGATGATGGTTTTCACCGGCAGTTCCGCCAACCTCATTTCGATTGGCGCGATCGACTTCGGAATCCTCGTGGACGCCGCCGTGATTGTGCTCGAGAACATCCATCGGCGTCTTCAAGCGGCTTCGGCGGAATCCTCCACCTTCGACTTGATCGCCGACGCCACGGCGGAGGCCGTGCGCCCGGTGGCTTTTTCGGTCCTCGTAATCATCGTCGCGCTGATTCCGCTGTTCACGATGCAAGGAGTGCCGGGGAAGGTTTTCGCGCCGATGTCGGAAACCTACGGCTTCGCGCTGACGGGCGCCTTTCTCTTCGCCATTTTGTTTGCCCCGGTGCTCGCTTCCTGGATTCGCCCGGAAAAGGTGCGGGGACGCAACACCCGGCTGGTCGCCTGGCTTCACAATCGGTACGAGCGCACGCTGCGGTGGACGCTGGTGCACAAGAAAACCGTCCTTGTGATTGCAGGAGCCTCCTTGGCGGTGACACTGGTTCTCGGAGGACTTTACCTTGGCGGCGAATTCATGCCGAAGCTCGAGGAAGGGAACTTGTGGGTGCGCGCGACGCTTCCGCAGGACGCGTCCTTTGAGACCGGCGCCCGGATGGCGCACGACATCCGCGAAATATTCCTGAGCTTCACCAATGTGACCCAGGTGGTGTCTCAGATGGGCCGCCCGGACGATGGAACCGACGTCACCACGTTCAACAACATCGAATTTCTGGTCACGCTGAAAGATCCTTCCGAATGGGCGCACGGACTGACCAAGGAAAAGATTGTGCAGGAGCTCGACACACAGCTCGAAAAATATCCGGGGATCAATTTCAACTTTTCGCAGAACATTCAGGACAATGTCGAAGAAGCCATGTCCGGCGTGAAGGGCGAGAACTCGATCAAGCTTTTTGGCGACGACATTGATGTTCTGGTGGCCCGCGCCGGAGATATCAGCGACGTGATGTCCAAGGTTCCGGGAATTGCGGATTTGGGCGTGTTTCAGGAAACCGGGCAGCCGGAGCTGCTGGTTTCCATCAACCGCGGCGCGAGCGCCCGCTACGGCCTCATGGCAGCGGATGTTGACGCGGCCGTGCAAGCGGCCATCGGAGGCATGGCGCCCACGCAGATTTTAGAGGGCGACCGGCGCTTTGACTTCCTGATCCGGTACCGCCCCGAGTTTCGCACCACGCCAGAGGCCATCCGGAACATCCTGCTTCCTACTCCCGATGGAAACAACGTTCCGCTCGGCCAGGTTGCGGATGTCTCGCTTCATGAAGGCGCTTTCATGATCTACCGGGAAAACGGGCGCCGCTACATCCCCATCAAGTTCAGCGTGCGCGGCCGGGACCTTGCGGGAACAATCAAGGATGCGCAGTCGCGACTGGCGCAAAAGATTCATTTGCCCGAGGGCTACCACATCGAGTGGGCGGGCGAATACGACAGCCTTCAGAAAGAGCAGCGGCGCCTCGCGATCATTATTCCGATCAGCCTAGCCATCATCCTCGCGCTGCTCTTCACCGCATTCAATTCGCTGCGGCGTGCGCTGCTGGTGCTGGCGATTCTGCCGTTTGGGTTGATCGGCGGAGTTCTATCGCTATTGATCACGCACACGCCCTTCAGTATTTCAGCGGCGGTGGGCTTTGCATCGGTAATCGGCGTATGCACCCTGGGAGGCGTCGTGTTCGTTTCCGGCATTCACCGCAAGGAGGCGGACGCGCCATCCATCCTCACGGCGATCGAGCGGGGCGGCCTTGCCGAGATGCGCCCCGTGCTGATGGCCTGCGCGGCGGCGGGTCTGGGACTTCTTCCAGCAGCAGTCTCCTCCGGCGTGGGTGTCCAGGCGCAGCAACCCGTGGCGCGAGTCGTCGTAGGAGGAATGGTTACCTCGCCGTTCGCGATCCTGTTCCTGATTCCGGTTCTCGCAGCTTATTGGCTACCGCGCTTGGAAAAGGAGCGCGAGACAGGCGATAAGTAGCGACGGATGCTGGCGTAGGGAAAGAGTGATTCTTCGGGCGAGAAACCCGCCCTCAGAATCACTGCCTAAGATAAGACACAAGATCAGATTAAGGGCTCAGAGGCCCAACCTGTTCCTACCAGTGCGTGAGCGAACCGTCTGGCCTGTAGTACAAGCGCGTCGAGGAAGCCGGGGTCGTTACTTCGCTGATCATTTTCAGCTTGGACATGTCGGCTGTGACTCCAAGTCCGGGCCGGTCGTTCGTGTAGAGCTTGCCGTTCTTGAAGTCCATGCACTCAGGCAGGTGTGGAATCGCCCCGTCGCCGTAGTTGTATTCAAAGAGCACAGGTTTTGAATAGGTGGATAGCACGTTCACCAGCGACGCGGTGGAAAGCGGCCCGGTGAAGTGCGGGATGATCCCGATGGCGTGCGTCTCGCAGAGCGCCAGGATCTTCACCATTTCGGTGATGCCGCCCACGTTGGGCAGAGTTACGCGGACGTAGTCGAGGTCGTGATTCTCGACGAGTGTGTTGAAGTCCCAGCGCTGGCCCCATTCCTCGCCCGCCGTGATCGGGACGCTGGTCATCTGGCGGAGCCGCGGAATGTCCTGATGGAACTGCTCGTCGCGGACGGGGTCTTCGACGAAGTAGGGCTCGTACTCTTCGATCATGCGGCAGCAGCGCACGGCGTCGGGATAGTCGAACTTCTGGTGCAGGTCGAGGCCGAAGTCGCCGTTGGGGCCGACGCCCTCGCGGATTTCCTTGCACGCGGCCACCACCTCATGCACGCGCTGATGCGTGTTGTAGACGTCGTTGACGATGGGGGCGCCGCCCGTGGGAGTGATGGATGCATCGACGCGATAGCAGCGGTAGCCGTCCGCCATCGCTTTCGCCGCACGGTCCTTCAGGGTGATGGTCTGGTCGGTGGGCCGCGGGCCGCTGGTCTGATAGCACTCGCAGTAATTTCTTACCGTGCCGCCGAGGAGTTCGTGCACGGGCAGGCCGAGCGCCTTGCCCTTGATGTCCCATAGCGCGAGGTCGAGCGCGCCCTGCGCGTGGATTTTTTCGCGGCCGGGCGGGTAGAAGCGGTCGCTGTACATTTTCTGCCACAGCTTTTCGATCTGGAACGGATTTTCGCCGATGATGCTCGATGCGCACTGCTCGAGCGTATCCTTCACGCCGCCTTCGCCGATGCCGGTGAGCCCGGCGTCGGTCTCGATGGTGACGATCATGTCGCTCTGGTTGAAGGTCTGATTCAAGCGCGGCGGCAGGTAAATCCGCACACGGGTAATCTTCGCCTTCGGCAGCGACGCTTGGGTCAGCCGCGGCCACGCGAAACCAGCCGCGGAAGCAACAGCCAGCGACTTCAAAAACGCTCTTCGTTCCATGTGTCCCGTCCTCGCAAAATTGCCGTGATTGACCGCCAGGTGCGCGAATCGCGGAGACAGTACACCAAATCGCCCGCGCGTGACAACCGATTGGCGCGGCTAAATTTGTTGGTCAGCCCGTGGTTTGTTAGAATACACAGCGCGGTGGGCGGCTAGCTCAGTTGGGAGAGCATCGCGTTCGCAACGCGGGGGTCGGGGGTTCGAATCCCCTGCCGTCCACCATAAATCCAATCCCTTCAATTAAGCATTTCCCCGTTATGTCCGTAAATCTCTTTAAAACGGGGGCAAACCGCCAACGGAACCGCCGATACTTTTCTCGCTTTTGGAGGCCCTTTGCGTGGGATTGCCTAACGGTGTATAAGAGGCCCTTGTCTTGATCCGAAAGGGCTGAAAAATGGCGGAGGAAAACGCGCAGTTGTCTGGTGATGTGTCGAGAATCTTGGCGTCGCTGTTAGTCGCAGTCGCTTTGCTCTTGGGGATAACGGTACTGGTTGGAGTTCAGACCTTTAATCATCCATCGGAGGTCTGGTCTTACACTATCCTTGCCCCCAACGACGATAATCTCATCAAGGATTTGAATCGAGCAGGCGCATCAGGTTGGGAGGTTGTATCGGCGCGGCGAGCAACCAGCGGCGAAGGGGCAGCCGCTGCTGCGTCATATGAGCTGATCCTGAAACGGCGGGGATCATCAGCATTTACGCCGTAACTGCACGCCAGATGGCCCGAACGGACAACACAGCCTCACAACCCGTGCAGGAGAAATGGCAACCGTGGTTCGGGTTTACTTGTTACTAAAGGCTGAGAGAGGATCGTATTGTATGGCAGCAAAGGAGGATTGTAGTATTAAGCGACGCTATGCCTAGCACACTTGCCTTCGACGATTTCAAACCATACACACTAACCTGCGAGCTGCGTTACGACAATGCGTACTTGGTTTTTGATCGCACAGGCCAACTGGTGACGGACGTGCGAGACAGCTTTACCAACGTCTCCGTCGCTTCTGCCGTTCCCCAGCAGAGTGCGTTCTCTGCCGATGAAGGTAACTTTAACGTTGAGCTCAATGCGGCCAGATTCACTAGCGGGCGAGTTGACAGGACGGGAGAACTTTTCGCAAAGCATTGCTCGGTGCTTTTCGATGCGGTTGTCGAGCGTTTGGAAATCAACGTCTTCACGCGCATCGGGATTCGTTACATCTTGCGAAAGGATTTCGCAACTGATGCCGAAGCAAAAGAGGCACTTGCATCAATGATGCTGACAAGTCTGAAGCCTGTCAAACGCTTCAACGCGTCGGAGCATCCGACGGAAGTAGCATTTAGATGGGAAGATGACCAAGTTGGAGCATTTGTTCGGCTAAAAGCAGAAATAACTGACATAAAGGTGGTGGTGCCGGTCGAAATGCAGGATACGATCCCAAAGTTTGAAAAAAGGTAAATGGCTTGACACTTGACATTGATTACTATACTGTCGCGCGAGTTGAGCGCGAGCAATGGAGCTGCCGAGAGTGGTTGCCATCGAAGCTCCGCGTGATAAGAAAGGAAGTTGACAGCATTTTACGAGGCACTTGAGATGGGCGAGACTGAAATATCTAAATCGCGGCACGAGTCTCTGCGCATGCCATCTACCGAACCTCTGCGCATGCCGTCTGCTCGAGTGACTCCAGCGGTTAAAGGCACCGAGTCTGCCTTACTGTCTGGTTTAGTACTGGAGACGCAGGGGGCTACTGCCAAGGTAATCAACATCGAAGCTCTGTGGGATGCTCCAGCAGATAATCCTTCGCAAGTACTTCGAGCGATCGATCTCCTTAAGCAGACGGCAGACCTTTTGGAGCGAGCGCTAAAGGTAACTGATGCCATCGAGGCTGATCGACTTGTTCAACAGGTGCAAGCAACTTTGCCGAAGCTATTTTCGTATCGCTCTGTCGGCGACGGTTTCGGGCTTATCATAAACTCAGTTCATTACGCTTTCGTGAATTTGAAAGGAACTCCGCTAAGTCAACCGCAG
>Ga0265325_10001345_pt1 | contig 17418 bp, 15 predicted proteins | sample 41420metaG_FD_202090 | JGI IMG/M metagenome (GOLD analysis project Ga0265325, IMG submission 202090) | Rhizosphere microbial communities from Carex aquatilis grown in University of Washington, Seatle, WA, United States - 4-14-20 metaG | ecosystem: Host-associated > Plants > Roots > Rhizosphere...
CCGTCGACCATGATGGGTGTGCGCACGCCGGGGATGGTGCCAAGCTTCGCGAATGCGCTCGGCAGATCGAGCTTCATGCCGCGGTGCTTGACGTGCGGATCGTCAAACACCTGGTCGAGATTGTTGATCGGGCCGGCCGGCACACCGACCGCCTCGAGCTTGTCAGCCAGGTCCTGCATCGCAAACTTCATGGTCAGCGCGGTCAGCTTGCCGACCAGCTCCGCGCGGTTCGCCAGCCGCGCCTTGTTGTCGATGTAGCGCTCGTCCTTCGCCAGCTCCGGCGCTCCGAGCACGCCGCAGAGCTTCTGGTACTGGCTGTCATTGCCGGTGGCGATGATGATGTAGCCGTCGGCCACGGAGAACACCTGATACGGCACGATGTTGGGATGGGCGTTGCCGATGCGTGCCGGCACTTTGCCCGATGCCAAGTAATTCATGCCCTGGTTGGCCAGCACGCCGACGGTGGAATCGACCAGCGCGGTATCGACATAGCAGCCTTTGCCGGTGCGCTCGCGCTGCGCCAGCGCGGCAAGGATGCCGATCACCGAATAAACGCCCGTGAAGATGTCGGAAACCGGAACGCCCCCTCTGGTCGGCTCGCCATCCGCGGTGCCGGTGAGGCTCATGAAGCCGCCCAGACCTTGCGCCATCAGGTCATAGCCGGCGCGCGTCGCATAAGGGCCGTTCTGGCCGAAGCCGGTCACCGAACAGTAGATCAGCCGCGGGCAATCCGGCGCCAAGCTCTTGTAGTCGAGCCCGAACTTGGCGAGCCCGCCGACCTTGAAGTTCTCGATCAGCACATCCGAACGGGCCGCCAGCTTCTTGACGATCCGCTTGCCGTCCTCGCTCTCGAAGTCGGCTTCGATCGAACGCTTGCCGCGGTTGGTCGAGTGGAAATAGGCAGCGCCGAGATGGCCGCCGTCCTTGGCTTCGATGAACGGCGGGCCCCAGGCGCGGGTGTCGTCGCCGGTCTTGGAACGCTCGACCTTGACCACATCCGCGCCAAGGTCGGCGAGCACTTGGCCGGCCCAGGGTCCCGCCAGAATCCGGGCGAGCTCCAGCACGCGCAAACCTGACAACGGACCCGGCATGGCTACTCCTTGGGCAGCAAATACGACCGCATTTCAGGGAACCTCTGGCGTGCCGACGCGGTTTTGTCCAGAGCGTGGGGGAGAGCGGCCTCTTGAACAGTCGTCAGACCTTCAACCTTTCCAGTAAGATGACGGCTCGTCAGCCGTGGTATCCTCCTGCCATGAACACCTCCTTCTTCGGTGAAATGCTCAACAGCATTACCGAGCGCGGCCGCTCGCTGCTCGATCGCGCCCGCGACCGCCGCGGCCAGTCCGCAGCGCGGTCGGAAAACCTCACCGAACTCTGCGAGGAACTGCTGTCCGGCCGTGGCGAGGCCTCCGGCACCGCGCTCGCCGGTGAAATCCTTACCAAATATGCCGAGCTGACCATCGGTCCGCGCATTGCGTTCTTCGAGGCGCTGGCAACGCGTTTCGGGCCTGATCGGGCCAGGCTCGACGCCGCGATTGCCGCCTGGCAAGCCAATCCGTCCGACGCCACGGCAGCCGAGGTCCACCACGCCGCCGAACCGCGGCGCCAGGAGTTGCTGCGCCGTCTCAACCTCGCACCCGCGGGAACCGCTGCGCTGGTGCGCATGCGCGAGCAGCTTCTGGATGCGCTCGATCACCGCGACGATCTGCGTGCCGTCGATGCAGATTTCGTCCACCTGTTCTCGTCCTGGTTCAACCGCGGCTTCCTGGTGCTGCGCCGGATCGACTGGTCGACGCCGGCCATGATCCTGGAAAAGATCATCCGCTACGAGGCGGTGCACCGCATCCGAAGCTGGGAGGATCTGCGCCGCCGCATCGATCCGCCCGACCGCCGCTGCTACGCCTTCTTTCATCCCGCGCTCGTCGACGAGCCGCTGATTTTCGTCGAGATCGCGCTGAGCCGCGAAATTCCCGGTGCCATCGCGCCGATCCTGTCGGTGCAGCGCGACGGCATCGACCCCGACCGTGTCACCACCGCGACGTTCTACTCGATCTCGAACTGCCAACGCGGACTTGCCGGCGTGTCGTTTGGCAACTTCCTGATCAAGCAGGTGGTGCAGGAGATCAACCGGGAGAATCCGCGGCTCAAGATCTTTGTCACGCTGTCGCCAGTGCCGAATTTCGCCCAGTGGCTCGATCGCGAGCGCAAGACCGAGAATTCAGCGGCACTGAGCGCCGAAGATCGCGAAGCGCTGAACGGCCTCGACCGCCAAGGGTGGTGGCAGTTGCAGCAGGCGCGCGAGCCGATGCAGGAGCCGCTGCTCCGCGCCGCCGCCTACTATTTCCTGCGGGCCAAGAACCGCCGCGGCCTGCCGGCCGATTCGGTCGCACGCTTCCACCTCGGCAACGGTGCGCGCCTTGAACGGCTCAACTGGCTGGGCGATGGCAGCGAGAACGGCATCACCCAGTCCTATGGGCTGATGGTCAACTATCTCTACGATCTCGACGACATCGAAAAGAACCACGAGGCCTATGCCGAAGGCCGGCGCGTCGTGGCCTCGCGGTCCGTGCGCGGCCTGTTGCAGGGGCCCGCCGTCGATCTCGTCCCGGTTCCGATGCCGGGCTGATCCCGAAGATTCGACTTTTCTCCCGGCCAACTCGGCCTCATGCTGAGGAGGTCGCCGAAGGCGATCGTCTCGGAGCATGGGCCGCCCCATCTTTCGAGATGCGGTCCTGCGGACCGCTCCTCAAGATGAGGCGGGGTGAGGTACCGATGAATAGCGCCGTGAAACCGCTGATCTCCGAAGACGCCTTGGATCGGCTGTTCCGCACCGCGCGGAGCTTCAACGATTTCAGCCCACAGCCGGTCACCGATGCCGAGCTGCACGCGCTTTACGAGCTGGCCAAATGGGGGCCGACGACGGCGAATTCCCAGCCGCAACGAATTTTATTCTTGCGCAACGCAGCCGCGAAGGAACGGCTTGCGCCCGCGCTGTCGTCGCAGAACAAGAAGAAGGTCGCGGCCGCACCGCTGGTGGCGATCCTTGCCTATGACATGCGTTTCTTCGACCACCTGCCGCGGATGTACTACAACCCCAATGCGCGAAGCTGGTACGAGACCACGCCCGAGCACATCCGAACCACGGCGCTGCGCAACGCCACCTTGCAGGGCGCCTACCTGATGCTGGCGGCGCGGGCCGTCGGTCTCGACTGCGGCCCGATGTCGGGCTTCAACAACGAGAAAGTCGACGCCGAATTTTTCCCCGACGGCCGCTTCAAGTCGAATTTCCTGTGCTGTCTCGGCCACGGCGATCCATCGACACTGCCGCGACGGGACGATCGCTTCGCCTTCGACGAAGTCTGCCAGGTGCTTTAGGACCTGCCGTACACCGGCACGATGCCGCCGCGAGTCACCGCGTTGTCCGGCGATGCCAGAAACAGGATCGAGGCGGCGACCTCCTCGACCTTCGGCCAGACTGCGTAATCGGCCTCCGGCATGGCCGCGCGGTTGGCGGGCGTATCCATGGTCGACGGCGCGACGGCGTTCACCAGGATGCCGTCCTTGACCACCTCTTCGGCGAGAGCCGCCGTCATCGCGGCGACCGCAGCTTTGCTTGCGGCATAAGCCACCATGCCGGCGCCGCTCCGCCATTCCAGGCCCGGCCGTGCCGCGACGTTGACGATGCGGCCATCTTGGCCTGAGCGACGGATTGCTTGCACGGCGGCGCGGCAGCACAGGAAACAGGCGATGAAATTGGTGTCGACCTGCGCCATCAGCTTGGCTTTATCGGTGTCAGCGATGCCGCTCATGGCAAAGCCGCCGGCCAGATGGATCGAAGCCCACAGGTTCGGCACCGCATGGTAGAGCCGCGCCACCGTCGCCTCGTTGGCAAGGTCGTCAACCGCATGCAACGTCACGTTGGTTTTGTGCGGAAACGCCTTGGCCTCGGCCTCGACCATGTACGAGACGTGGCAGTGGGCGCCGGCTTCGAGCAGTGCACCGACCACGGCGCGTCCGAGTGCGCCGGTGCCGCCGGTCACCACGACATGGCGATCGCGGAAATTCATCGCTATCCCCGGCCGCGCTTCACTCGCGTCGGCAGCACCTGATACTCGATCCAGTTCGCCACTTCGCCGGTGCGAAGCTTCTTGTTCAGGATGTTGTGGCTGATGCCGTAGCGCCACGCGAGCCGGCCCACGGTTGGGTCGCGATCGAGCGTATCGAGGTCGTTCGCGAACGTCGCAATCTCGCTGGTATCGAGAAAAAAGCCCTCGGCAATCAGCCGGTCGCCGATGCGGCGCACGATGGTCGCGATCTCGCGCAGCGGATATTCCGGATGGTACTGCACGCCCCAGGCCGTTGCGCCGTTGACGCGCATTTCCGCGCTTTGCACGTCGGAGACTTCGTTGGTGGCCAGCACGGTGGTGCCGGGCGCAACGGTCTCGACCTCGTCGAGATGCACGGTCGGCGCGTTGAAGACGTCAGGCTTGCCGACATACATCGGATGCTTGCGGCCGGCCTCGGTGAGCTTCATGCGTCGGCCAAAGCCGATCTCGCGGCCCTTCGGATTCTTGCGCACGCTGCCTCCGGCAGCAACGGTCAGCAACTGAAGGCCCCAGCAGCTTCCAAAGATCGGTGTGCCGGCGTCGAGCACGGCCCGCGCCAAGTCAATCTGCCGGGTCACCTCCGGCCCGCCGTTATAGACGTGTAGTCCCGAGCCGGTGATGGCGACGCCATCGTAGCCTTCGAGGCCTTGTCCGTTGGGCAGGTTGGCTCCCGGATCGCCGGGAAAGCAGATGTCCACGACGGCGCTGGGCAAGAGCTCCTGGAGCAGATTGGCATAGCCGGTGCTGGCGACAGTGCCGCCGTGGGCCACGTGCTGGGCACGGGTCTCCGGCGAATTTCCTTCCATCACGAGGAGTCGCGGTGCAGGCATCGGTCTCAACCGCCGGTGGGCGCCGGCTCTCCAATATATATGGTGATTTGCGGCAAAGGTGAGGACCAAACGTTCTAGCCAAGCTCGCTGCGCGGAACCCGGTCCGGCCTTGTATCGGGCGGCGGTGTTTTGGAATATGGGGCTTCGTCAGCGTGGAGACTTCACCGTGCTCACCCAGGCTCGCAACGATCTGCTTACCCGCGTCGGTCCCGGCACCCCGATGGGCGAATTGCTGCGGCGATACTGGCAGCCGATCGGCGGTGCGAGCGAACTCGACCGCAATCCGATCAAGCCGATCCGGCTCCTTGGCGAGAACCTCGTGCTCTACAAGGATCACGGCGGCACCTTTGGCCTGGTCGACCGGCATTGCCCGCACCGCCGCGCCGATATGTCCTACGCCTGGGTCGAGCAAAGCGGTATCCGCTGCTCGTATCACGGCTGGCGCTACGACGAGACCGGCGCCTGCATCGAACAGCCCTATGAGGACACTGTCAGTCCGAAGCCATCCAAGACGGGCTGCGAGATCAAGGCCTATCCGGTGCGCGAGATGGCCGGCCTGCTGTGGGCCTATATGGGGCCGGCCCCGGCGCCCGAACTGCCGGAGTGGGAACCGTTCACTTGGCAGAATGGCTTCCGCGAGATCGTGCTGGCCGACGTACCGTGCAACTGGTTGCAGTGCCAGGAGAACTCCATCGATCCCGTGCATTTCGAATGGATGCACGACAACTGGAGCAACCGGATGCATGGCAGCGACGCGAACGCGCCGAAGCATCTCAAGCTCAAGTTCGAGGAGTTCGACCACGGCTTCACCTACAAGCGCGTGCGCGAAGGCCAGAGCGAACAGGACCGCTACTGGACCGTCGGACGTGTCGCGTTGTGGCCAAACGGCTTCTATCTCGGCCGGCATTTCGAGTGGCGAGTGCCGGTCGACGACGAGAACACGCTGTCGGTGGCGTGGTTTTTCGTGCGCGTGCCGAAGGGCCGCGAGCCCTATGTGCAGAACAGCGTGCCGACCTGGAAGAGCCCGATCATGGGCGAGGATGGCCGTTGGATCACCAGCCACGTCATCAATCAGGATATCGTCGCCTGGGTCGGCCAGGGCGCCATCGCCGACCGCACCAAGGAGAACCTGCGCTCGAGCGACGTCGGCATCTCGATGATGCGCAACCGCTTCTTCGAGGAGCTGGAAGCGATCAAGGCCGGCCGCGATCCGTGGGGCGTGATCCGCGATCCGGCGAAGGCGAAGAAGATCGACCTGCCCGACATGGCGCGCGAGCTGAACACCCAAGGCATCGCGCTCGCGGAGTTTCAGAAGGATCCCCTGCTGCGCGAGCGGCTGAAGAGCTTCCGCCATCACTACGGCCAACCGCCCGAGGTGCGCGCCGCCTTTGCCGAGGCCATGGGCGTCTCTCTATAGGATAGGCGCGGTCGATCAGGAATGTAGGAGAATTTGAAAATGGCCGAGATCGTGTTCGGATTTGGCACGTCGCATGGACCGCTGCTCGCAACACCGCCGCACGAATGGGACCTGCGCGCCAATGTCGACCGCAAGAACAAGGCGCTGGCGTTCGGCGCTGGCACCTACGATTTCCAGCAGCTTTACGAGCTGCGCAAGAACGACCACTTCGAGAAGCAAAACACCATCGACATCCGCCGCGAGCGCGATGTGCGCTGCCAGCAGAAGCTTGACGTGCTCGGCGAGCGCCTCGCCGCGATCAATCCCGACGCTCTCATCATCGTCGGCGACGACCACCACGAGTGGTTCTTGAACGATATCCAGCCGACGTTTTCGATCTTCCACGGCAAGACGGTGTTCAATCGCGCCCTGACCAAGGAGGAGGAGCAGCAGAAGATCGCCAATGGCGGCGCCTATTCGATGAAAATCTACTATCCCCAGCGCGACGAGGTTTATCCCTGTCCCTCCGAGCTTGCTTCGCACGTGATCGCGGGCACGATCCAGGACGACTTCGACACCACCGCGCTTGGCGAGCAGCCCAATGATTCCGGCGTGCCGCGCCAGCTCGGGCATTCCTACGGCTTCATTTACCGCCGCATCCTCAAGAGCAAGCCGGTGCCGTTGATCCCGATCCTGGTCAACACGTATTACCCGCCCAACCAGCCGACGACGCGACGCTGCTTCGAATTCGGCCGGGCGGTGGCGCGCGCCGTGAAGTCCTGGCCGGGCAAGGAGCGCGTCGCTGTGGTCGCGTCCGGTGGCGTCAGCCACTTCGTCATCGACGAGGCGTTCGACTGGCGGGTGCTCAACGCCATGAAGGCGCGCGACTACAAGGCGCTGGTCGCCGAGCCCGAGTCTTATTTCCGCTCCGGCACGTCGGAGACCAAGAACTGGCTCGTGGTCGCGGGGATGCTGGCGGAAACCAACCTCGAAATGGAACTGCTGGACTATGTGCCATGCTACCGCTCGGAAGCCGGCACCGGCAGCGGCATGGCGTTTGCGACCTGGCAGTAGTTTCGGGCCGATCCCCGGCTCGATCACTTCTGGCTGGCGGCCTTCAGGATTGGAGTCAGTCGTGCGATCTCGCTGTGCACCAGTGCGGCGAGCGCCTTGGGCCCGCGCCGCGACGGCTCGGCGATTTCGGCACCGAGATCGCCCAGACGCTTCTGCACCGCGGGCTCGTCGAGACCCTTGTTCAACGCTTCCACCAGTTTGTCGATCACCGGCTGCGGCGTCCCCTTGGGCGCGAAAACCGCATAGAACGGCGCACATTCGAACTCGGGAAGACCCTGTTCGGCCGCCGTCGGCACATCCGGCAAGAGCGGGCTGCGGTGCTTGGCGGCGATGGCGAGTGCCTTGGCATTGCCGGCCCGCACATGCGGCAACGGTCCCAGCACCGGATCGCAGTCGTAATCGACCTGACCGGCCAAGATGGCGTTCATCGCCGGCGCGGTGCCCGTGAACGGCACCATGGTCGGATGGATGCCGATGGTGCTGTTGAGAAGAAGGCACCCGACATAGGACACCGAGCCGACGCCGGCATGGGCCATGTTCAGCTTGCTCTCGTTGGCCTTGGCGTAGGCGATGAATTCCTTCAGGTTGTTCGCCGGGAAATCCTTGCGCACCGTGAGAAGCTCGGGCTGCTCGGCGATCAAGCCGACCGGCTCGAAATCCTTTTCCGGGTCGTAGGCGAGGTTGGGATAGAACACGCCCGCCACCGCATTGGTGCCGAGATGCCCGGAGATGATGGTGTATCCGTCCGGATTGGCGCGAGCCGCTCGCGTTGTTCCGGTGGTGCCGCCTGCGCCGCCGACGTTCTCGACCACGAACTGCTGGCCGAGGTGCCGCGAGAAAATATCGGCGACGATCCGGCCGGTGATGTCGGCAGGCCCGCCGGCGGCGAACGGCACGATGATGGTCACCGGCCGGGTCGGATAATTCTGCGCGCCGGCGCCCAAGGCAGACAGCGCAACAAGCGCGAGCGAAAGCACCAGCCGGATCATTTGCATTCCTCCCCAAAACCTCTCCCGGCCTCATGCTGAGGAGCCCACCGAAGCGTTAGCGCAGGCGGGCGTCTCGAAGCATGGGCCGCCGTTTCTTCGAGACGCGCCAAGCGGCGCTTCTAAGGATAAGGCGGAGAGGGGTCTGTTATCGTTTCTTCCGTGCCATCTTGCCGGGCTTTGCCGTCTTTTTGCTGACTTTCTTGCGCGCGGCCGCGGCGCGTTTCGTCGCAGGCTTCTCAGGGGTCAGGCCGCCTCTGGCGTTCTTGACCTTGTCTTTGGTCAGTTGCCAGCCCTTCCAGTTGATGTCGAACACGATGCCGTTCGGGTCTTTGAACTTCCGTTCGAAGCCATCATCGTGCGGATCGCCTAGGTCGTAGAAGAACTCGGCGCCAGCCGCCTCGATCTGCTTCTGCTGCGCCGGCAGGTCGTCGCACTGGAAGCCGAAGTGATGGATGCCGGTCCAGCCCTTGGGCACGCCGGAGCCTTCCTCACCCTTATATTGGAGCAGCGCGAGGTTCACTTCGCCGTCGCTCATGTAGCAATTCCAGGCGGTCTTGCCTTCCTTGATCTCGGTGCGCTTGAGGCCGAACGCTTTCTCGTAGAAATCGGCGGTGGCCTTGATGTCCTTCACGCACAAAGCGATGTGGCGGATTCGGGCTGCCATGGGTGTCTCCTCGACGTCAGGATTTCTCGCCCAGTGTGCCAGCTTCGCGCCACGCAGGCCAGGGCCGCGCGCGATCACTCCTTCTTCAATCCCGCCTGCTCGACCACCGCCGCCCATTTGACCAAGTCGTCGGCCACCCGCGTCTTGGCCTCGGCGGGGCTGAGCAGGAGCGGCACCGCGCCGACGTCAGCGTAGCGCGCCCGGACGTTGGCGCCGTCGAGGCTGGCGTTGATTTCCTTGTTCAGCCGATCGACGATCTCCGCCGGCGTACCCTTCGGAACGCCGATCCCGATCCAGGCGCTCACTTCGAGACCCTTGATCGTTTCGTTGGCCGACGGCACGTCCGGCACAGCTGGATTGCGGGCAGGCGACATCACGGCGAGGGCGCGCACCGCACCGCTTCGGATATGCGGCAGCGAGTTTGGCAGAGCATCGACACCAGCCTGGATGCGGCCGGTGATCATGTCGGTCAACATCGGCGCACCGCCGGGGTAGGGCACGTGGACCACGTCGATGCCGGTCGAGTGCTTGAGCAGTTCGATGGTCAGATGGCTGATGGTGCGGGCGCCGAACGAGGCAAAGCTGACCTTGCCCGGATTGGCTTTGCAGTAGGCGATGAACTCGGCGAGGTTCTTCGCCGGTACGTCCTTGTTCATGTCGATGACCAGCGGCAATTCGGCCAGCCCCGACACCGGTACGATGTCGCGGGCGAAATCGAACGGCAGCGTCTTGTAGAGCGAGGGATTGATCGTGCTGGTGGCGAGCGTCATCACCAGCGTATAGCCGTCGGGCGGCGAGTTCACGGCTTGCGCCATCGCGATGTTGGTGCCGCCGCCGGGCTTGTTCTCGACCACGATCTGCTGGCCGAGCTTTTCCGCCAAGGGCTGGCTCAGGATGCGTGCCAGCAGATCGGTGGTGCCGCCGGCCGGGAAAGGAACGATGAAACGGATCGGACGGGTCGGATAGGTTTCGGCGAGGGCAGTGCGTGCGAATGCAGGTGCGGCAACGACCGCTCCCGCAAGCTTGAGGACCTGGCGTCGTGCAAGTTTATTCATGATTGATTGCTTTCCTCTCCGTCGTCATGCGCATAGCCGTCCGAAGGACGGCGTCGCCTCGCTCGCCTATGACCCGCGCATCCCGTTTCGCGAAGCACGATGCTCACCTAGGCGAGATGGCCGACAAGCCGGGTCATGACAAGCCCGGCCACGACAAGCCCCTACTCCGGCTTCAGCCCGGCCTGCTTGACCACCTTGCCCCAAACCTCTGTGTCGGCGGCGAAGCGTGTGTGGGCCTCGGTCGGCGATATGATCATCGGCTCCGCCCCAACATCGGCGTAACGCTTCTTCAATTCCGGCTCGGCCAGGGCCGCGTTGATGGCGCGGTTGAGGTGCGCAATGATCTCGGGCTGCGTTCCGGTCGGCACACCGACGCCGACCCATGAGGCGACTTCGAAGCCGGGATAAGTCTCGGCGACGGTCGGCACCTCCGGCATCGTCGGCGCGCGCTCCTTCGACAGCACCGCGAGCCCACGCGCGGCGCCGCTGCGAATGTGCTGCAGCGAATTCGGCAGGGCGTCGACCCCGGCCTGAACCCGGCCAGCGATCAGGTCGGTCAGCATCGGCGCGCCGCCCTGATAGGGCACGTGCACCACGTCGATGCCGGTCTGCTGCTTGATCAGCTCCAGCGACAGATGGCTGACAGTGCGCGCGCCGAACGAGGCGAACGTGATCTTGCCTGGATTGGCTTTGCAGTAGGCGACGAACTCGGCCACGGTCTTGGCCGGCACGCCGGGATAGAGGTCCCAGACCAGCGGCTGCTCGGCGAGACCTGAAACGAATGCGATGTCGCGCAGGTAGTCGAACGGCAGCGACTTGTAGAGCCAAGGATTGATGCTGTTCGTTCCGAGCGTCATGATCGTCGTGTAGCCGTCGGGCGGCGACTTCACCACCGACGCCACGGCGATGTTGGTGCCGCCGCCGGGCTTGTTCTCGACGATGAGCTGCTGGCCCAGATGATCGGGCAGATAGCGGCTGAGGATGCGGGCGAGGATGTCGGTCGCGCCGCCTGCCGGGAACGGCACCACGAACCTCACCGCGCGGTTGGGAAAGGTGTCGGCGCGGGCTGTGCGCGAGATCGCGGGGGCGGCGATCGCCGATCCGGTCAGACGCAGAAATTGACGGCGCGGAAGCGGCATCGGTTCCTCCCCCGTTGCGGCGCGGAGTCGCCTGCGGTCCTCTCTCGGAGGCCATTGGCGGCCCGCGCTGCAGTATACTACTCCGCCGCCGCCTGCTTTTGTCCCTGCGGCAAACGGTTGCGGAAGTGCGGCAGGATTTCCTGCGCGACCGCTTCCATGTTGGCGCGCGTCATGTCGTCGGGAAGCGTGCCGAACTGGGTCTTGGTCAGCGAGGTGTTGAAGCCGGCGAGATCCTGGTACTCGGCGAGTTTCTCGCGGACCGTGTTCGGGCTGCCGATCATGATGACGCCGGCGCGCACCAGGTCCTCGATGGTCTGTGGCTTGCCGGTGACCTTGGCGGCGCGGATGCGCTTGATCGAGTCGATGTTGCTGTAGCCCGGAGGCAGCAGCATCTCGGTCGGCATCTTCAGGAACTTGTTGGCCAAGGCCTCCATGTGGGGCTTGGCCTCGCGCATGGCCTTCGCGTCGGTCTCGGCGATGTAGATGGTGTTCGACCAGGCAAGCTGGTCGGGCGACGCGGTGTAGCCGGCCTTCTCGGCCTCGTCGCGATAGAGCTGGAAGAACTTGGCGACGACCGCGATCGGCGCCAGCGTCTGCGCATAGGTGTACTTCATCTGCGCCGCCCAGCGGATGGTCGAGGCGGAGCCCTGTGACGGAATCCAGATCGGCGGATGCGGCGTCTGATACGGCCGCGGCCAGGTGTTGACGTAGTTGAAATGATAGTGCTTGCCGACGAATTGGGTGGGGCCGGGCTTGGTCCAGGCCTGGATGATCATGTCGTGGGCTTCGGCAAAGCGCTCCTGCGACTGCGCCGGATTGACGCCGATGGCGTGATACTCGGCGCCGATGCCCCGGACGAAACCGGCGATGAAGCGGCCGCGCGTCAGGTTGTCGAGCATGGCGTATTCTTCCGCCACCACCAGCGGATTGTTGAGCAGCGGCAGCGCGCGTCCGAGGATCGCGAGCTTCGCCTTCTTCACGCTACGCGCCAGCGCGCCCGCCAGAACGCCGGGGATCGGCATCATGCCATAGGCGGTCTGGTGATGCTCGTTCAGGCAGACGCCATCGAAGCCGAGCCTGTCGGCGAACTCCATCTGGTCGAGGTACTCGTGGTAGAGTTCGGCGCCCTTCTGCGGGTCGTAGTCGCTGTTGGAGTAGGTGACCCAGGAGGTGCCGTGCTTCTCGATGGCGTCGAGATCGGCGTGCCGGTACGGCATCAGATGGAAGTTGAAGATCTTCATGCGGCGACCTTCCGTTTTTCGAGAAAGCCTTCAAGCGCTGCGACGAACGCCTGTTGCTGTTCGATCTGCGGGATGTGCCCGCAGTCCGGGATCACGGTGACGCTCGATCCGGGAATCAGCTTCTGATAGGCGTAGGCGTAGTCCTTGGGATAAAGCCGATCGTTCGCGCCCCAGATCACGTGCGTCGGCACGTCGATGCGGTGCAGCCACTTTTGTAGATTCGGGTCGTAGCCGCGGGGTTGCCAGATCAGCTTGGCGGTGATGGTCCGATTCTTCAGATGCAGGTCCTCGAGCTCGGGCCGCTGCGCCTGGCGGACCATCTCGTCGGCGCGCGCCTGGTCGTGGAACATGTCGCGGACGCGCTGCTCGTCGTTGCTGAGGAATGTGTCGACTTTGGGCACGCCTTTGACATTGATGCCGGCGGCACAGACCAGCGTCAGCGAAGCGAGCCGGCGCGTGTTGCGGACTGCCAATTCCGCCGCGACCCAGCCGCCAAGCGAATGGCCGACCAGGTCGACGCCATTCAGATCGAGCTGGTCCATGAAATCGAGATAGAAGTTGGCGAGGTCCGGAATGTTGTCCAGCCAGTCCGGTGTATCGGACGCGCCGAAGCCCGGATGTTCGGGCACCAGCACGTCATGGCGGGTGGCGAGGTCCGCCATGTAGGGCAGCCAGACGCTGGCGCCGCCGGCGCCGTGCAGCAACAGCAGTGGACGGCCTGTGCCGGCACGCATCAGGCCGATATTGCAGCCGCGGACGGAGATTTTAGTCGGTGTGGGGGTTTCCATCGGTATATATTCTAATCGTTTTTGCGACGCGGAGGCGAGGACCATCGGCGACTTGGCGCGCAGATTGCGCATGCCTAGAATATGGATTGTTGGGGCCTGGAAACATGCGGCGACGCCAGTGCATCACGCTTCTTGGGGCGCTGGCGGCCTTGCCAGTGGCAGCGCGCGCGCAGCAATCGGCAAAACCGGTGATCGGCTTCGTCCACGCGGCTTCCGACGAGCCAAGCTCGCTCCGTCAGGTCGCAGCGTTGCGCCAAGGCCTTCAGCACGCCGGTTTTACCGATGGGCAGAACGCGACGTTGGAGCTGCATTGGGCGGAAGGGCACTACAACCGGCTGCCGGCGATCATAGACGATCTGGTCCGCCGCAAGGTGGCGGTGATCGTGGCGGGCGGCGGCACGGCTCCCGGCGAAGCGGCCAAGGCCGCGACCAAGACCATTCCGACCGTCTTCATCACCGGCGACGATCCGGTCCGGGGTGGCCTCGTCGAAAGCCTCAACCGGCCCGGCGGCAACGTCACCGGAGTGCTGTTCTTCAACAGCGCGCTGACGTCCAAGCGCATGGAAATTCTGCGCGAACTGATGCCGGACGCCAAAGCGATTGCCTATATCGTCAACCCCAACAGCCGCAACACCCAGCAGGAGGTAACGGATGCGAACGCAGCGGCCCGTTCGCTTGCGTTCGACCTGCATCTTTTCAATGTGGCGACCGCGCATGACATCGACATGAGCTATGACACGATCGCGCCGCTGCATGTCCGGGCGCTGTCAATCGCGGCTGATCCGTTTCTCGGCAGTCAGCGAGACCATTCGATCAAGTTGGGCAATCGACTGGGCATCCCCGTGTTCGGGACCACGCGCGACTACGTTACCGCGGGCGCCCTCCTGAACTATGGCACAAGCCTGCTAGAGGCCTACGAGCACGCCGGCGCTTACGCCGGCCGCATTCTCAAGGGCGAGAAGCCGGCCGATCTGCCGGTCACCCAGTCGACCCGTTTCGAGCTGAGCATCAATCTCAAGGTAGCCAAAGCGCTGCACATTGTGGTGCCACCGACCCTGCTCGCGCGCGCCGATGAGGTGTTGGAATAGCCTAGTTCGTCGGCGCCTCGATGTGATTGTCGCGCACCACTTCGCCCCAGTGCTCGATTTCCTTATGCAGGTAAGCTGCGGCGCCTTCCGGTGTGCGCTGTTCCTTGGGGAACGGCGCCACCCCGCTGACGGCCCAGATTTTCAGAATTTCCGGATCGCCCAAGGCATCCTGAACGGCTCCGTCGAGGGCCTCGACGATAGGTCGCGGCGTATGCGCCGGAGCGAGCACGATATGCCAGAACGAAATATCGAGCTTGGGCCCGTAGGCGGCGACGAAGCTCGGCACGCCGGGGAATTGCGACGAGGTGTCCTTCGAGGTGATGCCGAAAACTTTCACCGCGCCCGAGGCGAACTGGCTGACCACCTGCTGCGGCGTGGCAAAGAACAAGTCGATGTGGCCTCCGAGCAGGTCCTGCAGCATCGGAGCAGCGCCGCGATAGGGAATGTGATCGACCTTGACGCCCAGCGCTTGCGCCAGCAGGAATGTGGCAAGATGGCCGGTCGAGCCGACGCCGGGATGGCCCATCTTGGCCGGCGGATTTGTCGACTTCATCCAGGCGACCAGCTCGGGCAGTGTCTTGGCGGGCAGATCCTTGCGCCCGACCAGCACCAGCGGGTTGGAATTGATCATCGCGATCGGCTGGAAATCCTTCTCGGTGTCGAACGGCAGGGTCTTGTATAGCGACACGTTGGCCGAGATCTGCAGGTTGTGGAGGTAGAGCGTGTAGCCGTCGGGCGCCGAGCGGGCCACGCGCTGGCCGGCAATGTTGGTGCCGCCTCCGCTGATGCTTTCGATGATGAACTGCTGGCCGAGCTTGCTTGAGAGCTTGGGCGCGATCTGGCGCGCCACCTGGTCTGTCGGCCCGCCGGCGGGATATGGCACAATGATGGTCACCGGGTGTGTCGGGTACGACTGTGCGTGCGCCGCAACGAGGGCTGCGATGGCAAAGGCGCTCGCCAGCAGAAGTCTCTTCATTCTTTTCCCTCCCAATCCCGAAACGTGCCGTCCGGTATCCGCACGGTAGCATAGGGCGGCCCTGCATCGTTCTGAATGCCGGAGACAGGTTGGCGCAGGCTGCGGCAGGGGCTATGGTCCGCCCCAAAATTACCCGAAGGAGGATCACGTGGCTCAATCATTGCCCCAACGCGCCCTTGGCAAATCCGGCATCAATGTCTCCGCCATCGGACTGGGCTGCATGTCATTCTCCGGCACCTATGGGCCGTCTGACGACGCTGCGGCTACCGCCCTGATCCATGACGCGATTGAGGCCGGTATCACCATGTTCGATTCGTCGGATGCCTACGGCAAGGGCCAGAACGAAACGCTGCTCGGCAACGCAATCAAGGGCAAGCGGTCCGGCCTCGTCATCGCCACCAAGTTCGGCAATCTGGGCGGCGCCGGTGGCAAATACGCCGATGGGCGACCGGAGTTTGTCGTCAGCTCGTGCGAGGCGAGTCTGAAGCGGCTCGGCGTCGACGTCATCGACCTCTACTACGCACATCGCATCGATCCGACCGTGCCGATCGAAGACACGGTCGGCGCCATGGCCAAACTGGTGCAGCAGGGCAAGGTGCGGGCGCTGGGCTTGAGCGAGGCGGCGCCCAGCACCATCCGCAAGGCGCACGCCGTGCATCCGATCGCGGCGGTGCAGACTGAATTCTCCCTGCTCTACCGACAAGAGGCTGACGAGTCTCGCAAGACCACACGCGACCTCGGCATCTCGTTCGTGGCCTATGCGCCGCTCGGCCGCGGCCTGCTCACGTCCGACATCGTCGATGATCCGTCGAAGCTTGCCGACGGCGACACCCGCAAGCGTCAGCCGCGCTACGCCGGCGACAACCTCAAGCACAATCGCGAGCTCGCGGTGAAATTCCAGGCCATCGCCCGGAGGAAGGGCTGTACGCCGGCTCAGCTTGCACTGGCCTGGGCGCTGGCGCAGGGCAGCGACGTGATCCCGATCCCCGGTACCAAGCAGAAGAAACGGATGACGGAGAACCTCGGCGCGCTGAATGTGAAGCTGTCCGAGGCCGAACTCGCCGAGATCGCGGGCGTCGTACCAGTGGGGGCGGCCAAGGGCACGCGCTATCCCGAAGCGCAGATGGCGAGTTTGTACATCTGAGGACCGCGCCGCGCGCCATGGGGCGCTGCATCCGCGACCTTTGATCGAAGGTCTAGGGCGCCTTGTATTCCATGGCGGTCTTGGTCTTGGCCACGAGGTCCGTGGGGGTGGCGAAGATCTTGGCCGCGAGCTGCTGAAGCTCCTCGCCGGGGATCGGGTCAATAGCGATGCCCATGCGGTCGGCCTCGGCGAGAAGCTCGGGGTCCTTCATCGCCTCCATGAAGCCGCGGCGGAGCGCAGCGACGCGATCGTCAGGCACGCCCGGCGCGAGGATGTAGGGCCGGCCGAACGTCTCGGCCGAATAGACCAGGTTCATGATCTTGCGGTTTTCCGGCGACGTAGCGAAATCCACTGCGACCGGAATGCCCATCTTGTTGATCTCGGGATTGCCCTTGTCGTGCTCCTGCACAACGACGTGGACGAAGCCGGATTTGAGCCAATCGCCGCGCTGGGCCTTAAAGCTCGACCATGAGAAGCCGCACAGGCCCTGCACCTCGTTCTTCTCGATGGCAAGCGTGATCTCTCGGGTGCCGGGATAGCCGCTGACCTGGCGAATCTTGGCGCCGGTGGTGTTGTTCAGCATGGCCGGATAGTCCCTGGTCGAGGTCCCCGGTTGGCTCGCGCCAATCAGGAACTCGTGGGTTAGCGCGTCCTTGAAGGTTTTGATCGGCCCGTCGCTGCGGCCGATACAGACGTAGTGGTCGATGGTGGCCGAGCCGACATGAATGAGCTTGGTCGCGTCATGGCGCAGCCGCCGATTGTTGCCCAGGAGCGCGTCGAACAGTGCGTCCATGATGGCGCTGTTCTGCGGCGCACCAATCACCGTGCCGTCCCGCGCCGCGACGTTGTAGATATGGGCCACCGATGCGTTGCTGGCCGCGCCCGGCATGTTGGTCACCACCAGGGTGGGATTGCCAGGAATGTACTT
>Ga0265325_10001349_pt1 | contig 17384 bp, 22 predicted proteins | sample 41420metaG_FD_202090 | JGI IMG/M metagenome (GOLD analysis project Ga0265325, IMG submission 202090) | Rhizosphere microbial communities from Carex aquatilis grown in University of Washington, Seatle, WA, United States - 4-14-20 metaG | ecosystem: Host-associated > Plants > Roots > Rhizosphere...
CTTGCTGCGCGAAAGCATAGACGTCACCGACACGATCGTCGCCGGAAACACCGTCATAGACGCCTTTCTCGAAGCGGCACGCCGCGACGACCTGCCTCGTCCGCCGGACTGGGACCGGGTCGATCCGACGGCGCCCGCAATCGTCGTGACCGCGCACCGCCGCGAGAACCACGCACACATGCCGGAGATCTGCGCGGCGCTGCGCGAGATCGCAGAGATGCCGATGCGGCCACAGCTTTACTGGCCGGTGCACCCGTCGCCGCGCGTCGCTCCCGTTGCCCGCGAACTGCTCGACGGCGTCTCCGGCGTCGTGCTGGTCGAGCCGGTAAACTACGCTGAAATGGTGGCGGCGGTCCGGGATTGCGCCTTCGTCCTCACCGACTCGGGCGGGCTTCAGGAGGAGGCGCCCTGCCTGGGGAAGCCGGTCCTCGTCATGCGGGACGAGACGGAGCGGCCCGAGGGCCTCGGAGCCGGGACGCTCGAGCTCGTCGGGCACGATCGCGCACGGATCGTCGGGGCTGCCCGACGCCTGCTCACCGACGAAACCGCCTACGGAAAAATGGCGCACGCCACCAACCCCTACGGCGACGGGCACGCCTCCGAGCGGATCGTCACGTGGCTGCTCGCACGGCTGCGAGGCGGTGCGTACCCCGAGCCGTTCCGTCCGTGAAAGCGCTTCTGCCGCTCGTCGCCGCTGGGGGAACGTTTGCCGCGGCTGCGGTCGTGGGGCTCGCGCTGGGCGCTCTGCTCGCACAGCGACGGGGCGAGCCGCTCCTCGCGCCGGCGGGTCTGATGGTAGGGGCGGCAGTCGGCGCCTATGGAGCGCTGCGCCTGCTGGCCCGGGCGATGCGATGACCGCAGACCTGCAGACCTACCACGGTCTCAAACGGGTTGTCACCGTAGCGTCGCTCCTGGCGGCGGGGGTCGGGGCGCTCGTGCTTCTGCCCTTTTCCCGCTATGCAGCCCTGGCCTTAAGCGTTGGGGCCCTGTGCGGGGTCGTCAACATGCATGGAATTATGCGGGGAAGCGAGCGCCTGGTGCGAACTCGCAGCGCAGTGCTCTTTGCGTTAAGTAGTTTACTGCGGCTAGCGGGCTTTAGTATAGTAGCCGCGGCACTAGCGGTTCGCGGGCCGTGGTGGTCGCTCGGGCCGTTCCTCGTTGGTTTCTTTCTTCCGCTCGCAACGTACGCGTTAGTCGCCGCGCGAGCATTTCAACACAAGCCGTAACGGAAATACTAGAACGCGCGTGCAGGAACAGATCGGCGAACACATACTTTGGCATCTGCCCGTCCTGGGGCCGGTTCATGCCGATACGATCGTGACCACGTGGCTCGTCATGGTCGTTGCGTTGATCTTTCTGGGCTGGATCGGAGCCAGCTATCGTTCGCCTTACGTCACGAAGCGCCAAGTCGTCATCGAAGCGGTTTTCAACTACATCGCGGATCTCGTAACCAGCGTCCTAGGCTCCGGCGGCGAGCCTTTCGTTCCGTTCTTCGTGGCGCTCTTCATCTTCATATTCTTGCTCAACCAGTTCGGCGTGCTTCCGTTCAAGGCGTTCGGGCTGCCTTTCGGGGGGTCGCCGACGGCCGATCTGAATACCGTCGTTCCGTTGGCGCTGGTCGTCTTCTGCCTCATTCAGGTCGTCGCGTTCCGCAAGAAAGGCGTCGGCTATCTGGGCCACGTCTTCAAGCCGTTCGCCGCGCTCGCGCCGATCAACGTGCTCGACGAGATCCTGCGCCCCATAACGCTGGCCGCACGTCTCTTTTTCAATATCTTCGTAGGCGAGCTGCTTTTCGTCATCGTGACGTCGATCATTCTCGCGCAGATCAGTATCGGATTCTTTAACCTCTCTCTCGGCGTCACCGTGGTTCCGATACTCATTCAGTTCTTCAACTTTTTCGTCGGAACCATCCAAGCTTTCGTCTTTACCCTCCTGGCAATCGTCTATCTCTCGCTGGCGCTTGCCGAAGATCACTAGAAAGGAACGTCCTTGAATCCAGAAGCTTTAATCGCCGCCGCGGCGCTCATCTGTTTCGGCATCATCATTTCGGGCGTCGCTTTCGGATCGGCCGTCGGCGACGGCGCGGTCGCATCCAAAGCGGTCGAGGCCATCTCGCGCCAGCCCGAGGCGCGCCCGAATATCTTTCTCTTCATGTTCTTGGGCGTCGGCGTCCTCGAAGCGGTTCCGTTCATCGCGATCGCCCTCTCGTTCTACATCCTCCTGGTGGTGGCGAAAGTACCCCAGGTCGTCTCCGCGCTGGTCAAGTAAGGACGCATGTCGTTTCTCTCGATCGACGGCACGCTCGTCGTTCAGCTGATCAACTTCGCGATCTTCTTCGCGGTATTGAGCGTCGTCTTTTTGCGACCGGTTGCCTCGGCAATCGCCAAGCGGCGAGCGTACATCGATAGCCTCGTTTCGGACTACGAACGGTACCAGACGCAGGCGCAGGGCCTGCGCGACGAAGCCGAAGCGGTTCGCGCCGGCGCGCGCCGCGAGGCCGAGCACCGCATCTCGGCGGCTCGCGCGACGGCTTCGAACGAAGCGGCCGAACTCGCGACGGGATACTCGCAGCGGGCGCAGGGCATCGTCGAGCAAGCTCAGGCCACCGCCGCGGGGGAGTTCGAGAGCGCTCGCGCGGGCGAAGGGCAAGCGGTGCGGCGCATCGCGGACCTCGTGCTCGCGCGCGTCCTGCCCGAGGCTACCCCGTGAGCGGGTCGCAGCTGTACGTCGAGATTGCGATATGGAGCCAGGCGATCTCGTCGGTCGTATTCGTCGCGGTGCTCGTCTTTATGTGGTTTAAGTGGATCCTTCCCGTCTTTCTCGCCGCGCAGGATCGCAGCAACCGCCAGATCGCCGAGGCCGAACGCCATCGCGACGAAATGCGCGAAGCGCTCGAGGCGCTGCGCGGAGAGATCGAGAGTGCGCGGCACGACGCGGAGCTCATCGTGCAGCGTGCGGGCGACCGCGGCGACCACGAGCGTTCGGCGATTCTGGGCGAAGCGGCCGACGCGGGCGAACGCGCGCTGATCAATGCGGGAAAGGAATTGGAACGCGCCCGCGCGTCGGCGCGCCACCGGCTGCGCGACGAGCTCGTGGAACGTGCGCTGAAGGTCGCGCGCGAAGACGCGGCGCGCCGAGTAGGCGGCGACCTCGACTCGCGTTTGATAGAGGGCGTCGTCGGCTCGCTGGAGGCCGCGCGTGGTTAATCGCACGCTCGCGCGCCGCTACGCAATCGCGATCCTTTCGCTGGCTGCGGACCGCGGCGTCGTGGAACGCGTCGGCACCGATTTGTCGGCGATAGCCCACGCGATCGGCGAAGCCGGGCCGGCCCACGACTTCTTCGTTGCGCCGGTCGTCGACCGTCCGGATAAGGAGCGCGTGCTGACCCAAGCGTTCGAACCTGCGGTTGACGAAATCGCGCTGCACGCGCTGCTGCTGCTCGTACGCAAGCGCCGAGAGATGCTGCTCTCCACGATCGTTGCCGAATACCTCGCGCTGCAGCGGGGCACGCGCGGCGTTGAGAGCCTCACCGTGACGTCGGCGCGCGCGCTCGGCGCCGAAGAGCTGGGCTCGCTCGTCGCGGGCCTGGAACGCGTGTACCGAAAAAAGTTCGAAGTTACCGCCGTCGTCGATCCCGCGCTCATCGGCGGCGTGCGCATCCTGATGGGGGACCGTCGCATCGACGCAAGCGTCGCCGGCCGCCTCGACGCACTCTCGCGCGACCTGTTTTCAACCGACCAGTACGCCACGATCGCACCATGAAGAAAGTTGACGAATGATTAACGCGGACGAAATCGCCGGTATTCTCAAGCAGCAGATCGAGAGCTTCAACAGCAAGATCCAACAAGACGAAGTCGGCACGGTCATCGAGGTCGGCGCCAATCTCGCGCGCGTCTACGGCCTGCGCGGCGTGCGCTCCTCGGAGCTGGTCGAGTTTGCAAACGGCCTGCAAGGCGTCGCGCTCAACCTCGAAGAGGATAATGTCGGCGTCGTCATCATGGGGCCCGACGTCGAGATCAAGGAAGGCGACACCGTACGCCGGACCGGACGCATCGCGTCGGTTCCCGTCGGCGAAGCGTTGCTCGGCCGCATCGTCAACCCGTTGGGGCAGCCCATCGACGGCAAGGGCGACATCGAGGCGACGCGCTTTCGCACGATCGAGAACGTCGCGCCGACCGTCGTCGCACGCCAGCCCGTCAAGCAGCCGCTGCAGACCGGCATCCGCGCTATCGACGCGCTCATTCCAATCGGCAAGGGACAACGCGAGCTGATCATCGGCGACCGCTCGACCGGCAAGACGGCGATCGCCATCGATACGATCATCAACCAAAAGGGCTGCGACGTGTTCTGCGTCTACGTCGCGATCGGGCAGAAGAACTCGACGGTCGCGGCGCTCGCCCAGATTCTCGAGCAGAAGGGCGCGATGGCGTACACGACGATCGTCGCCGTCAGCCCGGCCGAAGCGGCGGCGCTGCGCTGGCTCGCTCCGTTTGCGGGCTGCGCCATGGCCGAAGAGCTTATGTACGCGGGCAAGGACGTCTTGATCATCTACGACGATCTGACCAAGCACGCGCAGTCGTACCGCGAGATGTCGTTGCTCCTGCGCCGTCCGCCGGGCCGCGAGGCGTACCCCGGCGACGTCTTCTACCTGCACTCGCGCTTGCTCGAGCGGGCCGCAAAACTCTCCGACGCGCTGGGCGGCGGTTCGATGACCGCGCTTCCCGTCATCGAGACGCAGGCGGGCGATTTTGCGGCGTACATTCCGACCAACGTCATCTCGATTACCGACGGCCAGATCTACCTGACGCCGCAGCTCTTCTTCCAGGGCATTCGCCCGGCGGTGGACATCGGTCTCTCCGTCTCGCGTGTCGGCGGCTCGGCACAGACCAAAGCGATGAAATCGGTCGCCGGCCAGCTCAAGCTCGAGCTCGCGCAGTACCGCGACCTTGCGGCTTTTGCCAAACTCTCGAGCGATCTCGATAAGGCGACGCAGAACCAGCTCGCCCGCGGCGAGAAACTGACCGAACTTCTCAAGCAACCGCAGTACCGGCCGCAGCCGATGGAGGATCAGGTCGCGATCCTATACGCTGCCACCAAGGGCTTCGTGCTGGACGTTCCGACCCCGAAGCTTCAAAGTTGGGCGGCCGGATTCATCGACTTTCTCCACGCGTCGCATCCGGAGATTCCCAAGGCGATCGCGCAGAGCGGCCAGCTCTCCGACGAAACGAAAAAGCAGCTCGACGCCGCGCTGGCGGAATTCAACAAGACGTCGTAGAGAGCGCATGCCGTCCGTACGAGACCTCCGCGACCGAATCCGGTCGCTGAAGAACACGCAGCAGATCACCAAGGCGATGAAGCAGGTCGCCGCGGCGAAAATTCGCCGCGCCGAAGCTGCGCGCAAGCGCGCTCGCCCGTATGCCGACGCACTCGGTGAGATGCTCGCCGACCTCATCGGCGCGGTCTCGACGGTGGACCATCCGTTTATGAAGCCGGGCCGCGTGGGCGCGCCCGCGGGCATCGTGCTGGTGAGCGCCGATAAAGGTCTGGCGGGCGCGTTCAATTCCAACGTCATTCACGCCGCCGAGCTCTTCGCTCGCGGTCAAGGCGCCGTCGTCTACTATACGGTCGGCACCAAAGCGCGCAACGCCGTGCGCCGGATGGGAATGCCCGGCGACGCGTCGTGGCCGCTCGGAGGCGACTCGAAACTCGACACCGCGCGCGCGGTCGCAGTCGCGGCGACGAGCGATTTCGAAAGCGGTAAGATCTCCGAGATCGTGCTCGTCTCGCAAAGGCTCGTTTCGATGATGTCGCAGCGCCCGCAGACGCGTAAGCTCGTGCCGATCCTCGCCGGCGACGTGGCTGGGCCGGCCGAGGGCGAATCGCGGGCGCTGCCGGGTGCGCAGCCGCGCGGGGCCGTCGAGTTCGCGCCGTCGCCCGAGTTCGTGCTCTCGCGGCTGCTTCCGAAGTACCTCGAGTTCACGATATACTCGGCGATGCTCGAAACCGACGCGGCCTTCTTCGCCGCGCAGCTCGTCGCAATGACCAACGCTACCGACAACGCGTCGAAGCTGATAGACGAGCTGACCATCGTTATGAACAACGCTCGCCAAGCGGCGATCACCAAAGAATTGCTCGAAATCGTCGCCGGCGCCGAAGCGTTAGGCGTCGAATGAAAGGACAAATCGAAGAGATGTCTGCCACCGGAAAAGTCGTCCAAGTGCTCGGCAACGTCGTGGACGTGGAGTTTACGCCCGAGACGCTGCCGCACATCAACGACGCGCTCAAAGTCGGCGTCAACGAGGATTCGCACGCAGCCGGCAACGGATCGGCGAATCTTGGAGGTACGGCGATGGCGGCGCGGACGCTGACGCTGGAAGTTCAGGACGAGCTCGGCGACAACCAGGTGCGCTGCCTGGCGCTCGGCTCGACCGACGGCTTGGTGCGCGGAGCGGCGGTCACAAGCACCGGCGGCCCCATCACCGTTCCCGTCGGCGAAGGCACGCTCGGGCGGATCTTCAACGTGCTCGGCGAGACGATCGACAGCGACGCGCCCGTGAAGGCGGCGGCGTACTGGCCGATTCACCGGCCCGCTCCGGAGCTGAAGTACCAAGAGCCGACGGCGCGAGTCTTCGAGACGGGCATCAAAGTAGTGGACTTGATGGCGCCCTATACGCGCGGCGGCAAGGTCGGCCTCTTCGGCGGTGCCGGCGTCGGCAAGACGGTGCTCATTCAGGAGCTGATCCGCAACATCGCATACGTGCACAAAGGCTTTTCGGTCTTCACCGGCGTCGGCGAGCGGACGCGTGAAGGCAACGACCTGTGGCTGGAGATGAAAGAGTCGGGCGTGCTCGAGCAGACGACGCTCGTCTTCGGACAGATGGACGAGCCGCCGGGCGTGCGCTTTCGCGTAGCGCAGACCGGCGTAACGATGGCCGAGTACTTCCGCGACGAGCTCGGCGCCGACGTGCTCCTCTTCATAGACAACATCTTCCGATACATGCAGGCGGGCTCCGAAGTCTCCGCGCTCATGGGTCGCATGCCGTCGGCCGTCGGCTACCAGCCGACGCTGGCCACCGACATGGGCGTGCTCGAAGAGCGCATCACCTCGACGAGAAAGGGTTCGATCACGTCGGTGCAGGCCGTCTACGTTCCGGCCGACGACTATACCGACCCCGCGGTTGCCACGACCTTCGCTCACCTCGACGCTACCACCGCGCTCTCGCGCCCAATCTCCGAGCTGGGCATCTATCCGGCCGTCGATCCGCTCGCCTCGACCTCGCGCATCCTCGATCCCCAGATCATCGGTGAGGAACACTATCAAGTCGCGCGCGGCGTGCAGGAGGTGCTCCAGCGCTACAAAGACCTCCAAGACATCATAGCGATTCTGGGCGTAGAGGAACTCTCCGAGGACGACAAGATCGCGGTCGGGCGGGCGCGGCGCATCCAGCGCTTCTTCTCGCAGCCGTTCTTCGTCGCCGAGCAGTTCACTGGCCGCTCGGGCAAGTACGTGAAGCTGGCCGAGACGATCGCGTCGTTTAAAGAGATCCTCGACGGCAAGGTAGACGATCTGCCGGAAGGCGCGTTCTTCTACGCGGGCACGATCGACGAGGTCAAGGAGAACGCCGAGAGGATGGCTCATGCCTAGCACGCTCCCGTTTCGGCTGGTAACGCCCGCGCGGGTGGTCTTCGAGGGCGAAGCCGAGCTCGTCATCGCCGTGACGACCGAAGGCGAAGAGGGCATCCTGCCCCATCACGCGCCGTTTCTGGCCGCGCTGAAGGCGGGCGTCCTGCGGGCCAACGTCGTCGAGGGCGACGCAACCTCGCGCCTCGAGCTTGCGACGAGCGAGGGTTTCATGCAGGCGCTGCCCGACCGCGTCACGGTGCTCGTGGACGAGGCGGTGCGATTCGAAGAGGTCGCGGTGGCCCAAGTGCGCGAGGAGCTAGCGAGTGCGACCGAACGCCAAAAAGGCGCGCAGCCCGGCAGCGCGCTCTTCGCGCGCGAGCAGGCCGTCATAGATTTTGCCAACGCGAAGCTGCGTCTGACGGGGAACAGGTAGGCCACCTAGCGGGCTACGCGAAGGGTAGAGCCCAAGAGTATGCTCGATCGTCTTGAAACCACGCTCCGCGTACGGGGAGGAGCGCGCCTGGAGGGCTCGGTCGCTACGCACGGCGCGAAGAACGCCGCGTTGCCGATCATGGCGGCCGCATTGCTCGCAAAGGGCACGGTAACGCTCCACCGGATGCCGCGCATCACCGACGTCTCGGTGATGTGGTCGCTGCTCGAAGCGCTCGGGGCGCGCATCCGCTACGAAGGCGACAACGCGGTGACGATCGATGCGAGCAACGTTGCGTCGTACCGCGCACCCTACGCACTCGTGCGCAAGCTAGCCGCCTCTTTCGACGTCGTCGGTCCGCTGCTCGGGCGCTTCGGCCGCGCCGAAGTGCCGCTGCCGGGCGGCTGCGTCCTGGGGACGCGCGCGACCGACATGCACGAGCAGGCCTTCGTTGCGCTGGGGTGCGACGTGCACAACGCCCACGGCTACCTCATCGCCGAGTCGCGCCGCGGCCGGCTTAGCGGCGCGACGATCGAGTTTCGCATGCCCAGCGTCGGCGCCACGAAGAACGCGATGCTCGCCGCAGCGCTCGCGCAGGGAACGACGACGCTAAGGAACGTCGCGATGGAGCCGGAGGTCGTCGACCTCGCGAACTTTCTCGTCGCGATGGGCGCGCGAGTCGCCGGGCAGGGCACCGACACGATCGTCGTCGAGGGCGTAGACGAGCTGCACGGCGCAGAGTACGAGATCATCCCGGATCGCATCGTCACCGGCACCTTGCTCGTCGCCGGCGCGATCACCCGCGGCGACGTGACGGTAAAACGCTGCCGGCCCGACCATCTCGGCGCGCTCGTGGATAAGCTCGTGGAATGCGGCGTCGTCACGACGATCGGCGACGATTGGATCCGCGTTAATGCCGACGGCATCACGGGCGGTACCGATATTCTCACCGCTCCGTATCCGGGTTTTCCAACCGACCTGCAGCCGCAAATCGTCGGCTTCCTCTGCACTTGCCCGGGAACGAGCGTCGTAGAAGAGTCTATCTTCAACGCGCGCTTCTCGTACGTAAACGAGCTTGCCCGCATGGGTGCCGACGTGAAGGTCACGATGGAGAGCAATGCGGCGGTCATAAAAGGCCCCAAGCATCTCTCCGGCGCACCCGTCGAAGCACCGGACATTCGCGCCGGTGCGGGGCTCGTCGTCGCAGGCTTGGCCGCCGCCGGCGAAACGGAAATCATCGGCCTCGAATACATCGATCGGGGATACGAGCGCTTGGAAGAGCTGCTTTCGGAGTTGGGCGGCCAAGTGCAGCGAAGCAGCGGCGTTACGCCGTTGGTCGAGCCGACGGGATTTTTCGAAACGAGCGAGTACCCGCGCATCTCGGCGACGGGATAGCTACGCAGGCACGTTAGGAGTCACATTTTGGATATTGGGATCGACCTCGGCACGGCCAACGTGCTCGTTTTCGTCAAGGGCAAGGGCATCGTGCTGCGCGAGCCTTCCGTCGTCGCCAAGGATATGAACACCGGCAGAGTACTGGCGGTCGGAGAGGAAGCGCGCCTGATGCTCGGCAAGACGCCCGCGCATATCCACGCGATTCGTCCGCTGCGCGACGGCGTGATCGCCGACTTCGAAGTGACCGAGGCGATGCTTTCGTACTTCATCAAGAAGGTGATGCGCGACCGCTCCTGGTGGTCCACGATCTTCAAGCCGAAACCGCACGTCACGATTTGCGTGCCCGCGGAGATCACGAGCGTCGAAGAGCGCGCCGTCAAGGATGCGGCCAAGCTGGCCGGCGCTCGAGACGTCGGCATCGTCGAGGAGCCGATGGCCGCCGCAATAGGGGCCGGCCTGCCGATCGACGGCCCGTCCGGCAGCATGGTCGTCGATATCGGCGGCGGCACGACCGACGTCGCGGTCATTTCGCTGGGGGGCATCGTCGTCTCGCAATCGTTGCGCGTCGCGGGGAATAAACTGGACGAGGCGATCGTCCGGTACATCCGGCGCGTATACAACCTGATGATCGGCGAGCGAACGGCCGAGGAGATCAAGATCAAGATCGGATCGGCGTATAAGCTCGAGCAGGAGCTCGCGATGGAGATTCGCGGGCGCGACCTCATTAACGGCTTGCCTAAGACGGTGAAGATCACGAGCGAAGAAATCCGCGAGGCCCTCTCGGAGCCGGTCGGCGCGATCGTCGAAGCGGTCAAAGCCGTGCTGGAGAAGACGCCGCCGGAGCTCGCCGCCGACATCATCGACCGCGGGATCATCCTCACGGGCGGCGGCGCGTTGTTGCGCGGCCTCGAGAAGCTGCTTTCCGAAGTAACCGGCGTTCCGGCGATCATCGCCGACGATCCGCTCTCGTGCGTTGCGATCGGCACCGGCGCGAGGGTGCGCCTGTAAGGCGCGTTTGACACCTCGTACGATCGACGCAAGCGCGGCCAGCCTCGACGACGTCGCCGAAGAGGTCGCGCGCGTCGTCTTCTCCGGCGGAACCGTGATCTTGCCGAACGACACCAGCTACTTGATCGGCTGCGATCCGTACGCGTCCGAAGCGATCGACCGCATCTACGCGGCGAAAGGCAGGCCCGATAACCGGCCGCTGACCATGCACGTCGCCAACGCTGCGGAGTTCCTCGAGTATGCCCTCGACAATCCGCTCGCCGCGTTCGCGGCCAAGCGCCTTTTGCCCGCACCGGTGATCCTGCTTATCCGCAAGCCTGCGTTCATCAGCGACGAACTCGCGGCAGGCCTGCAGACGCTTGCGTTCCGCGTGCCCGACGATCCCTTCGCCCGGGCGCTGCTCGAACGGTGCGGACCCGTCGCCGGTACGACGGCGAATCCGCGCGTCGGACCGCGCTATCTGGGAGGCGACGAGCGCTCGATGCTCCCGCCGGCGGATCTCATCGTCGCGCACGGACCGACGCGCTACGACAGCGAATCGTCCATCGTCGATCTCTCCGGCATCCACGCCCGCCTGCTTAGGGAAGGCGTCGTCTCCGAACGGCGACTAGCGGAACTGCTCGGGCCGATCGAACGTCCTACGGTAAAGGTGCGCACTCCCTTCGCCTCCGCGCAAGGATAAACGCTGACAATGATCCGCTTCCTCTCCGCGTTGCTAGCGGCCGCATCGCTCGCCGGCCCCGCCGTCGCAGCGCCGACGGCCGCTCCCACCGCCGCGCCGACGCGCCCGGCCACGGCGTCGCCCTCCCCAAATGCCTCGGCCGGCGCGATGCCCGCGTCGTTCGACGTCGGCGTCTGGACGGTGCACGCGAACTCACTCGACGCAAACTTCAAGAGCGGGGACTTCAGCACGCCGTCTAAGGTCGTCATGACCCGCACGGGCGGCGACGTGACCGCCGATCGCGCCAACGGCAACTACAAGAAGCAGGAGCTCTTTCTCGTCGGCCACGTCGTCATGCACGATTCGCAAGGCGGCGCCGGCTCGGTCGAAGGCGGCCAGCCGCCGCACGCGCCAAGTCCGTCAACCCTCACCGCCGACAAGGCGCAGATCGACGGACAAGCCAAACTGTATAAGGCGATCGGGAACGTGCATTACGTGCAGGCCGACACGGTAGTAGATGCCGACACGGGAACGCTCGACGACGCGACGCACGATCTCTTGCTCGCAGGTAAGGTGAGCATCGTGCAGGGCGCGCGGAGCATGCACGCACAGCGCGTGATCTACAACACGCTAACCGGCAAGGCGCACGCGCAGGGCAACGTTACGATGCAGTTTCCGAGCGAACTGCACCGCACCCTCGCGACGCCTAAGCCCCTGAAGATTCCCAAGAACGGGCTAACCGAACCGGCGCCTCCCGTATCGCCTTGACCGGGCTGACGTTCGAGTTCGCTCGAGACGATACGCCGCTGGCCGCGCGAATGCGGCCCCGCACGCTCGACGAGTACGTAGGTCAAGGCTCCCTGCTCGGCCCGGGGCGGGCGCTGCGCGGCGCGCTGGAGCGGGACGCCGTGCCCTCCATGATTCTCTGGGGCCCGCCCGGCACCGGAAAGACGACGCTGGCCGAGATCGTGGCGCGATCGACCGGCGCGTTCTTCGAGCGCATGTCGGCCGTGAGCGCCGGCGTGGCGGAACTGCGGCGCGCGGTGAGCGAGGCGAAGACGCGGCGGCGCGAGGGGCGGCGCACGGTGCTCTTCGTCGACGAAATACATCGCTTCAACAAGGCCCAGCAAGATGCTATCTTGCCGTACGTCGAGGACGGCACCGTGACGTTCATCGGCGCGACGACCGAAAACCCGTCGTTCGAAGTAAATTCCGCACTGCTCTCTCGCGCGCGCGTCTTCGTGCTGCAGCCGCTTTCAGACGACGAGATCGGAACGATCGTGGATCGCGCGCTGGCCGACGAAGAGCGCGGCTTCGGTGCGCGTGGACTGCGTCTCGACGACGAAGCGCGGCGCGTGCTCGTCGGGTTGGCCAACGGCGACGCGCGAGCCGCGCTCAACGCGCTGGAGTTCGCGGCCGCGGCGGCGGAGCAAGACGAAGCGCGCGAAATCGGCGCGCCGCTCGTGCGGGAGGCGATGCAGCGTCGCGCGTCGCGCTACGACAAAGGCGGCGATCTTCACTACGATACGATCAGCGCGTTCATAAAGTCCGTGCGCGCAAGCGATGCCGACGCGGCAATCTACTGGCTCGCGCGTATGATCGACGGCGGCGAAGACCCCCTCTTCATCGCGCGGCGACTCGTCATTCTTGCGTCCGAAGACGTAGGGCTGGCAGACTCGAACGGTTTGACGATCGCGGTAGCGGCGCAGCAGGCAGCGCACTTCGTCGGCATGCCCGAAGGATTCTACGCGCTGGCGCACGCGACGCTCTACCTCGCGACGGCGCCCAAGAGCAACAGCGTCGGCCGCGCGTTTTCGGCTGCAGCCGCCGACGTTGCGAACACGCGCAACGATGCCGTGCCGTTACACTTGCGCAACGCGCCGACGCGTTTGATGAAAGATCTCGGATACGGCGACGGGTACCACTACGCGCACGACGACTACGGCGTATCGCAGGCGAACCTGCCTGAGAATTTGATGGGACGCCGCTACTACCGGCCAGGCGATCGCGGTGACGAAAAAAGGCGGCCCGAGTGATACTCGGACCGCCAGTTTCCCGTTGCTACTTCTCGGAGTTGTGCGTTGGAGCTTCGCACACCCGCATAATAGAACTTCACTCTTAGAGCGCCCTGTGAATTCCACGCGAATTTATCTCGACTACGCCGCCGCTTCACCGATGCGCGCCGAGGTTGCGCGCTACGTTGGCGACGTGAATGTTGATGCTAGTCTCAATCCGAGTTCGCCGCATGCGGAAGGACGGCGGGCTAGGGCGTTGCTGGACGCCGCACGCGACCGGGTCGCAGCCTGCATCGGCGCCGCGCGATCGGAAGCGATCTTTACGGGAAGCGGGACGGAGTCCGACAATTTGGCGCTGCTGGGCGTGATGCGGGCTATTGGGCCGCCGGGTCACGTCGTCGCTTCGGCGATCGAACACCACGCCATCGTGCGCGCGCTCGATCGCTTGCGAGAAGAAGGCTTCGGCGTAAGCGTCGTGCCGGTCGAACCGGACGGGCGAGTGGATCCGGCGAGGTTCGCACAAGCGCTGACCCCGCAGACTAAACTCGCTTCGATCATGTACGCGAGCAACGAGATCGGTACCGTGCAGCCGGTAGCGGAACTCGCGCGGATCGCGCACGAGCGAGGCGCGCTCTTCCATACCGACGCGACCGCGGCCGCAAGCTGGCTGCCGCTCGACGTCGGCGAGCTCGGCGTCGATCTGCTCTCCCTTTCGGGGCATAAATTCGGCGGGCCGGCCGGCACCGGCATCCTATATGTCCGCAAGGGCGTCCCGATCGTCCCGATTTTCTACGGCGGAGCCCAGGAGGCCGGCCGCCGCCCCGGGAGCGAGAACGTCGCCGGAAGCGCGGCGACGGCCTTCGCCCTTGAGCTGGCCGTCGCCGAGCGCGCCGGCCGCACCGAGCGTGCAGCGGTGCTGCGCGACCGCCTAGAGGCCGGCATCCTCGCGGCTGTCCCCGGGGTGCGGGTTAACGGCGCCGGCGCCCCGCGGCTGCCCAACGTCCTCAACGTCAGCTTTGACGCAGTCGAATCGGCAGCGTTGCTCATCGCGCTCGACCTCGAGGGGATCGCGGCCTCGGCGGGCAGCGCGTGTACGTCGGGGGCTCTGGAACCCAGCCACGTCCTCTTGGCGCTGGGTCTGCCGAAGCGCTGGCGCACCGGCACCATCCGCTTCTCCTTGGGCATCGCTACACGGCCGGACGAGATCGATCGCGTTTTGGCGATCCTGCCCCGCCTGGTAGCGGAGCTGCGGACGCCTGCAGCGGCGCGATGAGGGGGAATGGGTAGGCTCGAAACGAACGGCGCGCGCCTGGAGGCAGAAGCGTGAACGGTACGGAGTACGGCGCCATCACTCTCGATGTGTTCGTCGGCATCGGCGCTCTCTTGGCGGGCATCGGCATCTTTGTGGGCATGCTTGCACTGGCCAAGGCGTTAGCTCGGTTGCGGGTGACCCTCGACGAGGTGGATCGGCAGCTCGAGAGCGTCAGCGCGCCCGTGACGAGCACGCTGGCGCACGTGGACGGCGTGGCGAAGTCGCTCGGCGATACCGCCGGGACGATCTCGCGCACCGCCGATCTGACTCGCAGCGCCGTCGTGCCGGCGATCGTCAACATCGGCGCGGCGCTGGGCGGAATATCGGCTGGTTTGCGCCGCCTCTTTGCGGGAAAAGACTCGAACGGTTAGGGGGTACTGTAGATGGACAAGCGCGATGGCGGTGGAGGCGGTTTCGTAGCCGGCCTGCTCGTCGGTGCGATCGTGGGCGGCGTTGCCGCGGTGCTGCTCGGACAGGAAGAGACGCGCGACCGGCTCGCCGGTAAGGCGCGCGAAGCGGGGAGTCTCGCCATGGACGCCACCGGCGATCTGAGAGAGCGCGTAAGCGACGTGACGTCGCAGTGGCAGTCGGGCGCATCGGAGCTATACGAACGCGGCCGGCAAGTCGTCGAAAGCGCGCGCGCGAATATCGACGCCGCCGTGAGCGAGGGCAAAGCGACAGCCGAGCAGACGCACGACGAGCTTCAGCGACAAGCCGAAAGCTAGGCACCTTGGACATCAAGGTGAACGTGCGCGAGGCGCCCGGCGACTGTTACGTCGTCGACCTCAGCGGCGAGATTGACGTATACACGTCGCCGAAGGTCAAAGATGCAATCGGCGAACTCATAGATCGCGGAGTCTATAACCTCGTCATCAACCTGCAAAAGGTGCGGTATATCGACTCCACGGGATTGGGGGTGCTGATCGGCTGCCTCAAGCGGGTGCGCGAGCACGGCGGTTCGGTCAATCTCGTCTGCACGAATCCGCAGATACGCAAGATCTTCGACATCACCGGATTGGTCAAGATTTTCGGCATTTTCGAAGCCGAAGACGTAGCGATGAAAGCGCTGGTATGAACCAGGCGGTTACCGAATCGGTACCGGAGCTCGTCGAGCTTCGGATTCCCGCGCGACCCGAGTGGGTCGCGCTCGCGCGCCTAGCCGCGGCGACGGTCGCAAACCGCATGCGGTTCTCCATCGAAGACATCGAAGACGTAAAGCTTGCCGTCGCGGAAGCCTGCACGGCGGTGATACAGCACGAAGGGCACGGCGAGTTCATCGTGCTGGCATGTGCGGCGCTGACCGACGCGCTGCGAGTTCGCGTCTACGACGCGGGGCGCCATGGGATGCCCGCCGAGGGGCGGGGCATGAACTTCGACGAAGCTCGCATCGCCGGCTTGGGAGTCTTCCTCATACGGACGCTCATGGACGAAGTGCGTTACGACGTCCATCCGCAGCTCGGCACCGATCTGTTGATGGTCAAGCGACTGCCGGACCTTTCGACCTAAGACCCGTGGACGATCGCTCCGAAGCGCGCCCGGACCGCGAGCGGACCCGTGCGCTGTTCGAACGCTTCATTCGCGCGGGGCGCGCGGTAGAGTTGCGCGAGGATCTCGTGGTCGCGCATCTCAACCTCGTGAGATTTCTCGCGGTGCGTTTCGCAAACCGTGGCGAACCGCTCGACGATCTCATTCAAGTCGGGACGGTCGGGTTGCTCAAAGCGATCGACCGGTTCGATCTCGAGCGCGGCGTCGAGTTCACGACGTATGCCACGCCGACGATCGTCGGCGAGATCAAGCGGTACTTTCGCGATAAGGGCTGGGCGGTGAAGGTTCCGCGCCGCCTGCAGGAGCTCAACCTCGCGGTCAACCGTCTCGGCGACAAGCTGGCCGTCGAGTTGGGGCGCAGTCCGACCGTTGCCGAGCTCGCCGGGCGCTTGGGCGCGGGCGAAGACGAGATCCTCGAGGCACAGGAGCTGGGGCAGGCCTACAACTTGCTTTCGCTCGACAGCGAGGTCGCGGGAGAGAGCGAGAAAAAGTCGCAGACGATCGCCGACACCGTCGGCGTCGCCGATGCCGGCCTGGCGCTGCTCGAAGACCGGACGAATCTCGAGCGGGCTTTCCTCGTGCTGACGGGGCGCGAGCGGGTCATCGTCTATCTGCGCTTCTACGAGTCGGTCTCGCAGACAGAGATCGCCCGGCGCCTCAACGTCTCGCAGATGCACGTCTCCCGCCTCCAGGCAAAAGCTCTCGACAAGCTCCGTTCGGTCCTGGCCGACTAGGAGCGCGCGCGGGGCTCAAGAAGCCACGACCTGACTATGACGAGCCAGGAACTGCGCCAGGCGTGGATCGATTTCTTCGTCGCCAAGGGGCACAAGCTGCTTCCGCCGGCGAGCCTCGTTCCGCACGAGATGTCGACGACGCTCTTTACCATAGCCGGGATGGAACAGTTCGTCCCGGTCTTTCTCGGCGAACAGCCCGCGCCCGCGCCGCGCGCCGTCACCGTGCAGCGCTGCCTTCGCGTTGCCGGTGCGAAGAGCGACATCGAGAGCGTCGGGCGTACGGGGCGGCACGGGACCTTCCTCGAGATGCTCGGCAATTTCAGTTTCGGCGACTACTACAAGCGCGAGGCGATCGAATGGGCCTGGGAGTTCGTGACGCAGGTGCTGCGGCTCGATCCCGCGCGACTCTACGTCACCGTGCACGACGGAGACGACGAAGCCGCGCGCATCTGGATCGAGGAGATCGGCCTCGATCCCACGCGCATCACGAGCTTCGACGAAGACAACTTCTGGACGATGGGTGCGACCGGCCCGTGCGGGCCGTGCACCGAAATCTTCTACGACATCGGCCCCGAGCACGCGAGCGGCGCCGACGACACCGGGCCCAATCTCGGCAACCGCTACGTGGAAATTTGGAACGTCGTCTTTCAACAGTACAAC
>Ga0265325_10001352_pt1 | contig 17364 bp, 17 predicted proteins | sample 41420metaG_FD_202090 | JGI IMG/M metagenome (GOLD analysis project Ga0265325, IMG submission 202090) | Rhizosphere microbial communities from Carex aquatilis grown in University of Washington, Seatle, WA, United States - 4-14-20 metaG | ecosystem: Host-associated > Plants > Roots > Rhizosphere...
CAACACCCACAGCAGAGGCATGTCCGCTGGGACATCGACGGTTGCGGTCTGGCCATTCACATTTAATTTGTATGCCATCTGGTCAACTCCGGATAAAAAAGAGAATTGCGGTGCCCGCGACTGCTGCCCGCCTTGCAAAGGCTCATTCAAAGCTGCCTAAGTCGTTCATCTGAGCCTCGAGTAAGCATAGCGGGCGACAGTATGGACTTCCATTGGGAAATCGGATGGTACGAACCGGTAGGGTAGCACAGGCCAAAGCTGGGGGGCAATCGGGTTGGAACCCTACTGTGCCACGACTGGACGCGTGGTTTCGCGCATATCCGCGAGTCTTCGCTCTCGTCTCATTCGTGATTCATCTTTTCCGGGCCAAGTCCTGGCCCCGTCTATTTCTGGGCGATCAGGCCGAGTTGGTCTGGATACTCCGCCAACAGCGGGGGAGGCGCCTGCACCTTTTTCTGGTTCAGGAGACTTATTAGCTCCAGGGCGTTCACTGCAGCCTTTCCCAGATTGTGGTTATTCGCCACTACATAGGTTGCCGCCGTTTGCGCGGATACTTCCGTCACGCGTTCTTTCCACTGGGCCAGTTCATTCCCGGAATAAAGGTAATCGTACCGGTCACGCACGTTGGTTTCGCCGAACCACTGCTGATAGTTCCGCCCGTGCAGGCGGATATATCCGATCGACGACGTCGCTTTTGCCGCGGGGCGAATGGCGCGCCCCAGCAGCGGTTGATCGATGTTGCATAATCCGACGCCAAGGGATGCGAGCCAGCTCAGAATTTCCGGCTGGTTCCAACTGGCATGCCGCACCTCGACCACCAGCGGATACTCCGCGAATTTCCCCACGAGCTGCTGCAAATACGCGCGGTTCTCGTCCGAATACTTGAACGAAATAGGAAATTGCGCCAGCACCGCGCCCAGCAGCCCAGCTGAGGCAATCACGTCGAATCCGGCTTTCACGTCGCGCTCATCGCCTGCCCCCGGGCGGATCGTGCTGGCCGAGGTCGATTCAATCTCCGAAACGGGGGAATGCGTGAATCCGCGAAAGAGTTTTGCGGTGAAAGTGAAATCCGGATTCCGGCGGGATACGATGCGGCACCATTCGCGCCCTACTTCGGGCCTGATCGGTCCGTAGAAGGAGGTATTGATCTCCACCAGATTGAAAAACTCAGCCACGTACGCCAGTCTCTGTGCCGCCTTCAAGGAAGCCGGATAGACGATGCCCGCCCAGTCCTTATACGACCAGCCGGCCAGACCGATTTTGATAACTCCAGACATGCACCCATGATAGCGGATCGAACGAAGATGCGTTTCCTATGCATGGCAGCCCGGTTGTGCCGTTGTGATCCGCCGGCAAAACATGTATTTTAATAGACGGTTACGAGCCCTTCGGGGGCGCCTCGTCGTCGGAAACCCCAGGATTCACACCAGCGGGCTGTCTGCATCCATTCGGGGACGAAAATTTTCTGGATCGGGTTTGGCCGCTGACAACCTACACGTTCAGGCAGCGATGAGGCTCAAGATAATCGAAATTGCGAATCGTGGCGTACCGGGCGAAGAATGCCTGCACCTCGCCGTGCAAGCCGCGGTGGACCTGAATTTTTACGCCGTTTTCGACACGGCGCGAATCGGCGGCGGGCTTATTTCGCGGTTTTCGGCCCACACCTACTGGTTCCAGCCGCAGGCGGTGATGTCGGGGGATACCGTGATGCTTTACACCGGGCCCGGCGCGAATTCGTTCGCGAAGCTCCCGGGCGGCGCAACGGCATATTCGTTCTACTGGGGATTGAGCAGCACGATTTGGAACGACCCCTCGTCGTGCGCCGTGCTTTTGGAAGTAAACCAGTGGCAAACGTCTCCTGCCGGCGATAGCGGCGCCGGAACGGATCTCAATAGTGATGAAAAACAAGGCGGGTTTGCGTGATGAAAGCCGCAGGAAACGAAATTGCGTTCTCACGCGACCTGGGGCGGCAGATCAAGGTACAATAGAGAAGGCACAATTGCCCATTTTCGCCATCATGGAACGAATCGCGAATTTCGACAGACAGGAGCAATCGGAACATGGCATACGGTAGACGCGACAAGCCGGAAAAAAACAAGTCAGGACGAGCGGGATTCGTGGATGCCCGCCTCGAAGAGCTTCGGCGCCGATGGGAAGCAACCACCGACGAGCGCGTGAAGGCGGAAGTATCCGAGCAAATCCGTGAATGGCAGTCTTTCAAGCCGGAACGGTCGTCTTCGGGCGGCGGCAGGCGCTAGAGCCGTTCTGGTGTAACTTGCTGGTTGGGCGGGCACTGAGCCTCCGATTTCGTACGAGTCCCTGTGGCTTGCCGGACTGACATTCTCATCGCCTGTGCCCACCGAGGCTTCATGTACCTACCCCGGCTCGCGCCCAAGCGTTTTGCCCTGCGCATTCCGGTCGCTGCCGGAACGGCACCGCTCCCCCTTCCTTAAGGTCGCTGGCCAACTGAAAGATCGCACTGGCATGATTTCTGGTAGTACACCAGCCGCAGTGCCTTCAGGTATCGGTTATGCCATTCGAATCCTGATTGGCACAACGATCGTCTGGCTGGCTCTGGCACGAATCAAGAATGTCGACCCCCTCTGGGCCATCATTTCGGTTGTCATTGTGTCGGAGCCGGAACTTGAGACCGCCGTCCTGGCCTTCAAGTCCCGGGCCGCGAACACCCTGATCGGCTGCGCGGTGGGCCTGGTGTTCCTGTTCGTGCTGGGTCCGGCCGTATGGTCCATCCTGCTGGCGATGGCGGTCTCGGTAGTGATCTGCACGAGTTTTATTCGAGTGCCCCTGAGCTGGAGGATCGCTCCAGTCACCGTCGCTCTGGTGATGATGCCAAGCGTGCTGAATTACTCCACCGCAGCGGGCTTGCCCATCGCATTACGGCGGACCGCTGAGGTGCTTTTCGGCAGCGCTGTAGCGGTGTGCGTGTCCCTCGCAGGGTCAAAACTACGGCGCAGGACTTAGACTCAGAGGCTCTTCAGGTTTTGGAGTGCGATTAGGCGGATCAGAGATCGAGGCCGAGTTGCAGCTTGGCGGCGTCCGACATGCGAGCAGGGCCCCAGGGAGGGTCGAGGACGACCTCGACGTGGACTTCGCGAACCGTGGGTAGCTTCGCGAGCTTGGTTTCCACGTCCGATTTAAGCACGTTGCCCATGCCGCAGCCGGGCGCCGTGAGCGTCATCTCGATGTCGATGCGATGGGCGCCCTGATCGAGCGGCTTCACCTGGCATGAATAGATGAGGCCGAGATCGGCGATGTTTACGGGAATCTCGGGATCGTAGACGGTCTTGAGCTGGTCCCAGACCATCTTTTCGCTGAAGGGTTCGCTTTCGGAAGAGGCTTCCGGCGCAGCGGGCGCGTTCGAGAGTCCCAGGGCATCCGCATCCTTCGCATCGACGCGATACATCAGGCCGTAATCGCTGTAGACCGTGTAGGTGGTGCCGAGATTCTGCATCACCCGCACCACGGTGCCGGCAGGCAGCTTGTTGTTGATGCCGCTAGGGACTTCGACCACGTCCGTTTCGCGGCTTAGCGTGATGGGCTGGTTTGTGACCGGCATAGGAAACTTACCTCATTGCTTTGAGCCTTACCGCCGGCTCCAGCGCAGAAACTACTCCGTCGAAATGGCGTCCTGTTTCCCTTCGAGCGCGGCCTGCAGCGTGTGCCAGGCAAGTGTGGCGCACTTCACACGCACGGGAAATTCCGACACGCCGGAGAAAACCGTCAGCTTGCCGAGTTCTACCGGCGCGCCATTCGAAGGCTCGTGGCCGGTGACCATATCGTGGAAGCCGCCGAAGAGCTTCTCGGCATCGGCTTTGGTCTTGCCTTTCAGGCTTTGGGTCATCATCGAAGCGGAAGCCTTGGAAATGGCGCAGCCGGAGCCCTGGAAGCTGATATCGCGGATCGAATCGCCCTCGAGATCGAGATAGATGGTGAAGCGGTCTCCGCACAGGGGATTGAACCCCTCGGCTTTGTGATTCGCGCCGGCCATCTCGCGAAAATTCCGCGGGGCCTTGCTGTGCTCGAGGATCACGTCCTGATAGAGATCGCGCAGGTCGGCCATTACGCGAATACCTCCCGCACCTTTTCGATGCCGGCAACCAGCGCGTCGACTTCTTCGCGCGTGTTATAAAGCGCGAACGAAGCGCGGGCCGTGGCGGGGATGCCGAAGCGCTCCATCACCGGTTGCGAGCAGTGATGCCCGGTGCGAATGGCGATGCTTTCCTGGTCCAGAATCGTTCCGATGTCGTGGGGGTGAATGCCTTCCATCACAAAGGAAAGCACGCCCGCTTTTTCCCTCGCCGTTCCCACGAGGCGGATCCCCGGAATCGCCCCGACTTTTCCGGTGGCGTATTCCAGCAGATCGCGTTCGTGAGCGGCGGCGTTTTCGATTCCGATCCCGTCAAGATAGCGGATGGCCGCTCCCAGCCCGATGGCGCCGGAAATATCGGGCGTGCCAGCCTCGAACTTGAATGGCAGCTTGTTGAAAATGGTCTTCTCGAAGGTGACCGAGCTGATCATGTCGCCGCCGCCCTGGTAGGGAGGCATCGCTTCGAGCAGGGCCGCTTTGCCGTAAAGAACGCCAATGCCGGTGGGACCGTAAACCTTGTGCCCTGAGAAGGCGTAAAAATCGCAATCGAGCGCCTGCACGTCGACTTTCAGGTGCGGCACGGCTTGCGCGCCGTCCACAAGCACCGGAATGTTCCGCGCGTGCGCGAGTTCGACCATCTTGCGGATCGGCGTGATCGAGCCCAGCGCGTTGGAAACATGCGTGACGGCGGCGATTTTCGTCCGCGGGCCGAGCAAGTTCGCGAATTCGTCGAGCAGCAGCTCGCCGCGATCGTTGATGGGAGCGACGCGCAGCTTCGCGCCTTTTTCCTCGCACAGGAGTTGCCACGGCACGATGTTCGAGTGGTGCTCCATCGCGGTGATGAGCACTTCATCGCCGCCGCCCACGTGGACGCGCCCGTAGGTTTGCGCCACCAAATTGATACCCTCGGTGGCCCCGCGGACAAAAATGATTTCCTTCGAGTGGGCGGCGTTGAGAAAACCCTGAATCGCCGAGCGGGCCGCTTCGTGCTCCTCGGTGGCGTGCTCGGAGAGGAAATGCACGCCGCGATGGATGTTCGCGTTGTCGCGCTCGTAATAGCGCGTGATCGCGTTGATCACCGACTGCGGCTTTTGCGATGTGGCGGCGTTGTCGAGATAAACGAGCTGCTTGCCGCGAATCTTCTGCCGGAGAATGGGAAAGTCGCCGCGAATCTTTTCCACGTCATACGCGGGCGCGGCTTCGCGGGCCGGCGACGGAGCCGACGCCTGCCGGGCGGCCACCGGCCGCGATTTTGCGGCGCTCTTCTTGGCGGCAGTGGTCATCCCACTTCCTCCAAATTTCGCTCGGCCTCTTGTTGATGTGTGGCGCGGGCAAAACCAGCCGAAGATTGCGCGATATGCACGAGATGCGCGTGGATCAGCTTCTCGACGTGCGTCCGCGCGGGTCCTTCCTGCATGCGGTCAAGACATTCGCTCGCGAAGGCCATGAGCAGCAGGCGGCGCGCGGAAACTTCGTCGATCCCGCGGGAGCGCAGGTAGAAAAGCGCATTCTCTTCCATCTGCCCGATGGTAGCGCCGTGCGTGCACTTCACATCGTCCGCGTAGATTTCCAGCTGCGGCTTGGTATCGATCTGCGCCTGATCGGAGAGGAGCAGGTTGCGATTGGTCTGCTTCGCGTCGGTCTTCTGGGCATCTTTGTGCACCACGATGCGGCCGTGGAATACGCCGTGGGCTTTGCCGTCGAGGATGCCGTTGTAGAACTGTCGACTGCCGCAATGAGCCTTGGCATGTTCCACCAGCATGTAATTATCGAGATGCTGGCGTCCCGTGCCGATGAAGAGGCCGTTGATCAGGCATTCGCCGCCTTCGCCCGCCAGAACCGGGTGAACGTTATTGCGGACTAGCGCGCCGCCAATCAACACGGAGTGCGACGAAATATTCGCGCTGCAGCCCTGTTCGATGCGCAGCGTGGAAATGTTGAACGCCTGCATGTCTTCGCGTTCGATCATGTAATGCGAGACGACGGCATTGTCGCCGGCGATCAACTCCGTTGCCGTGTTGCAGAGCGCCGGCGCCCCGCCGAGCGAGACGTACTCCTCGATGGCAGTGGCCTGGCTGCCTTCTTCCGCGACGATCAGGTTCCGCGGATGAATCATCGAAGGCGCATCGTGCGCGGTGGAGACAAACAGCAGGTGAACGGGCGCTTCGAGCACGGCGCCTTTGCCAATGTGAATGAAAGCGCCGTCCTCGATAAAAGCGGTGTTGAGCGCCGAGAAAGCGTCGCGCCGTATGTTGAGATATTTTCCAAGATACGGTTCCACTGCGTCAGGGCGTTCGGCGATCGCTGCGGCGAGACTCGATACCGTCACGCCTTCCGGCAGTTTCACCAGCGTCGAAAGCGCGGAAGAGAATCGCCCGTCCACAAAAACAAGCTGGCACGCCGCACCCACGATACCGAAGGTTTCGATTTGACGGCGCGTGGGAATGCGGTTCCCGGCGCCGTTCAGCTGGAAATTTGTCTGGGCGATGGCGGATATGTTGGTAAAGCGCCAGTCCTCATCGTGCGTCGTGGGGAAGCCTGTCTCGTTGAAGCGATCGAAACCGCTTTGCCGAAGCGTCCGCAGCCACGCGGGTTCGCGGCCCGCGCCGGATTTCACGATGTGGGCGAAAGTTTCCGCGTAGTTTTGAAGTGCCTGGCTTGCTGTCGCCACTTTCTGTCCTCACTAAAAGCAAATGTATGCGCCGTTGCGCGCCGTCGTCAGGCGGGAGTTGCGCTGGCGCTGCGCGCGCCGGTTTCGGTCCCGTAGCCCTTGTCTTCGAGTTCGAGCGCGAGTTCCGGTCCGCCGGAACGCACGATTCGCCCATCGACCAGCACGTGGACGCGGTCGGGCACGATGTAATCGAGCAGGCGCTGATAGTGCGTGACCACGAGAATCGCGCGGTCCGGACTGCGCATGGTGTTCACGCCCTGCGCGACAATCCGCAGCGCATCGATGTCGAGGCCGGAATCGGTCTCATCGAGGATCGCGAGTTTCGGCTGGAGCACGGCCATCTGCAGAATCTCGTTGCGCTTTTTCTCGCCGCCCGAAAACGACTCGTTCACCGAGCGATTCATGAGCTTTTCGTCCATATTGAGCAGCTTCAGCTTCTCGCGCATCAGCGGGAGAAAGTCCATCGCGTCCATTTCGTCCTCGCCGCGATACTTGCGGATAGCGTTCAACGCCGAGCGCAGGAAATAGGCGTTGCTGATGCCCGGAATCTCGACGGGATACTGGAAGGCGAGAAAGAGGCCTTCGCACGCCGCCTCTTCGGCTTTCATCTCCAGCAGGTTTTTCCCATTGAACAGCACCTCGCCGCCGGTAACCTCGTAGGTCTCGCGGCGCGCGAGCACCTGCGAAAGGGTGCTTTTGCCCGACCCATTGGGCCCCATGATCGAGTGGATTTCACCCGCTTTGATCGACAGATTGATCCCCTTGAGAATCTCGCGGTCGTCCACCCGCACTCTCAAATCCTTAATTTCGAGCAAGCTCATCGTTTCTCCGTCCGCCCTGTCGTTCCGTTATGTGTGAATGAAAACCGCAGGCTATCCGACGCTGCCTTCCAGGCTCACGCTCAGCAGCTTCTGCGCCTCGACCGCAAATTCCATGGGAAGTTCGCGGAAGACGCGCTTGCAGAAGCCGTTGACGATCATCGACACGGCGTCTTCGGCCTTCAGGCCCCGCTGGCGCAGATAGAACAGCTGGTCCTCGCCGATTTTCGAGGTGGAAGCCTCGTGCTCCATGCGCGCCGTGGAATTCTTCACCTCGATGTACGGGAACGTATGCGCGCCGCATTTATCTCCGATCAGCAGCGAATCGCACTGGGTATAATTCCGCGCGTCTACGGCATCTTTCAGGATTTTCACCTCGCCGCGGTAGGTGTTCTGCCCGTGGCCGGCGGAAATTCCCTTGGAAACAATGGTGCTGCGCGTGTTCTTGCCCAGGTGGATCATCTTGGTGCCGGTGTCGGCCTGCTGGTAATTGTTGGTCAGCGCGACGGAATAGAACTCCCCGATCGAATTATCGCCCTGCAGAATGCAGCTGGGATATTTCCAGGTGATCGCGGAACCGGTCTCCACCTGCGTCCAGGAAATCTTCGAATTTCTGCCGAGGCACTTGCCGCGCTTGGTGACGAAATTGTAGATTCCGCCTTTTCCGTTCTTGTCGCCGGGATACCAGTTCTGCACCGTGGAATATTTGATCTGCGCGTCGTCGAGCGCAATCAGCTCGACCACCGCCGCGTGCAGCTGGTTCTCGTCGCGAATCGGCGCCGTGCAGCCTTCGAGATAGCTCACGGAGGCGCCTTCGTCGGCGACGATCAGGGTGCGCTCGAACTGGCCCGTTTCCGCCGCGTTGATGCGGAAGTAGGTGGAAAGCTCCATCGGGCAGCGAACGCCCTTGGGCACATATACGAACGAACCGTCGGTGAACACGGCGGCGTTCAAAGTGGCGAAGAAGTTGTCGGTGTAGGGAACTACGGAGCCGAGATATTTTTTCACCAGATCGGGATGCTTCTGTACCGCTTCGCTGAACGAACAGAAAATCACGCCCGCTTCGCCAAGCTTGGCTTTGAACGTGGTGGCCACGGAAACGCTGTCGAACACCGCGTCCACCGCAACACCCGCGAGCATTTTCTGTTCCTCGAGCGGGATGCCGAGCTTTTCGTAGGTGCGGCGAATCTCCGGATCGAGTTCATCGAGATTCTTCAGGCTGGGCTTCTGCTTGGGCGCGGAGTAATACACGATGTTCTGGTAATCGATCGGCGGATACTTGATGTTCGCCCACTTCGGTTCCGCGTCCGACTGCTGCAGCGTCACCCAATGCCGGTACGCCTTTAGCCGCCACTGCAGCATGAAGTCGGGCTCGTTCTTTTTGGCCGAGATGAAGCGGATGATGTCTTCATTCAGGCCCTTGGGCGCGCGGTCTTCGTTGATGTCGGTAACGAAGCCCCATTTGTACTCCTGCTGCGCCAACTCACGAATTGTGTCGGTATTCGAGCTCATTGGATACTCCCGGATGCGATCATGGGCACCAGCCTGCCCCGCGCGTCTTTGATGCTGGTAAGGTGCAACGGTTGAACCAGGTCGGAAAGCGTGATTTTTTCGAGCACGCCTCGCACAGCCTGGTTGATGATTCGCTGGTTGCTCTTTATGGGGCAGCTCAGCTCCAGATTGCATGCCCCCAAAACGTCCGTACTGCACTCCGTGAGGGCCATGGGGCCCTCGATGGCCGCAATAATATCGATCACCGAAATCTGGTCTGCCGCCCTGGCCAGCATGTAGCCGCCCTTGGTGCCGCGATGCGAGATAAGCAGCCCGCTTTGCGACAGTTCCTTCAGAAGCTTGCTCACCGTCGAGGGAGGCAGCTTGGACTCAACGGCCAAATCGCGGGCGGTACGCTGGGGCAGGGAAGACTCGCTACGGGCGATGCAAGTCATCAGCACCAGCCCGTAATCCGTTAATTTACCAAGCTTTACCATTCGCCGCTCGCCGCATCCTATATAGTACTGATTCAGTCCGGTATCAATTCTAGCAGCCGCCCAAACCTCTTGCAAGCTTATAAGAGCTTCGGTAGTGGTTCAGCTTCCGGACGACTACAAGTCCAAGCGGAAACGCTTAGGGGTTATACTTACCCGCGAATGACTCGCCCTTTCGTAATCACCATGGTGGCCGCGATTGTGATGACCGTGGGCACGATCAGCATATGTCTGGCGGTCTTGATCCCAGCATTGCCGCTGCTAATGTCTGGCTCGCCTCTTGGACCTTTTGTACGAACTTCAGGCCTGTTTGGCACTAATTCCAGGATTATCATATTTACCGTCAGCGGATTGTGGGGAATCGCCACTGGTTGGGGCCTATTTCGGCTCAAAGGTTGGGCTAGAATTTCAACTTTGGCTTGTGGCGGAGTATTGGTTTTTATTGGAGCAGCGGCTGAAGAGGAATTGTTGTTTTTACCAATCCGTGCCCAAACGGGCGTTTCTGCGAATGTTTATCATTTCATCGCTAGTTTCTTTCTACTTCTCTTCGCAGTCGGCGTGTGGTGGTGTTGCTTGTTCAACACCGATTCCATCCAAAAGGCTTTTCGACGTACTGATCCACGTGCAGATCGTTCGCCGAGGCCCGTGAGCATTTCCCTGATCGGCTGGTTTCTGATTCTCAGTGGCTGCCTGACCTTCGTTCTTGCTCTGATGGGCCAGCCCGCGACATTGTTTAGTTTAATGCTGAGCGGTAAGAGCGCATTCCTGTTCTGTTTGGTGGTGTCTCTAGTTGAACTGTATCTCGGGATTGGGCTGCTAAAACTGAGGGCGTTAAGCCGTACCATCTCGGTCTATTTCTTTGCATTTGGCCTTGTTAATTCGGCGTTCTTCTTCTTGCACCCCGCGCAATCGGCACTCGCAGCCGTTGGAATTAGTTCTATACCCTTGATCCTGCGGCCTTCCAATAGCGCACATAGTTTTCTGTTCTGGGTTGCGGTAATAATCGCCGCCGTTGGCGCATTCGTCCCAGTATGGTTCCTAGTGACGCGGAAAAGTAGTTTTTGGGACTCATAAACCCGCAAGCTCCTGCTGAACGCGGTAACCGTAGACTGACCCCACTACCGGCGCTTTCGAGCGTTGGCCTAAGCGATCAGCCGTCGGTGAAGAGGGCGGCGCGAGGCTGGCCCTTGGCGAGCGGCAGCGGCTCGAGCGATTCGCTGAAATTGCTGGTCCAGCGCCAGAGGGCGACTTCGGGCATGTCCTCGAAATGTTCGCGGATGTAGTTATGATGCTCGAAAAGCTTCCTGTTCATCAGGTCGACGATGTCGATGTGCTTCGCGCGAATTTCCGGCACATATTTCAGCGCGTCCAGCACGAGGTGATACCGGCTGATCTTGTTGCGGACCACCATATCGAACGGCGTGGTTGTCGACCCCCTGTCGAGGAAGCCTCGCACGTGAAAGCGAGCCTCGTTCGGCCGCCCGTGAATCATGCTGTGAATCGCCCAGCGATAGCCGTGGTAGGCGAAGATTACCGGCGCGGCCGGCGTGAATAGGGCCTCGAAGGAAAGCGCGTCCATCCCGTGGGGATGCTCGTCCGGGCTCATCAGAACGGTCAGGTCAATAATATTGACCAGCCGCACTTTGATCTCCGGAACGTACTTCTGCAACAGCCAGGAGGCCGCCACCGTCTCGAGCGTGGGAACGTCGCCGACGCATGCGAGAATCACATCGGGAACGCCATCGCCGGCACTGTCATTGCTAGCGAATTGCCATCGTGACGCACCGCGCGAGCAGTGCTCGATGGCTTCCTCCATGTTGAGCCACTGCAGCTGCGGCTGCTTCCCGCAGGTGACCAAATTCAGATAATTCCGCGTGCGCAGGCAATGATCGAACGTGCTGAGCAGCGTGTTCGCGTCGGGAGGATAATAGACGCGAATTATGGTGCTCCGCCGCGAGAGGGCGCCATCGACAAAACCCGGCGCCTGATGGCTGAAGCCGTTGTGATCGTTGCGCCAGCAATGGCTGGTTAGAAAAATATTGAGCGACGCAACCGGCCGCCGCCAGGGAAGCTCTTCGCACTGCTCGAGCCACTTGCCGTGTTGCGTAAGCATGGAATCGACCACCTGCGCGAAGCCTTCGTAGGTGGCCCATACGCCATGGCGTCCTGTAAGAAGATAGCCCTCGAGCCAGCCTTCGCAGCAGTGTTCGCTAAGCACTTCCATTACGCGGCCGGCGGGCCCCACGTGGTCGTCGATGGAAATCGTTTCCGCCATGCTGCACCGGTCGGTGGCGTCAAAGACCGCATTCAGGCGGTTGGAATTGGTTTCGTCGGGGCAAAACAGGCGGAAGTTATCCGGATTGCATTTGATCACGTCGCGAAAGTATTCGCCCAGCTTGCGCGGCGCTTCGGCGATCACGCACCCGGACTCGGGAACTTCCAGTGCGTAGTTCACGAAGTCGGGCAGCGACAGGGCGTTCAGGAGGCGGCCGCCGTTCGCCACGGGATTCGCTCCCATGCGCAGCGCTCCCTGCGGCGCGATCGCCTGCAAGGCGGGGTCGAAATTCCCTTCCGCGTCGAAGAGTTTCTCCGGCTGGTAGCTTCTCATCCACTCTTCGAGAAGCTTGAGCTGCGCCGGATGCTCGCGCACGGTCGCGAGCGGAACCTGGTGCGCGCGGAAAGTGCCTTCGATGGGGAGTCCGTCGACCTCCTTCGGCCCGGTCCAGCCTTTCGGCGAGCGCAGGATGATCATCGGCCACAAGGGAACTTTGATCGCGCCGTCCTTGCGCGCGGCTTCCTGGATGGCGCGGATTTCGGCGTAGGCAGTGTCCAGGGCGGCGGCAAATTTCTGGTGCATAGAAGACGGATCGTCTCCCGCGACAATGTACGGCTTGTATCCATGGCCGAAATAGAGCTGGGTGAGTTCTGCGTCCTGGGTGCGAGCTTCGAGCGTCGGGCCGGAAATCTTGTAGCCGTTCAGATGAAGGATCGGGAGCACGGCGCCGTCGCGCGCCGGATTCAGGAAGCGGTTCGATTTCCAGCTTCCCGCGAGCGGGCAGGTTTCCGCTTCGCCGTCGCCGACAACGCAAGCGACGAGCAGATCCGGATTATCGAACGCGGCTCCGAAGGCGTGCAGCAGCGCGTAGCCCAATTCACCGCCCTCGTGGATCGAATTCGGAAGATGCGGTCCGCAGTGGCTGGGCACTCCTCCGGGAGTGGAAAATTCGCGGAAAAAGTGCCGGATGCCGGCAGTATCCTGGGTGATTTCCTGGTGGACGGCCGAGTAGGTTCCCTCCAGGTAAGAATTTGCGTTGAGGGCGGGCCCTCCGTGTCCGGGGCCGGCGATGTAAAGGACGCTGGCCTGCTTCTCGTTGATTAGCCGGTTGAGATGCACGTAGATGAAGCTCAAGCCAGTGGAAGTTCCCCAATGTCCGAGCAGGCGTGGCTTGATGTGCTCTTTGAGAAGCGGCTCGCGCAGCAGGGGATTTTCCTGCAGATAGATTTGCCCCACCGTCAGAAAATTCGCCGCCTGCCAGTAGCGGTGCATTTTATCGAGCAGTTCCGGCGAGAGCGGTCCCGCGTAGGGTGGCTCCCCCTGCTTTGGAGGCGTTTTCGGTGCTTCTACAGCTGAAGATAACTTCGGATCGAATAGGAACATGGCTACCTCGGGAATTCGGTCAGGCCCAGCCAAGCGCGGCGCGAACGTGCCGGACGATCATCAGGTCCTCATTGGTTGCGATGACGCGCACTTTTACTGCGGCGTCCGCGCATGAAATGAGCGGTGCATTGGAGTGGTTGCGTGGAGCGTCAAGTTGAATGCCGAGAAATTCCAGGCCTGCGCAGATCTTGTCGCGCACCGGAGCTGCGTGTTCGCCGATGCCGCCGGTGAAGACGAGCAGATCGAGTCCGCCCAAGGCTGCCGCGTAGGCCCCGATATATTTTTTGGCGCGGTAACAGAACAGTTCGACGGCTTCCGCGGCGTGAACATCGCCAGGAGATTTCGCCAGCAGATCGCGCATGTCTTCGCTCGAACCGGAAACCCCCAGCAGTCCCGAGCGCTTGTTTAGATGCTCGCCCAGCTCCCCGGGAGGCATTTTCCTCTGCTGCAGCAGGTAAATGAGCGCCCCGGGATCCACGTCCCCCGAGCGCGTGCCCATTACTAGCCCTTCGAGGGGAGTGAAGCCCATCGAGGTGTCCGCGCTTTTGCCTCCACGAAGGGCCACCATGCTGGCGCCATTGCCCAGATGCGCGATGATCACCCGTCCCTCGGCCAGGCCGTCGTCCATCGCGCGCAGTTGCTGCAGGACGTATTCGTAGGAAAGCCCGTGAAAGCCATAGCGCCGGATGCCTTCGTCGTAAAGGGGGCGCGGAATTGCGTACATGCGGGCCACGGTGGGAAGCCCGATGTGGAAGGCAGTATCGAAGCACGCGATTTGAGGAAGCTGCGGAAGTCTTCGCGCGATAAACCGGATTCCCGCGATCGCTTCGGGCAGGTGATCGGGATCGAGCGGCGCCAGCGTCTTAAGCTCTGTCAGAAAATCGGGCGTCACGCGCTGTGGCTCCGTGAATCGTGTGCCGCCATGCACGATTCTGTGCCCTGCCGCAGCCACGTTCCCGAGGTAGCCTTGTTTTGCCAGCCAGTCGAACACGATGTTTAAGGCCGCGTCAGAATCTTCATGCCCAGCTGCCGTATCCAGCAATGATTTTCCGCCGGCATCGGTGATGGTCACGTGGCCGCCGGAGGAGTCCGCGCGGTCCACTTGAATGGACAGCTCCAATTTCTCGTCCGCGGCCGCCCGGTAGATCGCAGCTTTCAAGCTCGACGAGCCGCGATTCATCGTGAGTATTCGGGCGCCATCGCGGCCTGGCACATCGGGGCTCACACGCTCATCCTAGCAGACTATCAATTCGGCTCGCGGTACCCGTCGATCAAATCCCCGCTACACGAAGCTAACGTCCATCTATTAAGGCTGAATGAACGAGGCTTTCGCACGTATTAGCGTTGCTAAGGCGGTGGCTCAGTGGTGGGAGGGGCCGATTTGAAGCGGAGCGCGCTCTTGGGCAGCAGTTGCCGCACCTGGAGCGGACGAAGCGGCGGTCGCACCGGTGAGCCCGCTGAAATCCTGCTTCTTGCCGTCCGGCGTATCGAGATAATGGACGATCAGCGATATTCGCCGGTTAGAAGGGTCCAGCGGTGCATCGGGCTTGCGTAATTTCTGATCCGCGTAGCCTCGCACCTGCATCACCTGGTCAGGCTGCACGCCATTTTGCTGGATGAGGCGGCGCGCCGAATTTGCGCGATCCGCGGAGAGCTCCCAGTTCCCGTAGGCGCTCGAGTTTGCGTAGGGCTTCGCGTCCGTATGGCCTTCGACCGTGAGCTTGTTCGGCAGCTTCCCCAGCTGTTGCGCGAGAACCACGACAATGTCCTGTCCATCGGAACTGAGCTTCGGGCTTCCGCTCTCGAAAAATGTTCCGTGGGCCGTATCGGCCTCCAAGAGCTCGATACGCAAGCCTTCTGGGGTGACCGTCATTTCGATGTGGCTTTTCAGTTTGTCGAAATTGGGGACGCCGCTGATAGCCTTCTCCAACTGCTTCTTGAGCTGTTCCATATTGTCATGCGGGACGATCGAACCTCCCGCCGAGCCGACGATATCTTTGCCGGCCTTGTCCGCCGTGCCATGAGGATCGCGAAAGTAGCCGCCCACGGCGTCCTGAATCTTCTTGCTGCTGTTCAAGAGCCAGAGAACGATGAAAAGCGCCATCATCGCCGTCACGAAATCGGCGTAGGCGACCTTCCACGCACCGCCATGATGCCCGCCGTGGCCGCCCTTCTTTTTGATGACGATGATCGGTTTGGCAGCCATAGGATTTGTGCGCGGACAGCGGGCTTTCTAAGCCGCAGCCGCCTCGGCCGGCGCGGCCGACTTCTCGCGAATGAACTTTTCGGTCTCCTGAAACGAAGGCCGGACATGGCCCGGAATCGCGCGCCGTCCGAATTCCACCGCCTGCACGGGCGCCGATCCCTTCATGAAAGCGATAATCAGCACGCGCAGCACGTTGTAATACGCATGCTCTTCGTCCGCCGTTTTCGCCATATTCGCGGCGATCGGCCCCACCAGCCCGTAGCACATCAGGATGCCGAGAAACGTTCCAACCAGCGCCGCCGCCACATGCTTGCCGATTTCTTCCGGCGGTCCCCCGAGAGCGCCCATGGTGATAACTACGCCGAGCACCGCCGCCACGATCCCCAATCCGGGAAGGGAATCGGCCATGGTCGACAACGCCGCCACGGGCAGCGTCGCTTCGTGATGGTGCACATCCATGTCGAGCTCGATCATCTGGTCGGCATCGAAGGGCTCGATGCTTCCGCTGGAAGCCATGCGAATCGAGTCGCAGACAAACGCCAGCGCGTGATGGTCCTTGAGGAACGCGGGGTACTTCGAGAAGACCACGCTCTTGTCCGGGGCATCGCTGTCGGCCTCGAGCGCCATCATTCCATCTCTCCTCGCGCGGCCAAAGATCTCGTACATCATCTTGAGCGAATCGAGATAGCGCTGTTTCGTGAACGGAGAGCTGCCGAAAACACCCGCAATGCCTCCGCCAATTTTTGTGAGGATATGCAGAGGATTCGCAATCAGCACCGTTCCGATCGCCGCGCCCAGGATGATAATCAGCTCGGCCGGTTGGATGAGCACCGCCAGCGGGCCTTTTTCCATAAGGTAGCCCGCAAGGACCGCGCCGAATACAACGACAACTCCAATAATCGTGAACATCCGAAAAGCGCCTCCGGTGACGCGAGATTTTCAGGCCGCGACGTGGACGTGGTTTCCGCCCGACGCGATGCTTTCGGCGAGCGATTTTTCCGCGCGCTCCAGCACGGATTCGCAGGTGTCGCCCGTCTGAACGGTGGCACCCCCAAACGAAGCCGTTACCGACCACTCATCGCCCCACCATTTGATTTCCGATGTGCTTACCATTTTCTTCACGCGCCGGGCCGTTTTTTCGATGTCCGCTGGGCCGCATTCGGTGAGGATCGCGAGAAAACGATTCTCCGCAACGCGCCCGAGAAAATCGGTAGGCCGCAGGCTGTTTTCGATCGTCTGTCCCACCACGTGCAGGATAGAGCCCAATACCGCCAGGCCATAGGTCGCCCGCATGTGGTCCATTTGGTCCACTTCAATGCAGAGGATGCTGAAAGGCACACGGTGCTCCGCGAAGGTGGCCAGATTTTCGCGAAGATGCGCCAACGTCACACCCTTGCTCAGGACTCCGCTCGTTTCATCCAGGCAGCCATAATCGGCGAGTCGTCTCTGGCGGCGGTCCCAATCGGATGCGGACAGGCTTTCGTCGAAACTCTCGGCGGCGCCGATGATCGTGCCATGGGCGTTCCGAATTGGAACAGCTCGGAGCCGGACGAAAATTCGGTGCCCTGCCTTGTGTCGAAGCGATACTTCGGAGATTGTCGCCTTGCCGTCACGCAGCACCCCAGTGATCGACTCGGCTGCGTCTGCCAGCACACTCTTATTGCTGTCGCCGAGCGCCAGGATATTGTCCCGGCAAAAGCATCCGACCACTTCCTGCCGCAGATAGCCCGTAATCTTCTCCGCGCCCTGGTTCCAGAAGAGAATCTTCTGGTCACGGTCCACGAAGTAGACCCCCGTCTGGAGGTTCTCCAGAACCACGCGAAATATCTCGGAACTTTCCAATTCAGACATAAGGGAACTCATTGAAACTATCGGTAGAAACAGGGTGGGAGTTTAGGCGGACGGTTACGACGAGGAA
>Ga0265325_10001353_pt1 | contig 17360 bp, 13 predicted proteins | sample 41420metaG_FD_202090 | JGI IMG/M metagenome (GOLD analysis project Ga0265325, IMG submission 202090) | Rhizosphere microbial communities from Carex aquatilis grown in University of Washington, Seatle, WA, United States - 4-14-20 metaG | ecosystem: Host-associated > Plants > Roots > Rhizosphere...
CGCACGTCGTTCATCAAGGCTCTCCCCGCGTCTGTTTGATAGGCAAAGTAGCCCAGCCCCTGCCGGATTTCATTAGTCAATTTACCTTCGATTAACTTCATGCCGCGAAATGCGGCGTGCTGCATCGGCGAACGCCACCACAGGGCGATCCGCAAGCCAAATGCAATTATTAGCGCATAGGCTGCGGCATCCGGGGAGACCCTGCGGAGCGAACGGTGTCAGGCGTTGTTTCGGCGCATCTTGGCGGTGCGCGCACAAGCTTAAAGCCTGAGGGTTGGGACCGTACGCGACTTGGCGTGCTGCTACCGCTTGGCGCCGTTGTCGTCGTTGCCATCGTATGCATCGTCGTGGCCGCACTGACGTCGGCGCGACGCGCCGACGAGGTCGCGCTCGAGCGCGAACGGCAGCTCCTCACCCGCGCGGTTGCCAACCATGGCCAATGGTCGCTGCGTCGGCTGCAGGACGTGGTGCAGTCCAAATCTGCGGTCAGCCCGAACGACATCGACCACATTCCCGATGTGGCGCAGCAGCGCATGCGCGCCTGGCTCAGCCCGCTGCGCGATCACGATCTCGTCCTGGTCTTCGATTCCAACGGCAGGATCGTGTACTCCCAACACCGCAGCAACTCCGACCAATCCGGTCTGATGGCGGGTGCGGTGCCGTGGCTGCAAGCCATCGTCGAACATCTTCGCGGCATAGACAGTATGCCGGCAGGTGTCATGCCTTTGCTTGGCGACGACCGCGTCCAACCCGCCAGCGGCGTTTTTCTCCTCAACATCTACGGCCGGCCGTGTGTGGGCGCAGCGATCCCGGTGACCGGAAACAGCTTTGTCGAAACCCCGTTGATCGTCGCGGTCCGCGTGGTGACGCCGAGCACCCTTTCCGGCATCAGCGATCGCCTCCAGCTCAGCGACCTGCGGATGCTGGACTACGGTGTCGATTCCAGCGACGACAACGTGTTCCAATTCGTCGACGGCAACAACCTGCCGATCGCGCGCTTCTCATGGCGCCCGCAACATCCTGGCTCTGAGATTCTCAATTCGGTGATCCCCTTCATTGGCATCGCGCTCGCGGGTTTCGCGCTGCTCGCTGGGTTGGTAATGCGGTACATGCGCTACACCGCGGCGACCATCGCCGCAGGCGAGAACCGCATGCGTTATCTCGCCCTGCACGATCCGTTGTCAGGGCTGCCGAACCGGCATTTCTTTGGCGAACGCCTCGAGGCGGTGATCGCCGACGTTCAACGCGGCGGCCAGCAGGCCGCCGTGCTTTACATCGATCTCGATCACTTCAAGGACGTGAACGACACGCTGGGCCACCCGATCGGCGACGAGCTCATTCGCAATGTGACGTTGCGCCTGTCGCACACCATGCGCGCCGACGATCTTGTCGCCCGTCTCGGCGGCGACGAATTCGCAGTCATCACCTCAGCCGCCTCCACAACCGAAGCGCTTCTCGACATCGCCAACCGCATCATCCAGACGCTCTGCGCGCCCTACTCCGTGAGCGGCCACACCATCGTCATCGGAGCGAGCATTGGCATTGCCTTGATCGACAGTCGGAGTGCAGGAGCCGCCGACATCATGCGCTATGCCGACATGGCGCTCTACCGCGCCAAGAACGAAGGCCGCAACCGCGCCTGCATCTACGATTCGGTGATGGATGCCGATCTGTCACAGCGCAAGCTGGTGGAGCAGGACTTGCGCGAGACCATCGGCAACGAAGAGCTCAAGGTCTACTATCAGCCGATCTTCAATGCGGGCGCTGACAAGGTCGTCGGCGTCGAGGCGTTGGCGCGCTGGCTGCATCCGACCCGCGGTTTCATCTCGCCGGGCGAATTCATCCCGATTGCCGAACATTCCGGACTGATCGTCGAACTCGGCGCGCAGGTACTGCGGCGGGCCTGCCTCGATGGCAAGGCTTGGCCGGGCCTGACCATCTCGGTCAATGTTTCGCCGATCCAGTTCCGCAGACTCGACTTCGTCTCGATGGTCGAGAGTATTCTGGAAGAAACCGGATTCGACCCGCACCGCCTCGAGCTCGAACTCACCGAAAGCACGCTGCTGGGCAATGTCGACGGCGCGGAAGCCGCCATGCGGCGGCTCAAGGCGCTTGGCGTGCAACTCGCGCTTGACGACTTCGGCACCGGCTATTCGAGCCTGCTGTATCTGCGGCGGTTCCCATTCGACAAGCTCAAGATCGACCGCAGCTTCGTGCTGTCGATCGAGAAGGCCGCCGATGCCGCCGCGATCGTCCACGCCGTCGTGAGCCTCGGCCGCGGCCTCGGCATGAAGGTGACGGCAGAGGGCGTCGAGACCGCCGAGCAGCACCTGTTCCTGCGGGCGGCCGGCGTCCACTACATGCAGGGCTTCCGCTTCGGCATGCCGGCCGAAGCCCGCGACATTTCCGTTCGCCTCGCCAAGCCGGGCGTCTATCGCAGCATCGAAGGCGACGCCAAGGCCGCTCTGGCGCGATAGCAAGGCGCATTCGCCGCAAGCAACCACAGGGCCATTGCGGCCGTCCGCCACCGCTCTAGGATGCCCCGCAAAGCAGCGGAGGGATCCATGGCGGAGCAGAAGGTCGCAGTGGTGACGGGCGCGGGCACGGGGATCGGCAAAGCGGTTTCGCTCGCTCTCGCCAAGGACGGCTACGCCGTGGTGCTGGCGGGACGGCGGGCCGACAAGCTCGATGAGACGGCCAAGGAGGCCGGCAACGCCAAGACCCTGAGCGTGCCGACCGACGTCAGCGATCCGGAATCGATCAAGGCGCTGTTCGCCCGCGTGAGAAAGGATTTCGGCCGACTCGACCTTTTGTTCAACAACGCCGGCATCGGCGCGCCGGCGGTGCCGATGGAAGAACTGCCGCTGGAAACCTGGAAGAAGGTCGTCGACACCAATCTCACTGGGATTTTCGTCTGCACCCAGGAAGCCATCAAGATCATGAAGGCACAGACTCCGAAGGGCGGCCGCATCGTCAACAACGGCTCGATCTCCGCGCACACGCCGCGTCCGCGCAGTGCCGCCTATACCGCCACCAAGCACGCCGTGACCGGGCTCACCAAGCAGACCGCGCTCGATTGCCGCAACGACAGCATCCTGTGCAGCCAGATCGACATCGGCAACGCCGCAACCCCGTTGACCGAACGGATGGTTCAGGGCCAGGGCGTGCTGCAACCCGACGGCCGCATGATGGTCGAAGCGCGCATGAGCGCCGACGACGTCGGCCGCGCCGTGGTCTACATCGCCAACCTGCCGCTCGACACCAACGTGCTGTTCATGACGGTGATGGCGAACGGCATGCCGTTCGTCGGCCGCGGCTGACGCTTCAGTTCGCCAGCGCTGCGTGAATCTGCGCGACCACCGCGGCGCCTTCGCCGATGGCGGCGCCGACCCGCTTGGTTGAGCCGGCACGCACGTCGCCGATCGCGAACACGCCGGCAACGCTGGTCTCCAGCGGAAGCGGCGCACGGTTGACAGGGACATCGGTCGGCGCGAAGTCGCGCCCGGTGACGACGAAGCCCTTGTCGTCGACGGCGATGCGCTTGGCGAGCCACTCCGCGTTTGGATCGGCGCCGATGAACAGAAACATGTGGCGTATCGGGAAGGTCCAGAACTTCCCGGAGTCGAGCCCGCGGAACGTCGCCTGGCGCAGCGCCCCGGCTTCATCGCCTTCCAGCGCTACGACTTCGACGCCGGTGTGGACCGAAACGTTCGGCAACGCTGCGATCCGATCGATCAGGTAACGCGACATGGTCGCCGTCAGGGGCCGGCGTACACCCATATGCAGATGCTTCACGCGGGACGCCAGGAAGACAGCCGCCTGGCCCGCAGAATTGCCTCCGCCGATCAGGGAGATCACCTCGCCCTCGCAAAGCTTCGCTTCGAACGGCGAGGCCCAATAGGAAACGCCGGCGCCCTCGAAATCGCTCACGTTCGGGATGTTGGGCTGCCGATAGCGCGCGCCGGAGGCGACAACCACGGCGCGGCCATGGATGCTGCGGCCATCGGCAAGCTCCACGCGAAGCGGCTCGTGAGGCCGCCGCTTCGGGCCGCCGCAATCCAGATATTTCACGTCGAGAGGAATCGCGATTTCCGCGCCGAACTTCTGCGCCTGGCTGAAGGCGCGGCCGGACAGCGCGCGGCCGGAAATGCCGGTGGGAAAGCCGAGATAATTCTCGATCCGAGCCGAAGCGCCTGCTTGGCCGCCGAAAGAGCGGCTGTCGAGGACGAGAACCGACAGGCCTTCCGAGGCGGCATAGACCGCCGTGGCAAGACCGGCGGGACCGGCTCCGACCACGACCACATCGTGAAGCTTGTTCGTATCGAGGTCGGGCGTGATGCCGAGGCACATCGCCGCTTCGGCATCGGTCGGACGCTTGAGCACCGTGCCGTTCGGGCAGACCAGCACCGGCAGCTCCGCCGGTTGAACGGCCGCGCGCTCCACCAGCGCGCGCGCCTCCTCCTCCGCCACGTCCATCACCGCGCAGGGATAGCCGTTGCGCGAAAGGAAATTCTGCAGCCGCATCAAGTCGGGCGTGCCGGGCTGGCCGATCAGGACCGAGCCCGCTCCGCCCTCCTGAAGCAACGCGACGCGGCGAAGGATGAAGGCGCGCATCAGCGTCTCGCCGATCTCGGCCGCGCCGATGATCAATGCGCGAATCTGCTCGCCGGTGAACGGAAGGGCCGTACAGCCCTCCGGGCCGGCGTGGCCGGAGGCGAGCGTGCCGCGCCCGGACAATTCGCTCAGCTCGCCGCTGATCTGGCCGACGCCCATCGTCGTGATCGGCGCCTCGCGGTGGAGTCCGTCTCGGCGCGTGATGTTGATTTCGCCCTTGAGAACGAGCCACGCGGGCGAATGGCGCTCGCCCAACTGGAAGATCGCCTGGCCCGGCGCGAACACCTGCGGCGGACCGCTGGCGAAACGCTTGGCGGTCTCCATCGACGCCGCGTCGAGCACGGGAAAAATCTGATCGCGTCGGCTTTCGGCAAGCGACATCACGCGCCCCTGGAATTTCCGCGCGGCCGGTCAGCCAAGCGCGACGACCCTGATCTGGGAGCCCGGACGCACTTTTGCCAGGACCTTCACGTCGGCCAGCACCCTTGCGAAAATGTTGCATGGGCTCGCCAGCCGGCATTCGTCGCCGCGGCTGATCGGCGTGCGCCCGAAGCCCAAGGCAATGGCCGGGCCTTCCGGCCAATAAGCCACCTCGCCCGGCGTTACCACCGCGCGCGCATCGGCTTCGCGCTTCACCCGCACCGGCACATCGAAATAGACCTCCTCGCCCCAGGTCATGGCCTCGGCTTGGAGCGGCAGCGCGGCGGCGATCGCTTTCGCGGTCGGCGTATCCAGCAGTTCGGCATCGAGGGTGAACGAGCCGAAATCGAAGCGGATGCGTGCCATGGTATTCCCTTGTCCGTCCCTGTTGAGCGTATCATGACATGATCGGGACTTGGGGATTCGGGCTTCATGCTGCAATTGCAATCGGCCTTGGGCATCGTTGCCCTGATCGCGTTCGCCTGGCTGGTCAGCGAGCAACGCCGGGTGGTTTCGCTGAGACGGGTTCTGGTCGGACTCGCGGTGTCGATCGTGCTTGCGGTGCTGTTCCTCAAGGTGCCGCCCATCACCCGCGCCTTCGGCTCCGTCAACACCGTCATCGACGCAATCTATGCGGCGAGCCGCGCCGGCACCTCGTTCGTGTTCGGCTACATCGGCGGCGGCGCCCTGCCCTACGAGCTGAAGAACCCGGGCAAGGATTTCGTGCTGGCGTTCACCGCTCTGCCGGTCGTGCTGCTGATGAGCGTGCTCACCACACTGCTGTTCTACTGGGGCATTCTGCCGCCGATCGTGAAAGGATTCGCCTACGCCCTCAATCGCACCATGGGCGTCGGCGGCGCGGTCGGCCTCTCCACCGCCGCCAACATCTTCGTCGGCCATGTCGAGGCTCCGATGTTCATTCGGCCTTACCTCGCCAAGCTGTCGCGTAGCGAGCTGTTCGTGGTGATGACGGGCGGCATGGCCGGCATCGCCGGCACGGTGCTGGTGCTCTATGCACAGTTCCTGCGCGACGCCGTCCCCGACGCTGCGGGGCACCTGGTCATTGCCTCGGTGCTCGGCGCCCCGATCGCGGTGATGATCGGCCAGATCATGGTGCCGGATGAAAACGACACCCGCACCGATTCGCTCGACATCACCGAGCCGATCGCCGAGAGCACCATGGATGCCATCGCTCAGGGCACCGCCATGGGCCTGACGCTGCTGCTCAACATCATCGCCATGCTCATCGTGTTCGTGGCGCTGGTCGCCCTCGTCAACATGATGCTCAGCGCGCTGCCGTCAATCGGCGGCGATCCCATCACACTGGAGCGCATGCTTGGCTTCGTGATGGCGCCGGTCTGCTGGCTGATCGGTATTCCGTGGTCGCAGGCCGTCACCGCGGGCAGCCTGATGGGCATCAAGACCGTGCTGAACGAGCTGATCTCCTATCTCCAGATGTCGCGGCTGCCGCCCGACGCGCTCGATCCGCGCTCGCGGCTGATCATGGTCTATGCCATGTGCGGCTTCGCCAACTTCGGCAGCGTCGGCATCATGATCGGCGGCCTCACCGTGATGGCTCCGGAGCGCCGCAAGGATGTGATCTCGCTTGCGATGAAATCGGTGGTGTCAGGCACGATCTCGACACTGCTGATGGGCGCAATCGTCGGAATGCTGAACTGAATGCGGATCCTGCTGCTGGCCCTTGCACTGGTCGTTGCCGATACGGCGCAGGCGGCAACAATCCACATCGTCGCCTTTGGCGACAGCATGACTGCGGGCTATCTCATCCCATTGAAGGACGCCTACCCCGCCCAGTTGCAAAAAGCCCTGCGGGACAAAGGCTATGACGTCGAGGTGCGCAACGCCGGCATCAACGGCGACACCACCGCCCAGGCTCTGCAGCGCTTCGATGAGACGATCGCGCCCGGCACGGATATCGTCATCATCGAATTCGGCCTCAACGACCAGCGGCAGCACGTGTCTGCCGCCGCGATCCACGCGCGTCTCGGCGAAATCATCCGCTCGTTGCGCGCGCGGCACCTCCAGGTGCTGGTGATCGGCTTCCGCAGCCTCGATCTGTCCGCCGTCGCCAAGGCTAACGACGTGCCTTACCAACAATGGTCGCTGCCGCTGGGCAAGTATCGCGCCCGCGACGGCGTGCATTTCAACGCTCAAGGCAACGCCATCGTGGTGCGGCAGGTGCTGCCGACCGTCGAGGCCCTGATGGCGCGGGTACCGACCGCCCGCTGAGCCTCAGTGCAGCCGGAACTCGCCGCTGACGGCCCGAAGCTCCGCCGGCTTGATCAGCCGCGAATGCGCCACCAGCACCGAATGCAGCGGGCCCTCCAGCTTCTCGACCCAGAAAGCCAGGAAGCGCTGCAACTCTGGGAATTTCGGGAACAGGTCGTAGTTCTGCCAGACGTAAGTCTGCAGCAGCGACGGGTGGTCCGGCATCCGGTAGAGGATTTGAGCGGTTGTCAGCCCGTACCCGCTCATTTGCTTTTGGAAGTCCTTCGAGGCGAATTCCTTCGTTGCCATGGTCCGAATCTCCAAGTCCGGCACAGTGATTGTGTGCCTGTCGTTGGAGGTGACAAGCCTAAAAATTGAAATTTGTTCCTAATATCAGTGCATTAGCAGCATTAGGACAGGACTGCTGGTAGGGCGAAAAGCGCTTTGGCTTTGTTTGCTAGCAATCGAGTGCCGTGAGTGCTAAAAAATCCTGCGTCGCCCCTTGCTCGGGGATTTGGGCCGATTATCTCCGGTCCTGGAGAGTGCCTCGGGGACAACTTGCGGGCGCTCTTTCTGCAAAAACTGCCGTTTTAACAAACACATGAGGATCCCATGAAGTTCCGTCCGCTTCACGACCGCGTCGTCGTCAAGCGCGTCACCGCCGATGAAAAGACCGCCGGCGGCATCATCATTCCGGACACCGCGCAGGAAAAGCCCTCCCAGGGCGAAGTCGTCGCGGTGGGCCCAGGCGGCCGCGATGAGGCCGGCAAGCTCATTCCCATCGACATCAAGGTCGGCGACCGCGTGCTGTTCGGCAAATGGTCCGGCACCGAGGTCAAGATCGACGGCCAGGATCTCCTGATCATGAAGGAGTCCGACATCATGGGCGTCATCGACGAGCCCGTCGCCAAGAAGAAGGCCGCGTAGCGCCGGCCGTCATTTCCGTAAAATTTCAAGGAGCAAGCAACTATGGCTGCCAAGGAAGTCAAATTTTCGGTTGACGCGCGCGACAAGATGCTGCGCGGCGTCGACATTCTCGCCAACGCCGTCAGGGTGACGCTCGGTCCGAAGGGCCGCAACGTCGTCCTCGACAAGTCGTTCGGCGCGCCCCGTATCACCAAGGACGGTGTGACGGTGGCGAAGGAGATCGAGCTTGAGGACAAGTTCGAGAACATGGGCGCGCAGATGGTGCGCGAAGTCGCCTCGAAGTCCTCGGACTTCGCCGGTGACGGCACCACCACCGCAACCGTTCTCGCCCAGGCGATCGTCAAGGAAGGGTCCAAGTCGGTCGCGGCCGGCATGAACCCGATGGACCTGAAGCGCGGCATCGATCTCGCGGTCGAGTCCGTCGTCGAGGAGCTCAAGAAGAACTCCAAGAAGGTCACGTCCAACGCAGAAATCGCCCAGGTCGGCACCATCTCTGCCAACGGCGACAAGGAAATCGGCGACTATCTCGCCAAGGCGATGGAAAAGGTCGGCAACGAGGGCGTCATCACGGTGGAAGAGGCCAAGAGCCTCGAGACCGAGCTCGACGTCGTCGAGGGCATGCAGTTCGATCGCGGCTACATCTCGCCGTACTTCATCACCAACGCCGACAAGATGCGCGTTGAGATGGACGACGCCTACATCCTGATCAACGAGAAGAAGCTATCCGGGTTGCAGGAGCTGCTGCCGCTGCTTGAGGCGGTGGTGCAGACCGGCAAGCCGCTGCTGATCGTTGCCGAGGACGTCGAAGGCGAGGCTTTGGCCACGCTCGTCGTCAACAAGCTCCGTGGCGGCCTCAAGGTCGCGGCGGTCAAGGCTCCAGGCTTCGGCGATCGCCGCAAGGCCATGCTGCAGGACATCGCGGTCCTGACCGGCGGCCAGGCGATCAGCGAAGACCTCGGCATCAAGCTCGAGAATGTCAACATCGGCATGCTCGGCAAGGCCAAGAAGGTGATGATCGACAAGGAGAACACCACGATCGTCAACGGTGCCGGCAAGAAGTCCGAAATCGAGGCGCGCATCGCGCAGATCAAGGCGCAGATCGAGGAGACCACCTCGGACTATGACCGCGAGAAGCTCCAGGAGCGCCTGGCCAAGCTCGCCGGCGGCGTCGCGGTGATCCGCGTCGGCGGCGCCACCGAAGTCGAGGTGAAGGAGCGCAAGGATCGCGTCGACGACGCGATGCATGCGACCCGCGCCGCGGTCGAGGAAGGCATCCTGCCGGGCGGCGGTGTCGCTCTGCTGCGTGCCAGCGAGGCACTCAAGAAGCTCCGCGCTGGCAACGATGACCAGAAGACCGGCATCGAGATCGTCCGCAAGGCGCTCTCGTCTCCGGCCCGCCAGATCGCCCTCAACGCGGGCGAGGACGGCTCGATCATCGTCGGCAAGATCCTCGAGAACAGCCAGTACGGCTACGGCTTCGACGCCCAGACCGGCGAATACGTCGACATGATGAAGAAGGGCATTATCGACCCGACCAAGGTCGTGCGCGCCGCGCTGCAGAACGCAGCGTCGATCGCGGGCCTGCTCATCACCACCGAGGCGATGGTCGCCGAAGTGCCGAAGAAGGCTGGCGCCGGCGGCGGCATGCCGCAGATGCCGGGCGGCGGCGGAATGGACTTCTAGTCCACGTCGCAACAAGTGAAATGCGAAGGCCCGGGGAAACCCGGGCCTTTGTCATTTCACATACATTCGCCGGCCCTACTCATCACCGCCCCTGAAAGCTAAGGTGGCGCATGACCACGAAAATCTGCCAAAGTTGCAAAGCGGATATCCCGGATGGGAGCCGCTTCTGCCCGCAATGCGGCGCGCCTCAGGCACTCAAATGCGCGGCTTGCGGCGCGGAGAACACGGCGGGTTCCCGCTTCTGTGCCCAGTGCGGCGGCAAGCTCGGCGAAGCGGCCACACCGTCCGCTGCCACCACGCCCGCGGCCGCGCCTAGCATGTCCGCCGCCCCGCGCGCAGGCTCCTCCGCCGAGCGCCGTCAGCTCACGGTGATGTTCTGCGACCTCGTTGGCTCGACCGCGCTGTCCACCCAGCTCGATCCGGAGGACCTGCGCGACGTCATCGCCGCCTATCACAAATGTGCGGCCACCGTGGTCGCCCGCTTCGGCGGCTTCATCGCCAAATACATGGGCGATGGCGTACTGATCTATTTCGGCTATCCCGAAGCAAACGAAGCCGACGCCGAAAATGCCGTGCGCACGGCGCTGGCGATGGTCGAAGCAGTTGGAGCGCTCGCTGCCGGCAAACACCAGGTCCGGATCGGCATCGCCACCGGCTTGGTTGTTGTCGGCGAGTTGGTCGGCGCCGGCGAGGCGCAGGAGCGCAATGTCGTCGGCGAGACGCCAAACCTCGCAGCGCGGTTGCAGTCGGTCGCCGCGCCGAACACCGTGGTGATTGCGGCCAGCACCCGGCGGTTGACCGGCGACGCCTTCGAATACGAGCCGATTGAGCCGGCGCAACTCAAAGGCTTCGACGGGCCCGTGAGCGCCTGGCGGGTGCTCCGCGAGCACACCATGCAGAGCCGCTTCGATGCGCTGCGCGCCGCGAGCGTGGTGCCGCTCGTGGGCCGCGAGGAAGAGCTAGAGCTCCTGCTGCGCCGCTGGCAACAGGCCAAGGCGGGAGAAGGCCGCGTCGTGCTCCTGTCCGGAGAACCCGGCATCGGAAAGTCCCGCCTGATGGCCGCGTTGGTCGAGCAGATCGAGGCCGACAGCCCCATTTATCTGCGCTACTTCTGCTTGCCGCATCACCAGGGCAGCGCACTGCAACCGGTCGTGGCGCAACTTCAGCACGCCGCCGGATTTACCCGCGACGACACATCGGCCAGCCGACGAACTAAAATCGAAAAGGTTCTGTCCCACGGTGGAGGGGATGCCGCCACGACCATGGCGCTGCTGTCCGATCTTCTCGCGCTGGACATAAACGCCGGGGGCGTTACACCGATGGACCCGCAGCGCAAGCGCGCCCAGGTCCTCACCGCACTGATTGAACAGCTCAAGGCCCTGACGCGCCGGGGGCCAGTTCTGATGGTGTTCGAGGATGCGCAGTGGAGCGATCCCACCACCCTCGAACTGTTCACGCTCACGATCGAACGCATCCAGGCGCTGCCCGTTCTGCTGATCATCACCCATCGTCCGGATTTCCAGGCGCCGTGGACAGGCCAGCCGCATGTCACGACGATGAGCCTCAACCGGCTGAGCCGCCGGGAGCGGATGGTTCTGGTCGATCACGTCACCGGTGGCAAGGCGCTGCCCCAGGCCCTGCTCGACCAGATTGTCGAGCGGACCGATGGCGTCCCGCTATTCGTCGAAGAGCTGACCAAAGCCGTGCTCGAAAACGAGCATGTCCACGAGGACAGCGGCCGTTATGTGCTCGAACGGCCGATGCAGCAGCTTGCCATCCCGGCCACATTGCAGGATTCGCTGATGGCACGCGTCGACCGGCTGGGCTCGGCGCGCGAAGTGCTGCAGGTCGGTGCGGCGATCGGGAGAGAATTTTCTTATGAGCTGATCGCTGCCGTCGCCGGGCTCGCGGACGGCGTGCTTCAGGATGCGCTGGCACGCCTCACGGAGGCGGAGCTTCTGATCGTGCGCGGCAGTCCGCCGAGCGCGATCTACGCCTTCAGGCACGCCCTGGTGCAGGACACCGCATATTCCACCATGCTGCGAGCCCGCCGCCAGCAGCTTCATGGCGCCATCGCCCAGGTGCTGGAGAAGAGGTTCCCTGAAGTGATCGCCTCGACGCCCGAGGTCATCGCGCAGCAATTCGAGGGCGCCGGTCGGACCGAACAGGCGATCCACTACTGGCGGCAGGCGGGCGACCGCGATCTGCGCCGCTTCGCCATGAAGGAGGCGATTGCGAACTATTCCAGCGCCCTGCGGGTTGCGACCGCGATGCCGGAAGACCAGGCGCGTGATGAGATCGAGCTCGGAATCCGGCTTGGGCTCGGCTTGACCCAGGTGATCGCCATCGGCCCAACCTCCGACGAAGCAAAAGCGAATTATCACCAAGCGCTGACCTTGAGCCGTGCGCTGCCGGGTCACGGACGCGATCGGTTCCTCGCCACCTGGGGACTCTGGTTTAATGCAACGGTGGGTGCCCGGTGGGCCGAAGCGTCGGAGCTTGCCGATCAGCTTCTCAGCATTGCCCGTGAGCTCGACAATTCCGACCTCCTGCTTGAGGCCTACCACGCCAAGGTGCCGATGCTCATGCGGCTGCCCGATTTCGCGGGCATGACCGAGACTGCGCACGAGGTGTTCCGTCTCTATGACCGCAATCGCCACCGCGATCACGCATACTATTTCGGCGGCCACGATTCCCGCATGTGTGCCCGCTCGTTTTACGCCCAGGCGCTGTGGGGGATGGGCCTGCTCGATCAGGCTCACGCCGCCACCTGGGAATCCATCAAGGACGCCCGCGACCTCGGCCACCTTTTCACGCTGGCGCATGCCCTGCAACGCGGCGGTCATACTCTCGTTCTGCTGCGGGATGCAGAGTCATGCCGCGCGGTCGTCGACGAACTTTATCCGCTTGCCGAGCGTAATAAATTTCCGTGGCAGCTTAGCGACGCGAAGTTCTTGCGCGGCTGGCTTGCCGCCCTCGATGGAGATTACGAAGCCGGTATCGAGCAGATGCAGCAGGCCACCGATCCCAAATTCGCCGCTGGGACCTTCCTACCGATCTTTCTCCTCCAGATTGCGGAGGTTCAGTTGCGCGCGGGAATGCCCGATCGGGTCATGGCCACGCTCGATCGCGCCATCGACGTGACACAGACTCAAGGCAACCACTTTTGCGAACCCGACATATTCCGGGTGCGCGGCGAAGCCCTGGCGATTCTATCGCTCAATCGCCACGACGACGCCGAAGCGGCGTTCCACGAAGCGCTGGCTGTCGCGCGCGGTCAATCGTGCCGCATCCTCGAACTGCGGGCGACTGTCAGTCTGGCGAGATTGTGGGTTGCAAAAAACCGGCACGATGCGGCCCGCGATCTTTTGACGCCGGTCTATGGGTCGTTCACGGAGGGCTTCACCCGTCCGGACCTGCAGACGGCAAAGGCGCTGCTCGCCGAGTTGGGCTGATGCCGCAAATGGAAACGACCACAAATGAGAGGTGCGCGTTCATCCGGCGTCACCCGATCATCGTGGCCGCTGGGCGGCGGAACAATGGACTCTCCGCCGCCGCTTGCACGATTGTATGCCATTGCCATGTGACACGCTTATGACTCAGCAAACCCGCATCAGGATTGGGATCGGCGGCTGGACCTTCGAGCCGTGGCGCGGCGCATTCTATCCCAAGGGGTTGCCGCACGCCGAGGAGCTGCGTTACGCCGCCGAGCGGCTGACCTCCATCGAGGTCAACGGCACGTTCTATCGGACGCAAACGCCCGCCACCTACCGCAAATGGGCGAGCGAGGTGCCGGACGGCTTCGTGTTCTCGATCAAGGGCGCGCGCTACGTCACCAACCGCCGCGTGCTCAAGGAGGCCGGCGAATCGATCAAGCGGTTCCTGGAATCCGGCGTCACCGAGCTCGGCAAAAAGCTCGGCCCCCTGCTCTGGCAATTCCCGCCGTTCAAGAAATTCGACGCGGCCGATTTCGGCGGTTTTCTCGAGTTGCTGCCGGAGACCTTCGACGGCCATCGCCTGCGCCACGTCCTCGAGGTGCGGCACGACAGCTTCAAGACGCCGGAGTTCATCGCGCTGTTGCGAAAATCCAAGATGGCGACGGTCTATACCGATCATGTCGACTATCCGAACATCGCCGACATCACCGCGGATTTCATCTATGCGCGGCTTCAGCGCGGCCAGGACGACGTGCCGACCGCCTATCCGCCGAAACAGATCAAGGAATGGGCTGGCCGCCTGCAAGTCTGGGCCGAAGGCAAGGAGCCTAAGGACCTGCCGCGCATTGACGACAAGCACAAGCCGAAGGCTGTGCCGCGCGACGTGTTCGCCTATGTGATCCACGAGGGCAAGGTGCGCGCGCCGGCCGCGGCGATGGCCCTGATCGAGCGTCTCGGAGAGTGACCGTGGCCAAAGCCAGAACCACTCGCAAGCCAAAGGCAAGAAAGGCCGGCAAGCTGTTCACCATCGGCTATGAAAAAGCCAAGCCCGATGCCGTTCTCGCCGAGCTCAAGCACGCCAAGGTCGACATCCTGGTCGACACGCGGGCGATCGCGGCGTCGCGCAAGCCCGGCTTCTCGAAGAGGCAGTTGGCCGCAAGCCTCGACGAGGAAGGCATCGCGTATCTGCATCTGCAAAAGCTCGGCACACCCGACGACGGCCGCCAGGCCGCGCGCGCCGGCAAGCTCGACACCTTGTGGCGCATCTACGCCAAGCACCTGCTGACGCCCGAGGCCATCGAGGCGATGAACGAGTTGGTCGCGATCGTGAAGTCGGGCCGCACAGTGTGCCTGCTTTGCTTCGAACGCGACTGCGCCTGCTGCCATCGCAGCCGCATCGCCGAAGTGGTTCAGGGTCGCACCGGTATCGAGGTGCAGAATCTCGCTCCCGAGCTGTTCTGAAATTTCCCATCCTCGCCAGCCATCCGTATTTGTCTGGATAGCCCGCCGCCGGTCGGCCGGTTAAGCAATCCTTAAGGGAGGCGTCTTCGAGCGGACAAAGCAACCGCGGGAGATGCCGATGGGGTTCGTTGCGTCGCGGCGCGATCGTGTGCGCCGGTATTTGGCGGTGCTGTTGCTCGGCGTATGCGGCGCCGCGACACAGCCCGCGCGGGCCGACGACGCCATTCCCCTGGCATCGGCCGGCGCCAACAGCCTCACTTACGGCCCGCTCAGCACGGCGACCGGCGACAACAGCCTCGCCGCCGGCTACACCAGCACGGCCAGCGGACAGAACAGCGTTGCCCTGGGCAACCAGAGCAGCGCCAGCGCCGACAACGCCATGGCCTACGGCGTGCAAACCGTGGCGGCCGGCGCCAACAGCATCGCCATCGGCAACCTCAGCAAGGCCGCCGGCAACGGCGCGACGACCGTTGGCATTCTCAGCGTCGCCGGGGCGTCGAATGCCTCGGCCTTCGGCAACCTGAGCAAAGCCATCGGCAACAACGCGACCGCCGTCGGCGTGCTCAGTGCCGCAACTGGGGACGATGCGGTGGCCTACGGCAACCAGAGCACGGCGGCTGGACGGATCGCCTCGGCGTTCGGATCGCTGAGCCAGGCGACCGGCGAAAGCGCAACCGCGATCGGCGGCACCAGTGTCGCCTCGGGTTACGGCAGCAGCGCGATCGGCGGCGGCAGTGTCGCTTCCGGCAACAACAGCCTCGCCGGCGGGCTCAACGCGCAAGCCGGCGGCTATGCCGCAGTGGCCGTCGGCAGCAGCGCTCGCGCAACGCAAAGCGGCACAGTCGCGGTCGGCCAGCAGGCGGCCGCAACCGAAGCCGATGCCATCGCCGTTGGCCGGGGCGCCTCGGCGAACGCCGCGAATTCGGTGGCGATCGGCGCGAACTCGGTCGCCAGCGCGCCGAACACGGTTTCGATCGGCAGTCCCGGCAACGAGCGGCGGCTGACCAACGTCGCACCCGGCGTCAGCGACAGCGACGGCGCCACCTATGGCCAGGTCCGTCGTGCCAGCGAAGGTGTCGCCATGGCCATGGCGATGGGCGGCAACGCGCTCGCCGACAACAAGCGTTTCTCGGTCGGCATCAACTACGGCTACTTCGATCACCTCAATGCGCTGGCGTTCGCGAGCCAGTTGCGCATCAACAGCAACGTGGTGGTGTCCGGCGCGTTGGGCTACGGCCTGGAGATGAAACAGGTCGGCGGCCGCGTCGGCGTGCAACTCGCCTGGTGATTTATTCGGCGGGCTGCGCCACGCGGCTGCCGCGCTCGACGCCGCTGACCAGGATCGCAACGCCCGCGGTGCCGACAACGAAGCCCAATGCAATCACCGCCGTGACCCCGAGCACGAGGTCGAAGCCGCCGCGCCCGTACAGGAACGCGATCATGGTGATCGCCGCCCCCGAGATCACGTAAGTGATGAAGTAGCGCACCGCATACACCCGCGCCCGCCAGGCGTCGGCGGTGTAGCGCGCGATGACGAAATCGTTGACCGTGACCTGCGCGTAGATGAACGCCACGGCAAACGACAGCGCAGCGAGCAGCCCGTAGCCGGTGGCATAGACAACCCAGACCACGCCGACAAATTGCATCAGCCCGGTAAAGGCGAACACCAGGTGCGCCGGATACTTCTCGATGATCCGGCCGACCGCGAGCTGTGCCACCGCGCCGCACATGAACACCGCAGTCGCGATGCCGCCGACCGCCACAAGCGAAATGCTGTTGCCGATGCGCTCGTCGATCAGCTTGGGCAGCGCGATGGTCATGGTGTTGAAGACGAGACCCGCCGTGACGCCGATCAGGATGAACAGCGCGAACACCGCAATCATCATGCCGAACGAAAGACGCACGTCGGGTGCAGCGCTACGCCCGGCCTTCTGCGAGCGATCGTCGGGAACCAGCATGAGATAAGCGATGCCGGTCGCGATGCAGACGACGGCCGGAACCAGGAAGGCGCCACGCCAGCCGATCCAGGCTGTCAACACCGCGGTGATGCCCGCCGCAAGCGACACGCCGAGATTGCCGCACACCCCGTTGAACGCCAGCGTCCGGCCGCGATTGGTCGCCGCTGCGACCACGATGGCGGTGCCGACCGGATGGTAAATCGCGGCGAACACGCCGAGCGCAAACAGCGAGATCGCGAGGGCAACAAAGTTCGGCGAGAACGCCGCAGCGGCGCAGCTCAAGCCGCAGCCGATGTAGAACACCACCATCATGTAGCGGCGGCTCCAGCGATCCGCGAGCCAGCCCGCCGGCAGCGAGAAGATGCCGAACGCAAAGAACGACGCGGTGCCGAGCACGAGGAGTTCGCTGTAGGGACGCCCGTACACCACCTCGAGGCCGATCACCACCGTCGGGAAGATCAGCATCACGTAATGGTCGACGGCATGCGCGAAGTTGTTGAAGCCGATGGTCAGCCGCCGGCGCGAATCGTCGTCGTTTGCGAAAGCCGCGAGAGTTGCCATAGCGGGACCCGGTTCCCTGTCGTCGCCATTGCTATAGCTGGTTTTCGGGTCGGCGACCTCTCCTGAATAT
>Ga0265325_10001355_pt1 | contig 17353 bp, 17 predicted proteins | sample 41420metaG_FD_202090 | JGI IMG/M metagenome (GOLD analysis project Ga0265325, IMG submission 202090) | Rhizosphere microbial communities from Carex aquatilis grown in University of Washington, Seatle, WA, United States - 4-14-20 metaG | ecosystem: Host-associated > Plants > Roots > Rhizosphere...
ACAATCGCTCGGCGTCGATTGCGAGGTTGCGCGCCGCCACCGTCAGGATGCCTTGCGCTGCGCGGCCGGAGCCCAAAGCTTGGGTCCAACGCGGAGATATTGCTGCGACCTCGGCACCTCGGCGCCGAGCGTCTGCGCGGCATGCCAACCCCAGCGCGGATCGTCGAGCATGCCGCGGGCGAGCGCCACCATGTCGGCCCTGCCCTCGGCCACAATCGCCTCGGCCTGATCGGGTTTGACGATCATGCCGACCACGCGGGTGGCGATGCCGGCCTCGTTCTTGACGCGCGAGGCGATTGGTACGTTGTAGCCAGGCTCCTGCGGCGTCCGCGTGTCCGCCGTGATGCCGCCGGACGAGCAGTCGATGAAGTCGAGGCCCTCGGCTTTCAGCGCCTTGCAATAGGCGACCGTGTCGTCACCGGTCAGGCCGTCGTCGCGCCAGTCCAGCGCACTGAGGCGGGCGCCGAGCGCAACGGTCTTCGGCACAGCCGCGCGAACCGCGCGTGCGGTCTCCAGGCCGAAGCGCATGCGATTGTCCAGCGAGCCGCCGTACGTGTCGGTGCGCTTGTTGGAGACCGGCGAGAAGAACGAATGCGCGAGATAGCCGTGGGCGTAATGCAGCTCGATCAGATCGAATCCGATGCGCACCGCACGCTTCGCCGAGTCGACGAAGGACTCGCGCACGCGGCCAATGTCATCCTCGATCATCGCCTTCGGCGTGTGCCAGTTCTCGCCGTAGGCAATGGCGGATGGCGCGATGGTCTGCCACGGGTCCTGATGTTCCTTCAGCGCACCGCCGCCTTCCCAGGGCCGTTGCGAGGATGCCTTACGGCCGGCGTGGGCCAATTGGATGCCGAGCTTGGCGGTGCCGCTTCGCCGGCAATGGGCGACGACGCGCGCCAGCGCCGCTTCGTTGTGATCCGAGTAGAGGCCCATGCAGCCGTGGGTGATGCGGCCGTGGCGTTCGACGTGGGTCGCCTCGACCACGACCATCGCAGCGCCCGAATTGGCCAGCATCGCCAGATGACCGAGATGCCAGTCGGTCGCCGAGCCGTCGTCGGCGCTGTACTGACACATCGGTGCGACGTGAATGCGGTTGGCAAGTTCGACAAAGCCAAGCTTGATCGGCGAGAACAACGCGGACATGCAGTTTTCCGGGTGAGGGTGGAAGGATTTCGAATTCGCCGCGATCATAAAGAGCGCGGCGGGCGCGGCAAACTTGTTTTAGCCAACGCTGCGCTGCCCGGCGGCTTGCGAGACCGGGCTAAGTTCGTTTTGCTCAGAAAAATGCGCGATTCTGATCGCGCCGCGGGTCGCTCTTACGCCAGCCGCAGCACGGCGAGCGCCAGCGCCTGGGCGCGCGGGGTGAGGGTCTCGATCTCGAGATACTCCTCCGGCGAATGCGCCCTGCCGCCGACCGGACCGAGCCCGCAGATGGTCGGCGTGCCGGTCGCAGCGGCAAAGCCGGAATCGGCGCAGCCGCCGGTGAACAGCCCCGTGGTCTCGCCAACGCCGAGTTCCTTCAGCGCGGTGGCGTAGTGCTCGTACAGCGCCTTGCCCTCCGCGCTCTCGACCAGCGGCAGGAACTCGCCGGTGATCTCCAGCCTGGCCGTCGTTCCCGGCACGAAGCTTTTCGCCATGATCGCCTCGATCTTGGCGAACGTTTCCGCGCGCTGGGCCGGCGTGATGAAACGCAGATCGACCTCGCCGCGCGCCCAGGGCGCGACGGTGTTGACGGTCTGTCCGCCGGACACCACGCCGACATTGAGCGTGATGCCATCCTTGGGCGCGCTGAGCGCGTTGAGCGCCAGGGTCTTGTGAGCGAGCTCATTGATAGCGCTGATGCCCATCTCGAAGTTGGCGCCGGAGTGCGCCGCCTTGCCGGTGATGTCGAAGCGCATGAAGACGCCGCCCTTGCGCCCGGTCACGACGGCGCCGGAGCCTCGCCCCGGCTCAGAGTTGAAGCACGCCTTTGCCGCGCGGGCGTGCGCCTCGATGATCGGCCGCGAGAACGGCGAGCCGATCTCCTCGTCGCCCGTGAACAACGCCATGACCGGCGCGGGCGCCCCGCCGAATTTCTTGACCGCGGCGAGAACAAAGCAATTCATCACCAGGCCGGCCTTCATGTCGGCCACGCCGGGGCCGTAGGCACGGTCGCTCTCGACCTTGAACGGCCGCCGCTGCGGCTCGCCTTTGGGAAATACCGTGTCGCGATGCCCCATCAGCAGGATCGGCCGGTTGCCGCCCTGGCCGACGGTGGCGGTGATGGCGTCGCCGAATTTCTCGCCGGGTGTGATCTCGGTCGAAATGCCGTGCTGGCCCAGGAAATCGCGGATATGCCCGCCAACGGCATCGACGCCGGCCTTGTCGTAGGAGCCGCTGTCGGTGTTCACCAGGGTCGCAAGCAGCGCCAGCATGGCGTCGCGCTGACCGCCGAGCCAGTCGAGGACCTGTTGCTCGCTTCCGTTCTTTGCAGCGGCCATGTTCTGTCCATTCTCCCTGAAAGGTCGAATGGGCAGACTAGAGCATGAACCCGAAGGCTCGGAAGCGGTTTCGGAAATTGACCTGCTTCAGCGCGACTTGCTTCGATTGCGCGTCAGGCGGCTTCGCTTCGTCCCGCCGCGGCAGCGGGCGGGTCGCGCTCCTCGCGGCGCGGCGCGATGGCCGCCCAGCGCTGCGCCAGCTCGATGGCATCGCGCATCTCGGCGCGGAAGCGTTCTTCGGTGTAGTAGATCTTCCAGCGGCCGCTCTTGTAGAGATCGAGATACTGGGCGTGCCTGCGCTCGGCGAGATCGCGCCACTTCAGCGCTATGTTCTCCCATTGGACGGCGGCCTTGACCATTTCCTTGCGTACCTCTGCGGGATGCGGGACAGGTGTGCTGTACGGGCGGTCCGCCATGATCGATCCGCCGGTTGAAGCTCTGGCGATATGTGATCGTTAGCGACGCCGGACACGCCCGCAATGTGGGCTCCGGCAAGTCACAGGCTCTACAGACCTTATTCACAGGCTTCTACACATCGCGCCCGAAACGTCGCGCGTACGGCGGCGAGCGCGCACGATGCGCTCGTGGCGCAAGAGGCGAAATTCGGAAGGCGGCAGCCGGGGTTGCGCTTAACGTTGCGCGGCTGCGGACCGGCGCAGCCGCGCAACGTTCCGCGACCGAACGTGCGACAAAATATTTTGTTGATCGGAGCCTCGATCAGGATTTGATCGAGAATATCCCTTCGATCTCGACCGAGATCTGGTTCGGCAGGGAGCCCATGCCCACGGCGGAGCGGCCGTGCTTGCCGTTTTCGCCGAACACTTCGACAAACAGATCGGACATGCCGTTGGCGACCGTAGGATGGTCCTTGAAGTCCGGGACGGCATTGACCATGCAGAGCATCTTCACGACCGTATCGACCCGGTCGAGCGAGCCGAGCGCCATACGGGTCGCCGACAGGAGCTGAAGGCCGACGATACGGGCACGCTTATAGGCCTCCTCGACCGAGACTTCGGCGCCGACCTTGCCGGAGAGGAACTTGCCGCCGGCGTCGCGGGGGCCCTGCCCCGCCAGGAACAGCAGATTGCCCGTCACGCGGTAGGGCAGGTAGTTGGCGACCGGCGCCGGCACCTGGGGCAAGGTGATGCCAAGTTCTTTGAGGCGGGCTTCGGCGGACATCGTAGGCTCCTTGTTGAATGGATAAGGGTAACCGCGGTCATCACCGCGCGTACTCGTTCATAACTTGATCCGGAGGATGTTCGCCAGTTCGCCGACCACGCCGCGGCGGAACAGCAGCACGCACAGCACGAAGATGACGCCCTGGATCACCGTCACCCACTGCCCGACCTGGGCCAGGTAGTTCTGCATGGCGACGAGGATGAAGGCGCCGGCCACCGGCCCGAACACCGTTCCCAGACCGCCGACCAGGGCCATCAGCACGACCTCGCCCGACATCGGCCAGTTGACGTCGGTCAGCGAGGCGATCTGCAGGATGATCGCTTTCATCGACCCGGCGAGGCCGGCAAGGGCCGCCGACAGCACGAAGGCCATCAGCTTGTAACGGTCGGTCTTGTAGCCAAGCGAGATCGCGCGCGGTTCGTTCTCGCGGATCGCCTTCAGCACCTCGCCGAACGGCGAATAGATGATCCGGTAGATCAGCAGGAAGCCGGCGAGGAAGATGCCCAGCGCCGTCAGGTACATGTGGCTCTGGTCCTTGAGATCGATGAAACCGAACAGCATGCCGCGCGGCACGCCCTGGATCCCGTCCTCGCCGCCGGTGAACTTCGCCTGCAGTGCGAAGAAGTACATCATCTGCGCCAGCGCCAGCGTGATCATGGCGAAATAGATGCCCTGGCGGCGGATGGCGACCGATCCGGCGATCAGCCCCAGCACCGCGGCGGCCAGCGTGCCGCCGAGAATGGCGATCTCGGGTGGCAGCGGCGGAAGCGGAATGGTGAGCCAGTGCCAGGTCGGCGAGCCGTACCAGATCGGAATGCTGATGGTGCCGACCTTGGCGAGGTGCGCCGCGACGTAGCTCGCCCAGCCAAAGTAAAGCGCGTGCCCAAACGACAACAGGCCGCCGTAGCCGATCAGCAGATTGAAGGCGCAGGCAAACAAGGCAAAGCACAGCGCCTGCATCACGAACATCGGGTAGACGTAGAATGGTGCAATCAGCAGCGCCGCGACCATAATGATGAACGCGACGATCTCGCCGGTGCCGCGGCCGCGCTGGGCCGTCGGGGCCGAAACCGCCGCTAGCGCCGGGTCCACCCGCTCCATCTCAGGCCCTCCGTCCGAACAGGCCGGCCGGCCGCACCAGCAGCACGATCGCCATGATGACGAAAATCACGGTATTGGAGGCCTCCGGGAAGAACACCTTGGTCAGGCCCTCGATCACGCCAAGGCCGAAGCCGGTGACGATCGCGCCCATGATCGAGCCCATGCCGCCGATCACCACCACCGCGAACACGACGATGATCAGTTCCGAGCCCATCTGCGGGCTGACGTTGTAGATCGGCGCGGCCATGACGCCGGCCAGCGCGGCAAGCCCGACGCCGAAGCCGTAGGTCAGCGTGATCATGCGTGGCACGTTGATGCCGAAGGCGCGGACCAGGGTCGGATTTTCGGTCGCAGCGCGAAGATATGAGCCGAGCTTGGTGCGCTCGATGACGAACCATGTGCCGAAGCACACCACGAGCGAAACGCCGACCACCCAGGCGCGATAATTCGGCAGGAACATGAAGCCGAGGTTCTGGCCGCCTTGAAGCGCATCCGGCACACCGTAGGGCAATCCGGCCGAGCCGTACTCATTGCGGGCGATGCCTTCGATGATCAAAGCAAGCCCGAATGTGAGGAGAAGACCGTAAAGGTGGTCGAGCTTGTAGAGCCACTGCAGGAATGCGCGTTCGATGATGATTCCAGTGATGCCGACCAGGATCGGGGCCACCACCAGCGCCACCCAATAGTTCGCGCCGATGACATCCAGCAGCAGAAACGCCGCGAATGCACCCATCATGTATTGGGCGCCGTGGGCGAAATTGATGATGTTGAGCATGCCGAAGATCACGGCGAGGCCAAGACTCAACAACGCATAGAACGAGCCGTTGATCAGTCCGATCAACAACTGTCCGAACAGCGCCGTCGAGGGGATGCCGAAAATTTCGAACATGCGATGACGCTCTCGCCAGCATCACTGCCGGGATCGTCGGGGACGCCGCGCTCGCGCGCAGCGTCCCCGGTGGTGAGAAGGATCAGCCGCTGACGAGCGAGCAGCCGCTGTCCTTCGGATTGCGGAACGCATCGGCCGCCGGGATCGTGGCCTTGAGGCTGTAGAAATCGCCGGGGTGCTTGGAGTCCGCCGGCTTCTTGACCTCGAACAGATAGGCGTCGTGCAGCTTGCGGCCGGTGACGTCGATCTTGCCCTTGCCGAACAGCACGTCGTCGGTCGGCATTTCCTTCATCTTGGCGGTGATGGTCTTCCCGTCCGGATTGCCGCCCAGCGCCACCCGCGCCTTCAGGTAATGCAGGATGCCGGAGTAGACGCCGGCGTGGACCATGGTCGGCCACTTGCCCTTGCGCTCCTCCTGCCAGCGCTTGGTCCAGGCGCGGTTGGCGTCATTGGCGTCCCAGTACCAGGTCTCGGTCAGGGTCAGACCCTGCGCGATCGGCAGACCGAGGGCCGCGACGTCGCTGGCGAATACCAGCAGACCGGCGAGCTTCTGGCCGCCTTTGACGATGCCGAACTCGGAGGCCTGCTTGATCGAGTTGATGGTGTCGCCACCGGCGTTGGCAAGGCCGATCACCTTGGCCTTGGACGACTGCGCCTGCAGCAGGAACGATGAGAAGTCCGACGTGTTCAAGGGATGGCGGACCTTGCCGAGCACCTTGCCGCCTGCTTTTTCGACCGCCGCGGTCGTGTCGCGCTCGAGTGCATGGCCGAAGGCGTAGTCGGCGGTGAGGAAGAACCAGCTATCGCCGCCGGACTTTACCATCGCGGTGCCGGTGCCATTGGCGAGCATCCAGGTGTCGTAGGTCCAGTGGATGGTGTTGGCGTTGCACTTCGGCCCGGTGAGATCGGAAGCGGCAGCGCCGGAGACGATGAACAACTTGTTCTTGTTCGCGGCGACCTGGCTCACCGCCAGCGCCACGCCAGAGTTCGGCACGTCGATGATCATGTCGACCTTGTCGACGTCAAACCACTGGTTGGCGATGTTGGTGCCGACGTCTGGCTTGTTCTGATGATCGCCGCTGACGAGATCGACCTTCACATTTGGATGATCCTTGGTGAAGTCGGCGATCGCCATCTTGGCGGCGGCGACGGAGCCCGGCCCGCCGAGGTCGGCGTAAAGGCTCGACATGTCGCTCAGCACGCCGATCTTCACATTCAGCTGCTGCGCCTGGGTTGGGCCCGCGGCGAGCAGGACCGCGAATGCGGTCAAACTCAAAAGACGCTTCATACCTTCCTCCTGTTGAACTCTGTCCGTCAAACTCCGAGATAATCGTGCAGCTTGTCGAGATTGGCGTTCAGGTCGGCGCCGCCGAAGGCCTCGACGACGCGGCCGTTCTCCATCACATAGTAGCGGTCGGCGACGGTCGAGGCGAACCGAAAGTTCTGCTCAACCAAAAGGATCGTGAAGCCCTGCTGCTTCAGCGTGCGGATGGTCTTGCCGATCTGCTGAATGATGACGGGAGCAAGCCCTTCGGTCGGCTCGTCCAGCAGCAGCAGGCGGGCGCCGGTGCGCAAAATCCGTGCGATCGCCAACATCTGCTGTTCGCCGCCAGACAGCTTGGTGCCCTGGCTTGAACCGAGCCGTTCCTTGAGATTCGGGAACAGCTCGAAAATGCGGTCCATCGAAAGGCCGCCGTCGCGCACCTTGGGCGGCAGCATCAGGTTTTCCTCGACCGTGAGGCTTGCGAAAATGCCGCGCTCCTCGGGACAAAGCGCGATGCCTGCGCGTGCGATGTCATTGGAGGCGCTGCCGATCAGCTCGCGTCCCTCAAACAAAATCGATCCGGCGCGCTGGCCGACGATTCCCATAATCGACTTCAGCGTCGTGGTCTTGCCGGCGCCGTTGCGCCCAAGCAGCGTGACCACTTCGCCCTGCTCCACGTCGAATGCGACGCCATGCAGGATGTGCGACTCGCCGTACCAGGCCTGCAGGTCCTTGATCGAAAGCAGCGGCACCGGACGATCAGGCATGGCCGGTCCCCATGTAAGCCTCGCGCACCTCGGGGTTGGCCGAGACCGCGGCGTAGTCGCCCTCGGCCAGCACGCGGCCGCGCGTCAGCACGGTGATGCGCTGGCAGAGATTTTCCACCACGCTCAGATTGTGCTCGACCATCAGCACGGTGCGGTCGGCCGCCACCCGTTTGATCAGCTCGGCGATGCGAGCAATGTCCTCGTGACCCATGCCGGCGGTCGGCTCGTCGAGCAGCAGCATCTCCGGATCGAGAGCGAGCGTGGTCGCGATCTCCAGCGCGCGCTTTCGGCCGTACGGCAGCTCAACCGCCGTGACTTCCGCGACATCGGACAGACCCACATCGGCGATCAGAGACATCGCGCGTTCATTGAAGCTGTCGAGCACACGGCGCGAGCGCCAGAAATCGAACGAGCCGCCACGCTGCCGCTGCAACGCGATGCGGACGTTTTCCAGCACGGTGAGATGCGGAAACACCGCCGAAATCTGGAACGAGCGGACCATGCCGAGGCGCGCGACCTCGGCCGGCGGCAATGCCGTGATGTCGGCGCCCTTGTAGGTGATGCGGCCGCGCGTCGGCTGGAGGAACTTGGTGAGGAGGTTGAAGCAGGTGGTCTTGCCGGCGCCGTTCGGCCCGATCAACGCGTGGATAGTGCCGCGCTCGACGCGGAGGCTGACGCCGTTGACCGCGACAAAGCCGGCGAATTCCTTGGTCAGCTCCTCGGTTTCGAGGATGTACTCACTCATACCCTCAATTCCGGCCGCACCTCAGCGCGCGTCCGCCCCCCAGAACCCGCATTTAGAAGAGCTTCGGGGGAGCCGTCCAGACCTCCGAAGGTCTCATGGGGCTCGGTGGGCAAGGACCGAAATCAAAACCCGCCCGGATTGGGGAATCCGGGCGGGCCTTTGAGACCGGCGCGAGGGGAAGCAGGGGGCGTGCGCGCCGGCCGCAGCGTTAAAGGGGGCCGCATCGGCCTCCTGGTGTTTGTCGAACGTGGCAATGAAAGGTTCAAACCGCGAGAGGTGCCCGGCGCGCGCTGTGCGAAAGGTCACACGCACACGCGGCGTGAACGCGGCCGGGTAACGCCCCGTGGTTGAGCCACGCGACACGCGCAAGCACCGGCAGTCGAATAAGGGCCGGGCTCCTACTGCGCCTTGGCCTCGGAGGGCGGCGGTTCCGCAGCCTTGGCCGAGGCGTTGGCCTGGAGCGCGATGATCGCCTGGAAGGCATCGACCAAGCCTGCGCCGAATTGCGGATCGCGTCCGGGCGGACCGATATCCCTTGCGCTCGATTCCAGGATGCGGCGCACCGCATCGGGGCTTAGCCCCGGCGCGCGCTGGATCACCAGCGCGGCCACGCCGCTGACATAAGCGGCCGCGAAGGAAGTTCCTGAAATCATCTCGTAGTTTCGCTCGGGCACCGGCAGCAGGATATCGACGCCGGGCGCGCTGAGAGCAATGTGCGGTCCGATGTTGGAGGCGCGAAACAGCTTGTCGTCGGCATCGGTCGCCGACACCGCAATCACATTCAGATCGGCCGCGGGAAACTGCGGCGGCGATTTCGGACCGTAGTTGCCCGATGCCGCGATCAGCACCGCGCCGTGCGCCTTGGCGCCAGCGAGCTCGCGCGCCATCGCGGAATCGAACGGCCCAGCGAAGCTCATATTGATGACGCGAGCATTCTGCCGCGCGGCGTACTCGATACCTTTGATGATGGCGAAGGTCGTGGCCTCGGCGCTGCCATCCGACGCGCTGAAGGCGCGAATGGCGAGGACCTTGGCCGCGGGCGCAGCCCCCATCAGCCGGGCGTGAGCGACGATGGCGCCGGCAATGGCGGTGCCGTGCATATGTGGCCGCTCCGACTTGCCCAGCGCGTCGAACGAGCCGGCAATCGCGCCCGTCAGTTCGGGGTGGCTGACGTCGACGCCGGAATCGATCACCGCGACCAGCACCTTTTCTCCGGTGGCCATGCTGTGCGCTTCGTTGAGATGCAATTTCTCAAGCGCGTATTGCGCCGGATCGCCGCCCTTTGGAATTGCTGCGGCAGTCGCGACCACTGGCGTCGGAGCCGGCGTCGCCGGCGCGGACGGCGTGAAGTCAGGGGCCGGCTTCACCTGGTCTTGTGAGGTGGCAAACAGGTAGTTCGGTTGGCCTGAGCGCAGCGTTGCTTCATTGGCAAGACCGCCAAGCACCGTTCGCACCGCCCGGCCGCCAAGAATCTGCGCGCGCACCAGCGTCGCGTTGCTCAGCGACAGGTTGATGATCTCGATCTGAGAAAGCCGATTCCGGGCCAGCAACTGGGTGATGGCGGGTCGCGGGAAGTTGCCGGCGAATTCGAGCACCACCTCGTCGCGGACAAAGCGATTTTCATTGGCGGGCGGAATGGCGAGGCGCGGACCGTTGCCGGACAGCGGCAAGGCACCGTTCTGCGGAGCCGCGCGAACCGGTCCTGGCGTTGCGATGACCGGTCCCGGCGATGCGACGGCAACGCCGGTTCCGACCGCGACACCCGTGCCGATGATGACGCCGGTGCCGATGACCGGGCCTGGATCGCGGTCCCCGGGCCGGCGGTCACGCGGCGGACGATCGCCGCCGGTGTCGACGTGTGTGCCCTTGCCATCGCCGGTCGAGTGGTCGCCACCGCGCTTGGGGGTGTCGCCACCGCGATCCGTGGTCGAGGTGTTGGTGCCCCGGTCCTTGCCGGTGTTGCCGTCGGTCGTGGTGTGGCGGTCGCCGCCGCGATCTGCGGTCGATTGATCGCTGCTCTTGCCGGAGCTGCGGTCTGTCGTGGTGCGGGTCGTTTTGCTGGTTCGGCTGCCGCGGTCGGCGGTCGAAACACCAGTGTCTTTGCCCCGCCCTTTGCCCGCGGAGCCGCTGCCCTTGTTGTGACTCGCGACCGTGCGGGACGAACCCATCTTGCCGGTGCGATTGCCGTGGAGGCGCTGAACGTGCGACTGAGAGCGCACGCCCGAGCCCATCCGCGGAGAGCGCATAGCATTGCCGTGGAAGCCACGGTTCATCGTCATGCCGTGACCGCCCATCATCGCTTGGGCAGTCGTCGCACCGACGACGACCAGTCCGGCCGCCGCCATCAAAACGCAGACGATCAGTCCGAAAATCAGACCAAGGCGACGGTTGGCTGGGCGCATGACACGATCTCCAGACCTGACTTCAAGACCCGGGTATCAAGGCCGGGGCATCAAAACCTAGGCTCGGCTCTCGATGCCGGGCTCGCGCCGCGCCTCAGTGCGCCGGAACTGCGAAACCCACCACCGGGTTGGCCGACATCTTTTTCGCCGCCGCGCTCAAATCCTGATCGGACATCGTACCATTGGAGATGCGCAGCTTGAACATGCCGCCCGCCGCGGGGCCACCCACGATGGTCGCGCTGTTGTCGGCGAGGAACTTGGTCATATCGGCTGCGCTGGCCTGCGGATTGAAGCGCACCGAGACATAGGCGCCCTCCGTGCCCTGCGTGAACGAGGCGGTGGTGAAGCCGGTCCCGCCATCCTTGACGAACACACCGGCGAGGATGCCGGCTTGCAACACGATCGCCAGCGCCGCCGCGGTTGCACCATACGCCAACGTGCGCGGCGAGAAGCCGGCGATAAAATCGGTGAGCCACAGACTGATGTTGAACGACGCCCTCGGCTTGCGCGCCGGCTCGGCGTCGATCTTGGCGAACAACGCCTGCATGGCGCGGGCCGAAGGAGCGCCCAGCGTTTCGTTGAGGCGGATCGTCTCGCCCAGTTCCTCGCGGACCAGCTCGTAACGGGCGGCAAGCTCGTTGTCGTTGGCCAGCGCCTGCTCGACCCGAGCGGCGTCGCGGCGGGACAGCGTGCCCGCTGCGTGCCACGGCAGCAGCAGCTCCACGTCCTCCGGAAGCGTCTCCGCTTCGTTCTTGTTCGCAGTCATGGCCAACCTCGTTCTATTCCTTGAGCTTTCAACAGCTCTGCCAGTTTCTTACGCGCGTAAAACATCCGCGTCTTCACAGTCGCTTCCGGGATACCGACGATCTCTGCCACCTCTTCCACCGACTTCTCGTGGTAGTAGACGAGATCGATGATCTCCCGATGTTCTGCGGAAAGGCCACTCAGGCATTTCCGGATGATGTCTGCCTTCTGCTTCTTCTCCAACGTGACGTCCGGGGTATCCGACGTATCCTCGATCGCCCCGGCCGTCTCTTCGTCCAGCTCCAACTCCGGTTTGCGCCGGAGCACAGACAACGCCTTGAATCGGGCGATGGCGAGGAGCCAGGTCGAGACCTGCGACCTTCCCTCGAACTTTCCGGCTTGCCGCCAGACGTCGAGGAACACCTCGCTGATCAGATCCTCGGCGGTGGCTTCTTCACGGACCAGCCGCAGCACGAACCTGAACACCCGCACATGATGCCGGGCAAACAGCACCTGCATCGCGAGCCGGTCGCCGTTGGCGATCCGCCCAATCAGGACTTCGTCCGGTGTGGCTTGGGTCGCTGACAAAGCTCGGCTCTCGTGCAATTGGTCGCGGCAAACGGGGGTTTGGTTCAAATCCATGGCAATCTCCACCTAAACCCCTTGATCTGCAAGAGGAAATAGTCGCCCAGTGGAGGCCGGGAGCGCCCCAAGCCGAGCGGAATTCTCTCTGCTTCCTGGTTGGTCGCCCGGGCCGCCCTGCGTGTTCGATCTGCCATGTGACCTCACGCACAGGCCAACATTCCGTGGCACGGGATTGCCAAAATCGGGCAAGGTGACGGGATCGCGACGCGGCAGAGCGAGGCCGGGATGAGGATCGGATTTGCACTGCGCTTCGGGGCCATGGCCCTGGGTCTGTGGCTTGCCGGACAGGTGCAGGCTCCGGCACAGAGCTATCCGACCAAGCCGATCCACATCATCATCACCACTGGACCGGGCAGCTTCGTCGACATCATTGCCCGGGTTCTGTCGACCAAGATGCCGGTGAGCCTTGGCCAGCCGGTGGTCCCTGAGAACAAGCCCGGCGCAGCCGGGCAGCTTGCGGCGGATTTCGTCGCCAAGGCTGCACCCGACGGATACACGCTGCTGGTGTCATCGCCCGGCACGCTCACCGTCGGCCCGCAAACCGGCAAGACGCCCTACGATCCACTGAAGGATTTCGCGCCGGTATCCATGCTCGCCACCGCGCCGACCGGCTTCGCCGTCAATCCAAGCTTTCCGGCCAAGACTTTCGGCGAGTTTCTCGCTTACGTCCGCGCGCATCCCGGCACGGTCAGCTACAGTCATCCCGGCACCGGCAGCCTGATGCATCTTGGCGGCGAGCACATGAAGCTGATGGCCGGGCTCGACATGCAGCCGGTGCCGTATCGCGGTGCGGCGCCAGCGGCGACCGCCATCGTGACCGGCGAAGTGCAGGTCGGATTTGCCGACCTGCCGTCGCTCAAGCCGCTGCACGAAGTCGGCCGGCTGCGCATCCTCGCCGTGGTCGACCCGGTGCGCACCGCCTACATGCCGGAAATTCCGACCGTCGCGGAATCCGGCCTGCCCGGCTACGACGCCGGCGGCTGGGGCATCCTGGTTGCGCCGGCCGGGACACCATCCGAGATCGTCGCGCGCCTCAGCAGCGAGGTGCGCAGGGCTTACGAAAATCCGGACGTCGTCGAGGCGCTGAAACGCGCCGCCGTCGATCCGATGCTGGCAAGCCCGCAAGAGACGGCAAAATTCCTGCGCACCGAATACGAAAAATGGGGCAAGCTCATCCGACAACTCGGTATCAAGCCGCAATAGCGTTCAAACTCAGACCAAGGGAAGCAGCACGTGATCGATCTCTACACCTGGACCACGCCGAACGGCCGCAAGATTTCCATCGCGCTGGAAGAGATGGGCCTGCCCTACACCGTGCACGCGGTGGACATCGGCAAGGACGAGCAGTTCAAGCCGGAGTTCCTCAAGATCAGCCCAAACAACCGCATTCCGGCGATCGTCGATCGCGACAACGGCTTGAGCCTGATGGAGTCCGGCGCGATCCTGATCTATCTCGGCGACAAGACCGGCAAGCTTTTGCCGAAGTCCGGCGACGCACGCTACCGGACGATCGAATGGCTGATGTGGCAGATGGGCGGCCCCGGTCCGATGTTCGGGCAGGTGCATCATTTCACCAAGTACAATCCGGGCAAGGCGCCCTATGCCGAGGAGCGCTATCTGAAAGAGGCGCATCGGCTATACGGCGTGATGAACAAGCGCCTGGCCGACCACGAGTACCTCGCCGATCAATATTCCATCGCCGACATCGCGGTGTGGCCGTGGGTGTCGCGCTACGAATGGCAGACGGTCGATCTCAAGCAGTATCCCAACGTGCTGCGCTGGTACACGGCCATCGCCAACAAGCCCGCCACTCAGAAGGGCTACAAGGTGCCGAAGGACGTGGGCGACGTGCCGATTCCGAAGTAGCTGGCCGGGCGGGCAATGCCGCTGCACTACCGGACGGCGCGGGTCGACGACCTGGAGCGAGCCCAGGCGCTGGTCATATCCAGCATCAATGACCTGACCGAACGCCACGGCTTCGGCCCCATGGCGGGCGTGCGCCCGCCCTATTTCCAGACCTTCTCGTTGAAGGACGATCCGGACGGCTTATGGGTGGCCGAGGAAGGCGATGATATAAAGGGCTTCGCCTTCAGTTGGGTTTGCGATGATTTGTGGTTTCTCGCCGAGCTGTTCGTATCGCCCGATCAGCAAGGCCGCGGCATCGGCAATGAACTGCTCCGGCGGACTCTGCAACATGCGGAAAAGGCCGGAGCGACCGACAAGGCGCTGATCACCTTCACGTTCAACACGGTCTCCCAGGCGCTCTACATCCGGCATGGCATGTATCCGCGCACCCCGATCTATTTCTTCAATGTTGCACGCGATTCCTTGGCCGACCTGCCCGGCGAAGCGCTGCGAAGCGTTGCGCTTGAAGACACCGCGGCAAATCTCGAACGGCTGGATCGGATCGACCGGCAGGCGCTCGGAGTATCGCGGCGCAAGCATCATCAGTTCCTGATGGCAGACGCCTCCATCCAAGGTGCGCTGCTGCACGACCGTGACGAGTGCGTCGGGTATACCTATGTCAGCGCGGGCGGCCATGTCGGGCCGCTGGCGGTCACACAACGCAGCGCGCTTGGCCCAGCATTCAGCAGCGCGGTGCGGCTCGCCGCGGCGCGCGGTGCGGCGCAGGTCTCCGCCTTCTTGCCGGGCGCTGCGGAAGCCGCACTCAGCATCGCGGTGCAGCACGGCATGCGCATCACGTTCCCGATGCTGCTGATGTCGTCCCGCGAGTTCGGCAACTGGAGCCAATATCTGCCGCGGAATCCCGGTTTCATGTGAGCGCCTCGTGCGGGGCCCCATGCCGCAAATGAATGCAAGGCCCGCAACACCCGGCCTTGATTGCGACCGCCACCTAGCCGACAAGGGCCTCTCATGCCGGTCTCCCGCAAAATCCACTACGGCTGGATCGTCGTCGGCGTCACCTGTCTGGTGCTGCTGAGCGGGGCCGGCGTGCGCTCGACACCCGGCATCCTGATGGTGCCGCTGGAGGAGGAATTTCATTGGTCGCGTCCGACCATTGCGCTCGCGGTCTCGATCAACCTCATTCTCTACGGCAGCATCGGCCCATTTGCCGCGGCGATCATGGAACGGTTCGGCATCCGCCGCTCGGTGCTGTGCGCGCTGACGCTGGTGGCCGTCGGCGTCGCCTCGACCTCGCTGATGCGCTATCCGTGGCAACTCATCCTGATGTGGGGCTTCCTGGTCGGGGCGGGCACGGGCTTTCTCGCCACGGTGCTATCGGCCACGATCGCTACGCGCTGGTTCACCGCGCGACGCGGCCTCGTCGTCGGTATCCTGAGCGGCGGCTCGGCATCCGGCCAACTCCTGTTCCTGCCGGTGATGGCCAACATCACTGCGGCTTACGGCTGGCGTGCCACCGTCATCACCATCGCGCTGGTGCTGAGCGCCGTCATCCCGCTGGTGGCGCTGCTGATGCGCGACCGGCCAGAGGACGTAGGCCTCCTGCCCTATGGCGAAACCGGCGAGCCGAAACCAGCCGTTGCTGCGAAGGGCAATCCGGTGGCGCTCGCCTTCGGCGCCCTCCGCGAAGCTGCCGGCGTCAAGGACTTCTGGCTGATCGCCGGCACCTATTTCGTTTGCGGCGCTTCGACCAACGGTTTGATCGGCACGCACCTGATTCCGGCCTGTATCGACCATGGCTTCTCCGAGGTCACCGGCGCGGCGCTGCTCGCCACCATGGGGATTTTCAACTTCGTCGGCACCACGAGCTCGGGCTGGCTCGCCGACAAGTTCGACAACCGGTTGCTGCTCTCCACCTACTATGGCCTGCGCGGACTATCGCTGTTCTACCTGCCGTTCTCGTTCGTCGATTTCTACACCATGACGCTGTTCGCCGTGTTCTATGGGCTCGACTGGTTCGCCACCACGGCGCCCACTGTGCGGATGCTGGTCAGCACTTTCGGACGCGAACGCGGCAGTCTCGTTTATGGCTGGGTGTTCATGGCTCACCAGCTTGGCGGCGCATCGGCGGCCGTGGTCGCGGGCCTGCTGCGGGTGACGTTCCAGGACTATGTCGGAGCGTTCATGCTGTCGGGCACGATGTGCCTTGGCGCCGCGATTGCGGTGCTGTTCATCGGCAGGGTGCGCAGCGACCGCAAGCCGGTGACGGCGGCAGTGTAGCTGTGGCACACTGAGCGCCATGCCCGCGTTCATCTGCAACACCTGCGGCACCCAGTATGCGCCGAGCGAGAAGCCGCCGGCGGCCTGTCCGATCTGCGATGACGAGCGTCAATACGTGGTCGCGGCGGGGCAGAGCTGGACCACGCTCGATGCGCTCGGCAGGCGCTGCATGAACGCGATCCGCGAGCTCGAGCCCAACCTCATTTCCATCACCACGCAGCCGGCCTTCGGCATCGGCCAGCGCGCGCAGCTTCTGCGCACACCACACGGCAACATCCTGTGGGACTGCATCGCACTGATCGATCGCGCCACCATTGCGATGATCGAAGCGATGGGCGGGATCAAAGGCATCGCCATCTCGCACCCGCACTACTACACGACCATGGTGGAATGGAGCGAGGCGTTCGGCGGCGTGCCGATCCATCTGCATGCCGCCGACCGCAAATGGATCATGCGCGACAGCCCTTCCATCGCGCTTTGGCAGGGTGAGACGAAGGAGCTACTGCCAGGACTCACGCTGATCTGCGCTGGCGGCCATTATCCGGGCGGTACCGTGCTGCATTGGGCCGCCGGAGCCGGCGGAAAGGGCGCGCTGTTGTCCGGCGACATCGTGCAGGTGGTGCAGGACAACAAGTCGGTGAGCTTCATGTGGAGCTTCCCGAACTTCATTCCGCTGTCGGCGCCGCGCGTCCAGGGCGTGGTCGATGCGCTGAAGGATTACCAGTTCGACCGTATCCACGGCGCCTTCACCGATCGCACCATCTGGTCCGACGGAAAAGCTATCGTGGAGCGCTCGGCCGCGCGCTATCTGAAAATCATCCGCGGCGACGGCAGTTACGAGTTGCAATAACTGCTACAACTCACGGACGCGCACCATCTGCGCCATAAAGCCGACGTGATTGTCGAGGACGTGAAGCGCACCCTATTCGGGTTATCGGGCGAGGGAATTATGAAACGTCGTGAATTCTTCACATTGCTTGCCGGCGCTGCG
>Ga0265325_10001356_pt1 | contig 17351 bp, 16 predicted proteins | sample 41420metaG_FD_202090 | JGI IMG/M metagenome (GOLD analysis project Ga0265325, IMG submission 202090) | Rhizosphere microbial communities from Carex aquatilis grown in University of Washington, Seatle, WA, United States - 4-14-20 metaG | ecosystem: Host-associated > Plants > Roots > Rhizosphere...
CGCATGCTCGCCTACAAGGATCAGGTCTTCGCCTGGGGTGATCCGAAGGGCTTCCCCAAGGAGAAGAAGACCCAGATCGAGGACATGGTGCTCGACAAGATGATGATCTATTCGGACGCCAAGGACGGGGCCGAGGCGCAGTACGAGAAGTTCATGAAGCTCGCTGGGCCGTACTGGATGTCGTGCGTCACCAAGAGCGAGGCAGTCCCGATCCTCGCGCCGGACCACTACCTCATGTACTTGCGCCCCCGCGGCTGACGATCGGGCGTGACCAAGCGACGAGGCCACTTCTGCTGGTGCTGCGGGCGCAGGAGACCGAACGAGAACTTCTCTGGCGGCGGACATGCCCGTCACATCTGCAAGGACTGCGGCAAGCTGGGCCACGAAGAGCTGGACTATCGGCAAGCCGTCCGCGACATTGACCGGATGCTCCAGTGGGAGACGGGGCGCGTGAAGCGAAAGCAGCGGAGCAACTTCGCGAAGTTCCTCGGGCATCCCGTCGCGCGCATTCGGGAGTATGCCGAGAGGGTGGCCGGCCGCGAGGTTGCCCCGCTCGTGGACAACGATTTCACCGGACCGCAGGCGTTCGAGTTGGTGTGGGAGGAAGAGGAAGGGCGGGGGACCGCGTAGCGGGGTGGGCCGAGCACCCCTCCTTCACGCGCCCTTGCTCGGCGCCGCCCCGAGGCAGCACTTCTTGAACTTCTTGCCGCTGCCGCACGGACACGGATCGTTGCGTCCGACCCTCCTTGCCGGGCCCTGTGAGAGCTGCGCTGGCGAGTCCCAAGGGAGATACCCTTGTCCGGACTCTGTGGCGTTCAGCGCCGAGCGCAACATCTCGGGCCTGCGGTGTGCGAGACCGATCAGGTTGAGGGCGAGCTGTGCTCGGGCAGAGACCGGCAGGGCCGCGAGGTCTGCCGGCCCGACGGAGCGGGCGCGCATGCCGGCGAGCAATCGAGCTGCGTCGTATCGACGCAGCGTTGAGGAGGCTGCGAGCCAAGGTCGCGGCGTTGGAGGCGCGCAGGGCCAAGCTCACTGGCGATGTCGCCAAGTGAACCAGGTGCATTGTTGGCGCCGGCCGCAGCCGTTGACCCAGGGCTCGCCGTCTGGCTTGGTGTGTGGGCGCCTTCCCCGATGTCCGCCCGCGCTCCCGCCCTCACCGCCTGCCGCCCCAAACCGGCCGTCGCGACGAGCATCGAGGGCTTCCTCGAACGGGTCACGTACGCGAACGACCGCGGCAAGCGCCTCGTCGGCAGCAAGCGGGCGCTCGCCATCGCCGTGAAGAACAACTCGACCGAGCAGCGCTGCACGATGCTGGCCCAGTGGCTTCGAGCGGCAGGTCAGCGAGGCGCTGGAGACCTCGACGCTGCCCTGTAGGCCCTGGCGGTTTTCGCCAAGAGGGTAGCCGAAGGCGATCTTCCTCGTCCGATCCCCTCGATGCGCCACGAGAGCATGATCCAGTTGGGGAAGAGGTCGAACGCGCAAGCCGTGACGACCTCCTCGCTCCAGTTGAGAGTCACGTCGATGAGACCCTCGCGCCGGATCTGCCGATCGACCACGTTTACCCTTTCCACGAATGCGCGCAGACCCTCGGTGCCCTCGACCGCGAGGTCCACGTAGGCCGATTTCTTGCCGTGGCCCCAGCACGAGCCCTTCGTGAGGATGCGGGGGTCCGCTCGGAGCGCTTCGACCAGAGGAGCGATCGGCGGGTCGATCGGCTCGGTGATGTGGTCGGGCGGGCACGTCGGCCGCCATTCGTCGTCCTCTCCGTCACCGGACGCAACGACTGCGTCTGGCCTCGCGACGAGGCGGATCGACCGCGCCTTCCCCGGCTCCCGCTCGATGAAGCCCTTCTTCGTCAATGTGACAACCATCTGGTGGACGGCAGGCGGCGTCGTCCCGAAGAACGCCTGCATCTCATGCTCGGCAGGCGCTCTCTTGTGCAGCTCGACGTACTTGCGGATGAAGTCGAGGTACGCAAGCTGCGTCGGCGTCGGGTTCACGGCGAGCATCGAAGCCGTGCCGCCCCGGAACGTCAACGTGAAGGTGGCCTTGCGCAGCGTGTTCACCCGTCAACTCATGGTATCGCTCGACGTCTTCGTCGAGACGACGGGAAGATCGACTGGACGGCGCCCGACGACGGGCTGCATCGCTTCTTGAACGAGAGCGCGCGTCAGCTCGGCGTCTTCCTCCACGGGCGACGCATGTACGCGGGGATGGCGAGTGTCTGGCCCACGGCGGACCGGAGAGTGTAGCGAGTCGTAGCGCCCTTCGGGAAACAAGCGGCTTCGAAGGCCCATTGGCTGTCACGAACCCTCCGGCTCATCATTCGTCACATCGCGCTCGGCCTTCGAGAAAAGGCCCCCGCCAGGGCGCCCTCTCCTTGTCTCGTCGTGGCCCCTAGAGAACCTCACCCCCGGCCCCTCTCCGCAAGCGGCCGCAAGCGGAGAGGGTGTCTTCGGGTCTCGCGATAACGGAGCTGCTCCCGGGGGGTGAGGTCTAATAGCTGGACCAGCCGGTTCACAACACGATGTGACGAATGCTTAGCCCTCCGGTATGTGACAAGCGGTCGACCTCATTGAGCCCCCGAACTGCGTCAACGGAATCTGCGTGAATTAGCCCAACCCAACGATAATCGGCGAGCAGAAGGGCCGATCAGCAGTCGAAGGGCGGTGCGGCGCGCAGATTTTCATCGCGCGTTTCGGTCACAAGGTGCGACTACGGGCATCCAAACCCGGAGATGAAGGGTCTCCGGCTCGCGTGCGTCGCCGCTTGCCTCCTGGCTTGCGCCTCGACCGAGCAACGCTTTGCCCTGCGCGAGCCCATCTCGAGAGATCCCGACCTCGACTCGGTGACCCTGCCATGCCGTTCTCAGCCGACGGAACGCGAGCCTCGACACGTCACATGCGCCCCCCGGCGAAACGAGCTGCCGGAGATCTGGTCAGGCCTGGATCACGTCGTCTTCCGTCCGGTATCCGAGGCCTTCGGCGTACCAGTCAGCGGAGAGGCAGTGAACGTCAACAGTCTCGACGAAGTGCCCGACTCGGCGTGGTTTACGAATAGACGCCGCCTTCGGTCGGACTCCGACCCGCTCCTCGGAGCATGCGTGCCATCCCTTATCCTCGATCCGGACGGTTCGGCCGACGGCAGCTGGGTCGTCGACCACGGCAAGGAGGACGGCGCGGCGTCGGGGTTCCGGGTCACCGTCCCGGGCAAGGGAAAGTACATGTTCAAGGCGGACCCCGCCTCGCAGCCGGAGCTGCAGACCGCCGCGAGCGTTGTCGGCGCGGCGATTTATCACGGCGCAGGCTTCAACACGGCATGCGAACAGATCGTCTACTTCAAGCCGTCGCTGCTGAAGCTCGCGCCGGGCCTTCATTACCGGCACAACACGCTCGAGGACCTCATTGATTTCGACCGGAAGGCGCTCGACCGCGTGCTCGCGAGCTGCCCGCGGCGCGGCGAGCTCGTGAGGATGCACGCTTCCGCATGGATCCCTGGGTACGTCCTGGGGCCCTTCCACTACGACGGCACTCGAAGCGACGACCCGAGCGACGTCATCCCCCACGAGAACCGCCGAGATCTGCGAGGACTGCGCCTGCTCGCGGCATGGATCGACAACGTGGACTCCCGCGACGCGAACAGCGACGACACTTGGTTCGCCGACCGACGCACGGTGCCCGATGCGTCGCCGGGCCATGTCGTCCACTACTGCATGGACTTCAGCCACACGATGGGGCCGGATTTCGGGGACCGGCAACGCACGGAGCGCCTCGGATACGCGTATTTGTACGACTGGGTCGACATGGCGGAGGATTTCTTGGGCCTCGGCATTCCGAGGCGGCCTTGGTTTCGACCGCCGGGCGATCCTGGATATGAGCTGTTCCGGAACTTCGAAGTCCACAGTTTCGTTCCCGACGAGTGGAAGATGCAGTGGGGCAACCCTGCCTATACCCGGATGACCGAGCACGACGGCGCGTGGATGGCGCGCATTCTGGCGCGGTTCACACCCGAGCAGGTCAGGGGGTTCGCCACGATGGCCCAGTTCTCCGATCCGAAGAACACTGCGCATCTCGCGGACGTTCTCGAAGGGCGGCTCATCCGAATCCTCGACCGCTACCTGACTCGCCTTTCGCCGATCGGCGAACTGCGAGTCGAGGGTCGCAACCGCCTCTGCGGAATCAACTTGGCCGAGAGCCGCTCGGTGCGTGAGTCGTCGCGGTTTCGTTATACAGCCGGTTGGTCGAGAGGCGGCACCCTGCCTGTCGAGGTCCGCGGCGGAGGCGAGATCTGCGTTCCGTTACCGATCGTCGCCACGGACGGCAAGCCGGCGGACGACTCGCCCGAACGATATGTCCGCGTGAGTGTCGACGACGGCATGGCGCAGGCCCCGCTGCTCGCGTACCTCTACGACCTCGGCCCCGCGCGCGGGTACTTTCTCGCCGGGGTGGAACGGCCAGAGCCCTGACAGGCGTTGTGAAGCCATGGGCCGCTCTCGTGGCGGTGGCGCTTTTCGCGATCACACTCGTGGCCGCGACGGTCGGTCGAGCGAGCGCCGATCCGAGCGTCGCCCAGGGACCGCCGCCCAAGCGCCCCGTACCCGACTACGGCGGCGGCCGCCCCAAGCCGAAGAGCGCCCGCGACCTCGCGCTCTGGGTGCCTCGGCTCATCCTCTCGCCGTTTTACCTCGTGAGCGAGTATGTCATCCGCGAGCCTCTCTCCGTCGCGCTCCCGGCCGCGGAAAGCGTCGAGCTGCCCCGAAAGGTCCGAGATTTCTTCGTCTTCGGACCGCAGCACAAGTCAGGGATCGTTCCTGTCGGCTACATCGACTTCGGCTTCAACCCGAGCGTCGGCGTCTACGGGTTCTGGAACGACGCGCTCGCCCGGGGCAACGATTGGAGCATTCACAGTGAGGTCTGGCCGCCCGAATGGTACGCGCTGTCGCTGAAGGAGAGCACGCGCCTGGGCCCCTATCAGGTCGTGCGCTTCCAGGCGATGGGTCTACACCGGCCCGACCAGGTCTTCTACGGGATCGGTCCGCGAACGCTGCAGTCGAGCCAGAGCCGCTTCGCCGAGTCCGTCACTTACGCGAGCGCTACGATCGAAGTGAAGGAGCCTCGCGGAACCTTCCTGCAGCTGACCGTCGGTGTGCGCAGCGAGCTCTTGGGCCCAGGCCGCTATGGCAAAGATCCAAGCCTCGAGCAGGAGGCGGCGAGGGGCGCATTCCCCGTGCCGTACGGATTCGCTACCCGGTACACCGCCGCAATCAATCGCCTGCTCGCGTCCTTCGATTCACGTCAGATCCTACCCGCACCGGGCTCTGGCGTCCGCGTCGAGGCAAAGGTGGAGCAAGGCGGCAACATGCTCGGATCGCCGGCATCGGGCTGGATACGCTATGGGGCAGAGGCGGCCGGCTTCGTCGACCTAGACCGGAAGCAGCACGTGGTCAGCCTGTCGCTGATGACGACGTTCGCGGATCCACTCGGCGACCGCCCCATCCCGTTCACGGAGCTCGTCGGGCTCGGCGGAGAAGAGCCAATGCCTGGCTACTTTCCTCGGCGCCTGCTCGACCGGAGCGCGGCCGTCGCGGCTCTGCACTACGGGTGGCCGATCGCTCCCTACCTGGGCGGCGAGATCGAGGCGGCGCTGGGCAACGTGTTCGAAGAGCACCTGCAGGGGTTCCGGCTGGGACTGCTCCGCTTCTCGGGCGACGTCGGCATCACGACGGTCGGCGTGCAGGACTATCCCGTCGCGGTCATCGTCGGAATTGGCTCGGAGACGTTCGAGCACGGCGGGCAGATCGATTCCGTCCGCGTCAGACTCTCGATGAGCCACGGCTTCTGATCAAAAGGTCCCCTGGAGCGACAGCGATCCGCCTCCCGGTGCCGGCGAGACGCCCAACCACACCGACGGAGCCTCTTCCTTGTGGCGATGCAGATGAGGAATGAGGACGCCGACGGTCGCGCCTGCCATCGAGCCGGCGATGACGTCGGTCGGGAAGTGCGCGCCCGCGCGAACACGCTCGAAGCTGACGAATGCCGTGAGCAATGTCCCCACGCCGAGCGTGATCCAGGGGCGGGGCGAGTGGGGCGAGCGAATGAACGCGACGTATGTGGCGGTCGCGCTGACGGCCGCAACGCCGGCGGCATGACCGGAGAAGAAGGACAGGCCAAGGTCGGTGGAGCTGCAGTTGGGGCCAGCCTGTTGGACGGGCGTGCCGCAGTTGATGTAGTCGATCGGGCGGGGCCGGCGCACGGCGATCTTGGTGATGTCCGTGAGGGTGAGCGCGATCGATCCGGACTCCGCGTACATGAATCCGTCGACGATCAAGGCGTCTGTCCCGTCGCGGAAGCCCGACAGGATCGGATCGAGCACGGCGTACCCGATCGCGGCGTACAGGCCTATGTTCGAGTATGTGGTCGCGTTCGGATCGATAGTCTGCGTGACGGCCGCCCTGTCGATGGGCAGCAGTCCGCTCGCTGTCACCGACGGCAACGGCGGCCTAATCTCGCCGGTGCTCAACACTTCCCCCAGCAAGAAGGCGAAGCCAAAGGCCCCCGCGGTGAGCACGCCGTCGGAGACGGGGTCGAGCGTGAAGTGCTGCCCCTCCTCCAGGGCACCCGCGGCGCGCGCGGGTGGTGATGCCGAAAGAACCAAGGAAGGCGCGCCGGATGGGGGGTCCGCCCGGACGACGGAGGGCGAAAGCACGAATGCTCCAAGGAGCCCGATAGACGCAATGGACGACGTCATTTTTCCTCGTTCCCGCTCGTCTCCTGTCGTGTGGGGTTCAGATGCCGCCCGCCGCACGGCGTGACACCGGTCGCCGTCGCGGCCCGAGCTTATACTCCCGGGCATGTCGTCTCCGTTCCGCGTCCATCTGGTCGCCCCGTCAAACGAGGATTCGACCTACATCAAGCCGCTCTGGGCCCAAACCCTCGCGGCGCACACGCCGGACGATATCGAGCTCACGTTTCGCGATGACGGGCTCGATCCGGTCGATCTTGCGCGGGAGAGCGACGCCCCCGACCTCGTCGGGATCAGCGTCAACTCGAAGACCGCCGCGCGTGCATACGCGATCGCCGCCGCCTACCGCGCGCGTGGCAGTCGTGTGGTCCTCGGCGGAATTCACGTCACCGCGAGTGTAGCGAGTCGTAGCGCCCTTCGGGAAACAAGCGGCGTCGAAGGCCCATTGGCTGTCACGAACCCTCCGGTATGTGACAAGCGGTCGACATCATTGGCGGCGCTCGCGGGTCGGATGCTCTCTGCTCGGGTCCCTGCAGCCCCCCGCGCCGAGGTGCACTCGACTGCGCCCGCACCGCCGATCACGAGCTCGGGGCTCGCGACCGCAGGGCCCGACCACGCCGAGGGGCTCGCGCCGCCCGCGGAGTCAGCGAGCGCGGAGTCCGCGACCGCCGAGGCTCGGCCCGCGCCGAGCACGGGCTTGAAGAGGCCTCCGCGCACGGCCGGCGTCAAACCCCCGCCGGCGCGATCGGCCCCACCGCCGACCGCGTGCGATCCGCCGTATTACGCCGACTCGAAGGGGCACGTCGTGTACAAGCCGGAGTGCTTCCAGTGATGGTGCGGACGCGTCGGCGGTGGCCGGCGTTGCTCTGCGCTGCGGTGTCGTCGGCGTGGCCCGCAGCAGCCCGGGCCGACCTCCGAGCGTGCCTCGACGGAGCAGACGAAGGCCAAAAGCTCCGCGACAGCGGGGCTTACCTCGAAGCACGCGAGCGGTTCATCGCTTGCGCAGCCGACGAGTGCCCCGGCGAAGTGCGCAAAGGCTGCATCGGTTGGCTGGGGGAGCTCGACAAGCTGATCCCCACGGTCGTGTTCGGGGCCCGCGCGCACGACAAGGAAGTCTCCGACGTACGCGTGACGATCGACGGAGTCGTGGCCGCCGAGCGGATCGACGGCAAGCCCGTCGCGCTCGATCCGGGCGAGCACCATTTTCGATTCGAGCGCGCTGGGGACGCGGAAGTCGACCAGACCGCCGTGCTCATGGCCGGTGAAAAGGAACGCCCGATCACGGTGCGGTTCGGCACCGAGCTCCCCTCGCTTCCCCCTTCCCTGCCCGCCGGACAATCCCCCGCGACCGGCGAACGCGCGCCGGAGAGGAAATAGCCGAGCGCCGAGAGCATGCGAGCCGCGGCATTCGCGCTGGGGGCTCTCGGGGCGACGACGCTCGTTGCGGGCGGCGTGCTCGATATCTCGGGGTACGTCTTTTTGCAGGAGTGCCGGGCCGACAGCACATGCTCGGGCGCGCACGAGCGTGCCGAAGTCGAGTGGCGGTTCGTGACGGGCGACGTCCTCCTCGGCGTCGCCGTCCTGTCGAGCGTCGCGGCGTGGCTCGTGTGGCCTCGGGACGGTCGGGGCGGCAAGGTCGGGGTCGCGCTCGTCGGGGTCGATCCGGCGCATCGATTGGCGAGTCTGGCATTTCGCGGCGCGTTCTGAGGGTCGTAGCGGCGGGAAGTCGCTGCGGCGGAGGCCCGCCTTGCCGCACTGCGCCGGCACGTCCCTCTCAGTGAGGTCGACAACTACGGAAACGCCATCATCGCCTCAGTCGTGGGGGAGCCACGTCTTGTCCAGCGCGGCCCGAACGAGGGTCACCGCATACGCGTTGTCGATGCTCGCCGGTGTCTTGAAGGTCATCCAGCGTCGCCAACTCGCGGGCGCCTCGGGATGGACGCCGGAGAGGATCACCCAGCCGGTTCCGAACGTGCCCTCGACGATGGCGGGCGTTCCGTCGGGATACCTGCCGACGGCCGCTCCCCAGCCGGTGAGCTGCGGACCATCTTCCCAGTACTGATCCAGCGCCGGTGTTCCGGCGCCGGCGATCGGGAGAGCAGCCTTGCGGATGCCCCGATCTTCGTCGGCGTAGAAGTGAAACCGCACACCGGAAGTCAGGTTGAGACCGTTGTCTGTCGACCCGGCCAGGAATGCTCCTGCGCAGATTCCCAGATAGCTCAAGCCGCCATGCACGGAGTCGTGAATCTTCGCCGCAGTGGCCGGCGAGAGACTCTTGCCGATGGTTTCGAAGTTTCCCCCGGGAACAATGAGGAGCCGATGCGCTTCGAGCTGGGACTTGCTCATTGCGTTCAACTGGGAGGAATCCACGGTCGAGTATTCGAAATGACACTCCCCGAGGACGGTCTCGACCGCCGTAACGTCGTTGGCGGAGGTGCCGTTTCCGTTGAAGAGGAGAACGGGGACGTCGGGGTTCGTCACCGGACTTTCCTGTCTGGACTTGCATGCAGACGAGGGCGCGGAGACCAGGACGAAGGTGACCAGAATGAGGCGACCGCTCACGGATTCGACTCTAGTGCACCGCCGTCGAAATACGACCAATCGCCTGCGGCGATTGCCCTCGCTGCACGAGCGGGCGGGGCACTAGCTTTTCACTTGGAACTCTGCGCGTCACGTCGGTCGTGTCGAACTGGTCATCTCGCCCGACGTTCGAAATGACCTGGCGTCGGACGTCATCGTGATCCCGTGCTCGACGCGGCTCTCGGAGGCGCCGACGCACGTTCGGCTGCGGCGCGGCGAGGGCGGCCTCTCGGAGGCCACCGTACTCAGGTGCGAGCAGATTACGACCTTGCACAAGGAGGACGTCCGGCAACAGGCGCTTGGCGGCACTCCCGCCAACACGGTTGCTCGAGGTTGAGCGAGCTGTCTTGCGAGCTGTCGGCATCCCCGTGCCGCTCGAGTGATTTGAGCTCGCAGTTTGCTCACCCTGGTACCCAATGCGGGTGACCCGTGAAGAGCCCGTCCACGTACCCGATTTCGTAAACGAGAGCGGTGCCCAGCAGGACGCTCGCAAGGCCCGTCACGATGGCCAACGTGCGATGCAGGTGTGCAAAGTGGCGAGAGACCAGCACGATGGGTGTTGCGAGGGCGGTCGTGATCACGAGCATTCCGGCGATCGTCCCCGCCCCGAACACGACGAGGTACGCGATAGCCTGGATGGGGGCTCGGATCGAACCGAGCACGAGGAGCGTCACGGCCGCGGAGCCGGCCAGCCCATGAACGACCCCGACCACCAGCGGGCGCAGTGACGCGTTGTGTGACGACGGCGGACCAAGCTGGGGCCCGTGTGGAACTGCTCCGCCGCGATCGGCCACCCAAGCGTCAGGATGGGGCCACCGCAAGTTCATGGCTCCGAGAAGCAGCAGCATGATCCCGACGGAGAGCTCCATCAGCAGGCCGACCCTCGGCGGGATCGCCATGCCGAAGAAGATCATGGCTGCCCCGACCGCCAGGATAGTGACCGTGTGGCCGATACCCCAGAGGATCCCGATAGGAGCCGCCGCGCGTAGGGTTCGCTGACGGCTCACGATGGTCGATACCGCGACGACGTGATCGGGGTCCGTCGCGTGTCGCATGCCCAAGAGGAAGCCGAGGGTGAGAATCGCCCCAACGTTCAAGACGTACTCGCACGCAGTTCAGGGCCAAGTCCCCGCCGGGTGAGACCGCACACCGGAAGCAGAAGACGCCCTACGGTCAACCGCCCGCGGTCGACCGCCATCGCAGCGCCGGATGGCTGATGCCGTGGTAGCACGAAGCAAGCGGGATGTGCCACGGGCGGGAGCGATTGCCCAGCTGGCTGAGCAGTTTTCCAGCGAATAAGCTCGTGGACCCAGCGAATAAGCTCGTGGACCCAGCGAACAAGCTCGTGGACCCAGCGAATAAGCTCTGGACCCAGGCCGGCGGACCTACGGACAGGCCAAGCCTCAGAAGCCTGGTGATTTTAGTCGAGACCAAGCGAGGCCGGCGGCGAAACGCGCGGAGCCTACTCCTGTAGGCGAGCACGCTCGACGCCGGGATCGCGCAGCTATCGGCGAAAAGCACCAGGCTTCTGGACTAGCGCGGGTATACGAGCCGGAAGAACTCCGCGCGGGAGGCCACGCCGCACTTCTCGTAAATGCGCGTCACATGCTGGCGGATCGTCTTCGGGCTGTTCTTGGATCGCTCGGCGATCTCGGAGCCAGAGAGACCTTCGAGCAGGTAGCGCGCCACTTCGTCCTCCTTGTCGGTCAGGTTCGCGCGCACGAGGACCTGCTCCACCGCATGCTGCACCCCGGCCAAAGGCTCCTGGACTCGTCGGATCACGTCGCACAGCTCGCTCGCGCGGAAGGGCTTCTCGAGCAAGTGAGCGGCGCCCTCGTTCAGAGCGGTCTTGACCTTCTCGACATCCGCGTAAGCGGTGATCACGATTACGGGTGCGAGCACGCCGAGCGACCGCAGGTCGGCGAGAAGCCGAAGCCCGCCCCGATCATCGTCCCTGCTGAGCACGATGTCGGTCACGACGACGTCGATGAAGTCGTCGCCGCGCGCCAACTGGAGAGCCTCCGCGCTGGATCGCGCCGCCAGGCACCTAACGTGCGAACGATCGAGCGACCGGGCGAGCGACTCGCGCGTGTCGTCCTCGTCCTCGACGAGCAGGACCGTCGAAGTCACTTCGCCTCGCGGAGCGGCAGCTCGAGGCGGAAGGTCTTCCCGGACGAGCGCTCGAGCGACAGGTCGCCCCGCATGGCGCGCGCCAGCGCACGCGCAATCGGGAGACCCAGGCCGAGGCCATGCGTCTTGGTGGTCCGCAGGGGCTCGAAGAGCGCGGCGTCGATCTGCGCGTCGATCGGGGGCCCGTCATCGTGGACGCGCACGACGGCGTGATCGGCTTCCTCGGTGAGCCGTATGGTCACGCGCGCTCCGCCTCCTTCCCGAAGGGCGGCGAGCGAGTTGTCGACCAGGTTCTCCAAGATCACGCGGACATACGCAGGGTCGGCGTTTGCGCGTACCGGCCGCTCGCACGTCGCGTCGACGACCAGACCATCCTCCGCAGCCATCGGACGGACCTCTTCGGCCAGCAATCCGATCACCCGGTCCAGCGTCACGATCTGCACGTCGGGCTCTCCCGTCACGCGCATCGTCCGGAGCGTCTGGAGATGTCCTCGAGCGCGGTCGACCTGGGCTCGGATTCGGCCCACCAGCGCCTTCCGCCCCTGCGCGTCGGTCTCGGACTCGGGGCTTCCCAGCTCGTCCGCGAGCAGCCCAATCGCGTGCAGGGGATTGTTGAGCTCGTGGAGCACGGCCGCGGCGAGGACCCAGACCGCCTGATCGCGCTCGACCTTTTGCAGCCGCGCGCGCACGCGTGCCGCGGCCATCTCGGCCTTCGAGAGCCGAGCGCGCAGGCGGACGTAGTGCGTCGACACGCCCAGAAGCACGCCGACGAGCACGGGCGAAAGGCGATCCACGAGGGTATGCACCTGGGCCATGATCCCCGTCAGCGAGCCCTCCTCCAAACGCGCCTCGGAGACGGAGTCGAAGAGCGCGTAGCAGCCGCCGACCAAGGCCCCCACGAGGACGTAAACGGGTAGCCGTAGATCCCGAGGCGTGTGGGGCACTGCATCAGCCATCGAGACCATGGTACGCTCGATTCGTCGCGCCCCTCCATCCGACAAGTGTCGGATCTCGCCGCAGGCTCAGGCTCGAGACGGATTGTTCGCGTCGGAGAAAGCGCTAGAGCCGAACGCGCAGAACCATATTGAATGTCGAGAGATCCCCGCCGTCGATCCCGTTGGTCGTGACGGCGGAAAAACGCTCTCCCAGCAAGAAGTGATAGGTCGCCTCGGCGCCGAGGCTCAAGTGCCACGTGAGCGGAACGTCGAGGCCAAATCCCATCGGAATACCGGACTGGGAGCTCGAGATCAGCGTCGATCCCGCGGTTGCATTCGACGACCCCACGAGGGAGTTATCGTAGTATCCGACGCCGCCGAAAATGTAGAGATGCACGAGCGGCAGCGGCGCCGTGAGACGCACGACCGCTTCGCCGCCCGTCGTGAGGTATCCGACGCTTCCCGCGGGGCTCACCGATGCTTGTACGGAGTTGGACATCCCGACATAGCGCGCCTCGAACGCGAGCCAGGAAAGGACCTCGATCCCCGCGCGCAGTCCCCACGCCGGGCCCGCCTCGGTTACTGCCCCGACGCCTCTATTGAAGCCGAACGGGCCGGTCTCGTCCATTGCCGAGACTCCGAGGTCCGCGCCGAGCAGGATCACCGGATGCCTCCAACCTTGGTCGCGACATCGTTCGACAGCGAACCAATGGTCGCTGCAAAACTGGTCGGGCTCGGGTTCCCTCCCGCGTGCGGCCGCAGTCCCGGGACTCTGCGCGGATGCGGGCAGGACGAACAGCAATGTGCAAAGCAATGCGAAAAGGGCGCTCGCAATCACGCGCACCGACGCAAGCATGCAGTGCCCTGTGCAAGGTGCACGCCCGTGCGCCCGCGCTTCACGGCCCCGCGAAAAGGGCGCTAACCCACGTGCGCGCGACGATTGATTGCATCGACACGCAGGGTTTGCACCGATCGTCGGCGCTGCTTCGGCCTCTTCGGCCTGCTCCGCGGAGGCCGAAGTGCATCTCGCCCCCACGTGTGGGTCCTCAGAGATAGAGCGTGAGCGTCGCGAGTGCCGTACGGGGCGGCGCGGCGACGATGTGCACTGCGGCGGAAGCGGGCTGCTGGCCGGACCGAAAGCTCCAGTTCGACACGTAGTATTCCACGTCGTCGGCGTACTTGAGGCCGAGGACGTTGTACATGTCGAGCCCAAGCTCGACGAAGCGGTATCGGACTGAGGCGAGAGCGTTCAAGACGTTGTTCGTGGGGCCGATGATCGCGTCGTTCACGTGACGTCCGCCGAGCAGGGTGTAGCCGACGCCGAAGCGCCCTGTCAGCGGCGCACCCTCGATGCGACCGAGCTCGCCGTGCACGTTCACGTCGGTACGCCAAAGCACTTGCGGAACGTTCGGCACGTAATGCGAGCTACCGACGACGAGGGTGTCGAACGTCGCGGTCTGAAACGAGAGGGCCGTCGAGGCCAGGAGCCAGCTGGTCGGCTTAGCAAGGAGCGAACCGACGAGCCCTCGCCGCGTGCTCGCCTTTTCTGTCGTGAGTCCTCCCGAGGCCACCTCGAACACCAATTCGTTGGCCACACCCGTTTGGAACGCCGTCGCGGTCGTCGTGAAACGCCCTTTCGCGAACTCCGAGCGAACGCCCGCCTCGACGCTCGTGACCTGCGAGTAGGGCGAGCCCGGTGTGCAAGGCAGGAGCTGCGAGCTCGGCACGCCGGTCAGCCGGACGGTCGGAGCGTTGCACAACGTCAGGCTCCCCGCGTCGAGCGACCGAAAGCCCTCGCCCGCGGAAATCACCGGCGTGAGCTCCGGGACAACTTCATAAGCCACGGTCGCGCGGGGTCCAGGCGCCACGCCCGAGACGTTCATGACCGAGCCTTGAAGGGCGCCGTTTGGGATCGGCGGCACGACACCAGCGAGCTTGTCGTCGACGACGACATCCAGAAAGTCCGCGCGCGCGCCGCCCGAGATGCGAAGCCTCTTCCAGAGTCGTACGTCGACGTCGAGGTACCCCCCGATGTCGAGCGTATCCAACCCAAAGCTCTCGCGGTAATCCCATGGGAAGAGATCCACAGGGTCGATCAAGCTTTTGCTCTGGTCGGTGTGTCCGGCCCGAAGCGAAACGCCCGGCTCGACGATGACCTCGAGGAAATCTCCGACGCGAAAGGGCACGGTATGGAACCGCGCCGTAATTCCTGCGGCGGTTTCGACGTTCGTCAGCTGCCAGAGGTCGCCCAAGCTCGCGAGCTGGGGCTGAAGGTTCGAGCTATTGAGGTCGCCCGTGTAGTTTTGCCGCGAGAGGAAGTTGGTCCACATCACCCACGGCGCGATCTCGAAGCGTGAGCCTGTGCCCGTCGAATGGTCGAGCTCCGCTCCCACGATGACCCGCATCGCCTCGACGCCTTGCGCGGGCTTGGAACACGATGCCGAGGTGCAGTTCGTGGGAAAGTACGAGTTATAGTACGGATACGCATCGTAATAGCCAATCCGCCCGGCGCTCACGTCGTCCTGCCGCACGACGCCCGGAAGGGCCCCGTTCGAAGCGTACGCAGTCGCCAGGACCCGCAGGTGATCGCTGTCGTTCAGGTCCAACCCGTACTGCGCGTTGACCGAGGCCGACTGCGACGCCCGGTCCTCGCCGAAACCCTGGGTTTCGCGCAAGGAGAACGCCGCAAACGTTTCTTCGCCGGCCTCCTTCGGTGCGGCGATGCCGACCAACCGAGCCTGGCCGAACGAGCCGTAGGTGGTCTTGATCTGATAGCCCCGCTCCACGACGCCGAGGTCGAAGAGGGCGCTCCCCACGATCGCCGAATCTCCCTGACGCGGATCGTAGGGCCCTTCGAGCACACGGATGCTCCGGACGACCTCCGGGATGATGAGATTGACGTCGGCGTAACCCTGCCCGTGGATGTGGAGCGGGATGTTGACCGGGACCTCGCCCACCTTCATTTCGATGCCCGAGCCGTTGTCGAGGTCGAAGCCGCGAAGGTACACGTCGTTGCCCAGGCCCTCGCCGTCCTCGTGATCGACGAAAAACCCAGGCGCGGCTGATAGCATCTCGCTCGTTTGCTGCCGCGGCGAGGCGGTGAGTGTCTCACGGTCGACCCGAAGATCGCCAAGACCACGGGGCGATGCCCAGGCGACCGCCCGGACCTCGACTGTCTCCACGGTCGGGACCTGCTTGTCCGAACGCGCTTCGGGCGCCGTCGGGAGCTGGTGCGTGCCCTCGGTCGAGAGCGGACCTTGGCCGCCGTTCGTCGTCATTCCCACCGTGGTCGCGGTCGTCGCGGGCGGTTGGAACACGACGACGTACTCGATGCGGGAGCGTATCGGGCGACCGTCGCGCACGGACGGCGCAAACTTGGCTGCCTTGACGGCTTCCGTTGCGGCCCTTCCAAACGCGTCCGGTGCACCCTGGGGCGCGCGCGAAACTTCCACCGCGGATAGGACGTTGCCGGTCGCGTCGACGACGGCTTGTACGACGACCTGCGTCTCGACGGGTGCCTCGCCCTCTGGAAACGGAGCCACGATGGGCGCCAGCGGCTCGGCCTGCACGAGCTGGGCGGCCGCCGTCCGCGCCGCCAGCAAGGCGGCGGTGAAAGCCAGTGAACGAGCGGCGCGCCGGACGCTTCGCCCGGGAGGGATCAAGCCGTCATTGACGCGCGGCATGCCGTCACATCAAGCTCCACTGACCGGCGTTCAGCCCCGGGACTGCGCTGTCGTTTGGTTCGTTCGACGTGAAGGGGTAAAGGAGGCCGTCGGGGGTCGGCGTGTCGAACGTGACGTTCATGCTGGCGCCGGGCGCAAGCGGTGCGATTGTGGAGTTGCTCGGGAAGCAGGCGAGCGGGGAGCAGCCGGCAGGCAAGTTTGGATAGGCCGGGCAGGCGCTCGTGCATCCAACTGCGAAGCCGTGGGGTGTCGTACCCATGTTCGTCAGCGTGAGGGTGACGACGGCGTCGTTCTGCGTCGCGATGATGTCCTTCACGCCTGCATCGGGACCGCTGGCGAGAAACCCCGTGTCGTTGACGATCAAGTCGATGGTGTAGGAGCCGCCGGTAAGGCCGTCGTTGTCCGGGTAGCATACGCTAGCGCTCTGCGTCACTGCGGCATCGGGGCTGATCTTGGAACAGCTTACACCGGCTCCCGCGGAGTCATTCGAGGAACTCCCGCAATGAAGCAGTGCGAAGCCGATAAAAACGAATGTCGCCGGAAGCGCGCCCGGCCTACGTGCTTGCATCATGCACGCCTGTCCTAGCGCTTGCGACAACCGAGCGGTATCGGGCAAGTGCCGGATAGGGGCATTCGCCGCGCCATTGCGAATTCCACAAATCACCTCATCGCGGCAACCGGGAATACAGAAAGCCAACCAGGTGACGCGGAAGATCGGCTGCTCGCTCATACCGTGAAAAACAAAATTCTTCGGAGCGCCGCGAGATGTCAAGACGACGTGCTCGCCCCGGACCGGGCGCCCGATCGAGCATGCGCGCGATTTGTTCGGCCAAGAAACGCCTCTTCGTGCGACTGACGTGGCCTTCGGCGGCGAGGCGGGCGGCGACGGCGCGAAGCGAGAGGCCATACGAGCGAAGTTTGCGAGCGCGTGCGACAGTCGCCTGCTCCCGCTCGTCGGCGACGAGACGCGCACCGTCGGCGTCCAAAGCGAAGCCGAATGGCACGGAGCCGATGCGTTCGCCGCGAGCACGCTTGGCGGCAAGCGCGGCGCAGGTTCGAGCGCGAATCAAGCCATGCTCGTACTGGGCCGCTCCGTCGATGACGGTGCGGATGAATGCATCCGCAGGCGAGTCGCCGTTGCCTTCGCCGCTGGCGCTGACAAGGCGGGCGCCTGCGGTGGTCACGGCGCGGTCGACAAGCGCCGCGACTACGACATCACGCGCAATGCGATCACGCCTGGCGACGACGAGGACCCCGGCCCGGTGCTCGCGAATTGCCGCCA
>Ga0265325_10001363_pt1 | contig 17281 bp, 12 predicted proteins | sample 41420metaG_FD_202090 | JGI IMG/M metagenome (GOLD analysis project Ga0265325, IMG submission 202090) | Rhizosphere microbial communities from Carex aquatilis grown in University of Washington, Seatle, WA, United States - 4-14-20 metaG | ecosystem: Host-associated > Plants > Roots > Rhizosphere...
TGTTTATTGGACGCTTCAACGATCTTTCGGTTAACCTCCATTTCTTCTATCGGCCAGCCCAGTTTCCAACGCAGGCGGAACCATAAGCTATGGTTATTTACATTGCTCGGTTCTGACAGTAACGGCGTATGGGACAATTCCGTGACGGAGTAGCCCATCTCTTTCAAGGTGCGGGAGCGCTGAAGACTTCTGGCGCTTTTATCCAAATCTCCCACAAAGAGGATGTTTTTTATCAATCCATTCATAATCAGTTCTTCATTGCTTCAAGAATGGCCTTGACGTCGGCTTCTTGGCTATAAGCCGAGATAATCTCCCGAGATTTATTTCCGAACTCAATCCGACGTTTTTCATCGGACAACAGGAATGAGATGTGTTCGGCCAGCTTTTCGATATTGCCTACAGGAAATATAAATCCATTCTTGCCAGGTTTAACTAGATCGGCTCCGCAACCAACCATCTCCGAAACGATGACGGGCAAACCAAAACACATTGCTTCGTTCGTCACGAGACCCCAAGTTTCACCGATGCCCGACGGCAGTACGAAGATATCTGCGATGGCATAGAACTTCGGCAACTCCGTCTGATTTTTAAATCCGACAATCCGGACATTCTTAAGGTTTTGCGTTTTTATATAATCCTCCATCTCCGGCCGCAAAACTCCATCGCCCACGAAAACCAGCGCAGAACCGTGAGCAATTAGCTTATAGGCTCTTAGAAGGTCCATTGGTCGCTTCTTTTCAATAAACTTGCCAACGAATAATATGACTGGCTGATTTCCCCCAATCCCAAATTCTTTCCTCAGTTCCGCTTTCTTTCCCTTGAGTTCCTCTGCGGCAGCGAACAAACGGTCGTTTTCAACCGCGTAGGGGGCGAAGAGGAGTTTTCTCTCCGGCACGCCGTAGTATTCGTAAAACTTCCGGTTTTCTTCGCCGATATAGAGGAACTTCCCTACCAAACGGAACAGGACTCCGAAAATTAATTTTCTCACGAACCGGCTGGATTCCTTTTTGGTAAGCTCGTGGCTCAGCGGACTCTCGCCCTGAAGAATGATCCGGGTTCCCACAAGAGGCGCGACGAGAAAGACCAGCCAGTTAGTGAACAGGTTCCACCCGAAGAGCAGAACGGCATCATAACGATTTCTGATCAGTTCCGGAACGATGCCGAAATTCATCTGCCCCCAGAAATTACTTGAAGGCTTTGGAGAAATATTCTTCAGGAATTTATAGGCATAGCCGTCTAGAAGCGGAATGTCCCACTTCACTTTCTGGCCGAATTGGGTATCCAGTGTTTCCCGAACTCCGAAGTCCCAATTGAAATAGACCATAAGTTTCATATCTTTGGCGGCCGCGATCTTCCTAAGAAGAGGCACCTGGTACTGGATAGCATGAGACATGACGACGGCTAGTTTCATGGTCGGAATGTATTCAAAAGATTTTTGACGCGTTCCCAATTTTTTTCCAGAGCATAGATGACAAGCGCTTCTTTTCTCAGCACTTCCCCATAAAGCTGCTTCGGCGCCTGATTTTTTAAGATAGAGACGATGGCTCCGGAGATTTTTCCTATATCCATCGGATCCAACGCAATCCCCAATTTGCCGTAAAGAAGGAGTTTCTCGCCATCCTCGCAATTACCTCCGATAACCGGTTTCCCGCAGGCCAGCGCTTCGAGGAGAGCGATAGCCGGGAATCCTTCGCCTTTGGACGGCAAGACGAAGACATCACACAGATTGTAATAATCCACGAGTTCCTCATCGTTCACCGCGCCGGGCATAATCACATATTTCTCCAAACCATTTTCCCGGATCAAATTCTGGACGTTAGGAACGTCATCCCCGGTTCCCACCAGAACATAACGAACGTTGGGTATCTTATTCACCACTTCCGGCAATGCCTTAATTACCCTGTCATATCCCTTTGAACTCTTTATCTTTTCAAGCGTGGACATTCTGGCCACCGTGAGCACTACTCGATCACTGGACGAGATATTGTGTCGTTTCAAAAGATAGGATGGTTTTTCTCCAGTAATGAAACGACTTTCATCCACCGAGTTCGGTATGGAAAATATCTTACCGGCAGCCTCCGGAAATTGCCCAACAATGTTCCGGGAGGTCCAATCAAAAAGCGTGACAATACGTTCCGCTCCCCGGATGGCTCTAATCCGCCAAAAACCCTTAACGCCTATGGCATCTACGCCGTACATATTAAGAATATAACGCCGCCCGAAGAATACCTTCATGAGATAACAAGGAACGGCAAAATTAACGTTGGTACAAATAACAACGTCGGGGCGATATGCCGCCGTAACCGCAAAAAGGCGGATAACGAAAATGATTTTTTCATTCCAACCTCCCTTCTTAAGTTCCACGGCGCGCGTATCCAAATCCGCCCGGCGAACGGCATCCATAAATTTAAGGACGTAGTCTTTGATTCCGCCAGAACTCGATAGGTCGAAAGCGACGAATAGGGTTTTCATAAATATCAATCTTTTTCCAAACGAGAGACTAAAAATCCTCCCATATCGAGATCGCCCGTCAAAAACCGGCTTAAGGACAAGGGCAAAAGAGAAGAGACGAAATTTTTCAACTTGCCAGCTGGAAGAGGAATAATATCCGATTTCGGGCCGCATGTAGAGACTGAGACCTTGCCGAAAAGCGGTTTCGCAACTCGAAACCAATCTTGTTTCGAATAATATCTCGCCAAAGCGCCGTCAGTATGCAATTGGACGGATTTGTTCAGGGACTCGGTCTTAAGAAGATTGCCCGAAACCAGACCCTCCAAAGTTCCACAAATATAGTAATTCCACCAGCCTCGGTAGTAGACCATTATAACGGCCTTGCCACCGGGACGAAGCACGCGCCGGATCTCCCTGAGAACGTTCGGCGTATTCGCGGAGTGATGAATGACGCCCCAACTCCAGATAAAATCAAAACTGCCATCGTCAAATCCCAACTTTTCCGCGTCCATTTTTTCTATGTCGCCCTTGAGACCGAAAACTTTCATCCTGGCCCTGGTGCTTTCCACCGCATAGCCCGTGATATCTACACCCGTAAAAGATTTTGAGTGCTGAGCCAATAATTGGGCATGGCTCCCGTTTCCAACCCCTATCTCAAGGACATCTTTATCCTTAAGCGATTCAAGGTCCATAAATTCGTCGAAAGGAATCGACGCGTGCGGATCGAGATATTCGCCGGCGGCCGAAAAAAAACGACCGTCAATCTCATTAAAAAACTCCCGCGAGAACTTTTCATGCGGGATGGAACTTTTCCAATCGTAGCGCATGGGATTTTTTTCCCACCAATCTCGATTGTTTTTTTGCCATTCTTCGGCTTCATCCGGCGTCCCGGGCAGCTGAACCGGGCTCGCGAAGCTATCGGGTTTTTCCTTAATGGACTCGCTCATATTCTGTTTTCCGGCGCTACTTGGCAGCCGGAACGGTGGAAGTCGGCGAACCCATGCTCAAAAGAAGATTTTTCAGCTGAGCATCATCCGGCCAATAAGAGAGAATGGTTTCGGCCGTTTGGATGAATTTTACCCTATCACTTCCAGAGGCATAAAGACTAGCTAAGCCGTAGAGGACCGGGGGAAGTTTCGGACCGATCGCAAGCGCTTTCAGATAGGCCTGTTCGGCGGCCGAATAATCTTCGGTCTTATGGAAATTTTCCCACAAGATGAGGTGAAAATGGGCATCAGTCAGGAAAGTTTGGAGATCATTCTGAGTCATATGCGGTTCCATATAAGATACTAGGGCGCGGGAAACGTCTTCCGGCTGATTTTGTTGGGATATGATGCTCGTTATTTGATCGGACAAGAACCTACCAATCTCTTCGTTGCCGACCGGGGAGGGATAATTGAAAATGGCATCAAACTGGGTCGTAAAGTCTCCGAACGTCTTTATCTGGGAAAAATTCTGGAGTCCCTTTATGAAAGATTGGGATTTGGTGAGCGGCTGAAGCGAACCATAAATAATGGCAAGGACGGCCCCGATTATTAAAATACCGGCAGAAATGTTTTTATATTTGATAACCTCTTTCATCCCGTTAGAGACAGGATGCGCTTAAAAAGCGCATCCGTGATACATTACTTGATTCAATTATTCCGACCTGTTGGTAATTTATATAGTTCATAATTTTCATTGTTTGGGTGTCTCTAACGGGATTCATTGATTTTGTTTAATGCTTTCACCCGGCTGCAAAAGAAAAACGGAGAAAGCCAAGAATAAGAATATATTCATATAAATCGGCAAGACATCGAATAAGACCAACCCCTGAACGAGGTAGGCCACAGGCATGGCAAGGATCAAGGATCTCTCCAAAAGAGACCTTTGGCTGAATGAAGTTTTAATGTTTTCAGCCTGGGAACGGAAGAATCTCCAAAAGAAAGCGATAAAAATGCTTATGAAACTGAGGAAGCCGAGAATGCCCGTTTCCGCCAGATAATCAAAGATGAGACTGTGCGCCCGATCGAACCACGCGCCGAATCCCGAGGCCGGATTAAAGAAATTAGGGGTGAAATACCTGTAAAAAATCTGGAGGAAATTCTCCGGCCCCCAGCCCAATATGGGGCGGGCGAGAAATCCCTGCCAAGCCATGTTCCAAATCTTAACCCGGTCGCTGAAGGTTTGAGCCGTCACGGAAAGATCGAAAATTCTGGAACCCGGAATACTTTGAACGAACTTCGTATCTTTAAATACCCCCATGATCGCCACGAAAGCGACTACCAAAACAACGGCCATGATGGCCCATTTACGCCAAGTCTTGTGGTTGTAGGCGAAATATCCGAGGAAAACTACGATAGCGGCAACCAACCCGACGAAAGTACCTCTGGTCGCGGCCGCAAAAAAAGTCGCGAGAAAGACCGCGAGAAGGGCCAACAAGGAAATAGCTCCGATGGATTTCAAATTATGCCGGTAACGGTTGAAGAGCAGGTAGAGGCAGTAAAACATCATGAACACGGCGAAGATGGCCACGTAGGCCGGATTGCCTATGGTGCCCTGAATACGGTAACCGGGTTCGCTGAAAGCCGGTCCGACGAATCCAGACCATTTAAGGCCGGCAGCTACGCCGTAGAGCGACATTAGAAGCCCGCCGGCCAGAAACCACTTCATAATGCTCTGCCAGTCTATTTCGTCGCGGAATAAAGCGACCAGAAGGAAGAAAAAGATAAAAAGATGGAGCATCTGGAATCCCCCTTCGCCCCTTTCAAAATTGGACCAGAAAGACCAGTGGGGATTAACGCCGAAAAGGCAGGCCAAGAGAAAAACAGCGGTGAATGTCGTTACCGTCCAGACGAGCGGCGAGCGGAACATCCGCCGGAGCTGGTTCCAGACGTGCTCCAAATCTTTCTGAAGCATAAGCGCCAGACAAAAGAAAATCAGAGCAATATCCACGCTCGCCCGAAACCACGAGTACTTGCCGACGATGAAGGGAAAAAGCGTGGAGGTGGTGACGATTACGACGGACAATACCGAAACTTTGAGAAAAAATTTTGAAACCTTGAGATAATCCATATTTATACAGATGACCGCTGATTTTTTATTACTGATTGCCGCTGATCATTGAAAAGGGTAATCATTAATAAATGTGGTAATCCACATTTAATATGAAGAAGTATAATAGAAATATGGCAGAAAAGAAAGTTGTTAACTTTTTATACGAGGACATTTCATACAAGATCCGCGGTTGCACCTTTAATGTATACAATTCCCTTGGTTTTGGGCATAAAGAGAGCATCTATCAGAAAGCGTTGGCAATCGAATTCGCTAAAATCGGGCTTAATTTCGAAAAAGAGAAGACACTACCGATAATTTATGAGGGGAAAAGAATAGGTACTTATAGACCGGATTTTGTCATTGATAATAAAATCATCATTGAAATCAAAGCGGTTGAATTTATGCCTAAAAGTTATGAAATCCAGTTAATTTATTATCTGAAAGGAACGGGGTTTAGACTAGGATTTCTAATAAATTTTGGCGGCATAAGACTGGATATTAGAAGAAAAATTAATTCGTATCAGCGGTAATCGGCTTCATATCAGGGAAAATCAGCAGAAAACAGAAAGCCCCACTTGCGTGGGGCCTCTGTTTTCTGATTGTTTGCTATCAGGAAACCGATTTCAGCGATCAAATCAACCTACTAGTTGGACAGATTCGTTAAGTTCTGGCCACCGATAGGCAGAGAGATCGTCGGATCAAGGGAAGCGATGTTCACCACAGAGTCATTCCAGGTTACTGCCTGAATAGACGCCTGGTAAGAACCGGTGCCACTTGTCACGGCCACGAGACCCGTAGGAGCACTGTACTCCTTTACAATCAAGGTCTTGGTCGTTCCAGCCGGAATCGTCCAACCAGTCGTGCCATTCATATTGAATGTCATGTTGTTGGTGGAAGTCGCCGTGGAAGTCGCGAGGACCGTTGACGGAGCCGCCGCGTCATACAAACCAAGTACGACTGTCGTGCTTGCCTGTACTAAAGCGCCGGTGTTGTTCATCGTTACCGTCTTCACTAAGGCATCGTAACCCGTGCCCGCCGTGAAGTTAAACTGAGCCACTTGAGTGCCGATGCCAGAAATGGAGCTCGGCTGATTGACCGACGCGCCTGACGAAACGTTCAAGCTCGTACGATACACCGTCCAAGTGCCGCCAAAGTTATTGGCAACGATGTTGGTGGTCGTAGCGCCCGCCGAATTGACGTACTGCATGCTCGTCAAAGCGTAGGCGTGGGTCCCCGAAGAACTGGCAAACGGATATACATTCGAATCCGCAACCAAGCTCAAGTTAACATACTGGCTCGCCGGAACGGTGACGTTGGAAATATTAAAGGAGAGAACTCCAGAAGAAGTTTCCTGAGCCGTCGCGATCGGCGTCGTGCCTTGTACTAACCTGTAGTTCCAGAAGGAAGAGGTATCGGCGGCGGCATTATTGGTCGTCGTCGTATTATTCTTCGCATCAAGAACATTGACCTGGGTCAAATTCGCACTACCACTAGAATTCGCCGCAAATTGGTATTGAGCGAGGGTAACACCCGCGATGCCCATACCGACATACGCCGAATTAGCCGTACCTCCCACAATGGCTCCAGTGATGGAACCACCGGCATTGAATGATACTACTTGGCCAGCAATCGGTCCGCTAACCGAAACCGCATTACCGCCAACCGTAGAAGCATTCACGCTTGTGAGGTCGACAATTTTGGACGAGGTGGTCGTGACGCTGCTTGCCAAATCGGCATATACATCAACGTTCACCGAAGCATTGGACGTAACCGGAACGGTGTTGCCCGAATTGAATGTCATGGCCTGGCCAGCAGTCACAGTCGGGTAAGTCGTACCAATCTGGACAGAACCGATCATAACCCGCAGGTTCCTGATCTGGTTTACCACCGTCGCATTATTGACGGCGGTCAGTGTAACGCCGGTAAAGTTAATGTTGTTAACCTGACCTGCGGTCAGCGCGAAGGAGGCAACCTTCATATTGGAGCTGCCAGCCGAAGCGTTAACCGGAGAACCGAGACCGTAGTTCAGGGCTCCCGCGAGATTGCTACCCGATACCAGAACTGAAAGCGAGTTGCTCGTCTGGCTACCGAGGTTCACCGTGCTCAGGGTTGAGTAACTCTGGGCCGAGCTAGCACCATTCGCCAAAGTGATCGAGATCGAACCCGTCTGGTTAGAATCAAGATCGCCATAGACAGTGAGAACGCGCGTCGCGTTAGCCGGTATGATGTAATTCAGATTACCGCTACCAGCCTGATACGTGCCACCACCTTTAACAGTGGCTGCAGTCGTACCAATCTGGACTCCCTGATCATCGACAATGCGAAGATTCGTAGTCGTCGCCGTGCCGTTAACCGTGAGGTCTAACTCATTGAAGCGGATACTGTCGCCCGAAGCCAAAACGTCGAATTTCGCGAGCACTTGGCTGGTATTACCGGCCACTGCATAGGTCGAGGGGGTATTAACATCCTTGCTAATAACCACGCCACCGTTCGAGATAGTCGCGTTATAGAAGTTGACCGGGAAACCATCCGCCGCCACCGTTGCGATATTTGCATCGGCACCAATGCCAACGCCGTACATCGTATCAACGCCATGGACATCAGATGACTGTTGGATGGAGAACTGGAAAGTCCGGTTCACCCCGCCAGTGATATCGGCATAAAGCGAGAGCACCGTGCTCTGTCCGGAGGTGAGCATCAACGGAGCGTTCGAAAGATCGAAGGCAAGAACGTTGCTGCCGTCCAAGGACGCAACAGTGTTACCCAACTGGGTCGAGCCGCTCATCAGCTTAATGTTCTGAAGATAGCTCGGATTCACGCTACCGACGTTAGTGAAACGAAGATAGGTAACCTTCGCCGGATTATTGGTCGCCTGAATCGTGAACTGGGCAACGAGATAGTTCGTCTGACCCGCGTTCACCGAAACAGTGCTGCTCGAAAATCCGGTGATTTGAAGTTTGGCCAAATTAGTCACTGCCGCAGTCGTGAACTGGCCGGCATATACCGGGAAAGAACCCGTGAAAGTGCCGCCTACCACATCCGAGGCCGAAGCTATGCCAAAGCTCAAGATGTGACCGGCCGGAGCTCCAGAATTCACATCAACCGTAACACCAATGGTCTTGGTCGTGTTCGCCGGAACGGTGAACAAACCATTTCCATTCGCAAAGTTAACCCTGCCGTTGTTGAAACCTAGGTTGGAAGCCAACTGGATCGCACCATCGTAAAGGTAAACATTGTTCAGATCCGAGTCTTGTGAAAGACCGACTCTGGTCAAGGTCACGGAAGTCACCGTTACCGGTGTTGCACCCGCCGTGAAATTGAACATCGCAACCGGGGCGTTTACCGCGCCAGAAGCTACACTCTGCGACATCGGGCTATTGGTAGCAAGAGAGATGGTCATCGGAGCGCCAGTTTGATAAACCGGCGGGATAACGCCACCGCCAACTACCGGATTGCCACCCACTGAGGCAAGCGCGGCGCGGCTCTTGGGACCGAAGTAACCCGTCGCGGAAACGCCGACAGCTTTCTGCCAAGCCGTTACCGCGGTTTTCGTCAATGCGCCGAAGTAGCCATAGGCCGTTCCGGCAGGCATTGAGAGATAACCGCCATTAACGAGGATCTGCTGCAAAGCCGTAACGTCGCCTCCCTTGCTGCCAAGAGTGAGGTCTTGGGTGAAGCGATAAGAGGATGACGGAGCGCTCGCAGGAGAACCACCTTGAAGAGCGGTTAACTGTGTCTGTAAAGCCTGAATCTCGGCCATTAAGGTCGCGATCGTGCTAGCAGACGTCTGGGCAAAGGCCGGAATCACCGAACCAGCGAACCAAATGGCCGTGGTAAGAGTGAGGCCTACTGCCACAACTTTTCGACTTAAATTACTCATTTTTACTTTTAATTAATGCAAATAACCGACAATAAAGAATAAGGTTCTCTTATTAGTTAAAATGGCTATTTGTTTTTAGTATTAGACTTATTTTTGTTTTTATCCGACTTGAAACGACATTTTTATCGTTTAAGCCGCCGACCTTTTGGATTCGGGAACACCATTAATCCGGCTTATCAACTCCGCCTAAGTGAGGTAAGCGGCGGAAGCCAGGGAAACGGTGGATTAATATCGATTGGAAAACTGCTATATAAAAAGTAAAAGTCCCGCTTGAGGCGAGACTAGTAAATACAGATTAACGCAGATTAAAAACTGATTAACACTGATAAGAATCAGCGAAAATCAGTAGGATTAAATCGGTGCCAATCAGCATTTTTTGCCTAGCCTCACTTCTAAGCAAACTTAAACTTATTATAACAAATTACAGGACGATTCATCCTGCGTCAACCCCGCACGTCTGGGGTCAATAGTTATAACGATGGAAAGTTGGTCCCGTTACGGCAAAATCCAGGTGATGGTGGCAAAAATAAGGCTTAAAATCAGGACAAAAATGGTCACTTCCCTGAAGACCAGGGATCGATTCAGGGAACCGCTAAAACGGGCCAAGATCACGTCCCGGCCCATAATAGACAGGAGCGTAATGAAAGCGGCGGCATCCACGAAGCCGAGCGGAAGGACGGCCGCAAAGATCGCTATCTCCGCCACAATCAGGGAAAAGGACCAGGTAATAACTCTTAGACTCTTGTTCTCCGGCAAACCGTTGAAAACAAGGGCCTCTTTGACAATCACTCGAGAACCGATAAAAACCGCCAAAAACCACAGGACAAGGTTAAAAACTCCGTTGTTCGACGGGTCGGGCATTATGTAGAAAGCCATCAGGAAAAAATAAGCCGAGACGGCGGCATTAAGGAAGTTGTATGTGACAATCTTGTCTTTAAAGAACAGATTCGTTAGGCCAAAGATCAAAAACAATGAAACTCCGAACGACAGGGCTAAAAGAACTGACATGAGATTTATCAGGAAGTAGCCAGAAAGGGCGGACACGGCAGCCACCCCGAGAATGCTCAGAATAGAGAGCAGCCAAAAAGAGGAGCGCAACGAACGACGCTCCGGCGGTTCCGACAGATAAATTGCGAGCATCGCGCAAGCGAAGATAAAAACCGGCCAGAAGGAAACCCCGGCCCAGATGAGAAAACCAACCGCCAGGGCGCCCAGCGCGGCCTTACCGGGCAACTTCCACCCGGTTTTCCTTATTAAGGATGAGACTAATTTTTTGACCATCTTTTAATAGACCGCGGACAATCCTGTCGGCCAAAGTGTCCACAATGACTTTTTGAATCAGGCGCTTAACCGGCCGAGCTCCGAAATCCGGGTCAAAGCCGTTTTCCACCAGATATTTCTTAACCTCGGGCCGGACACTGATCGTGATGTTTTTTTCGGCCAGGCGCTTCTTTACCTCCTCTAGTTGGATGTCCACGATTTTCTCAACTGCCTTCGGCGTGAGCGCATTGAAGATAATCACTTCATCCAAGCGGTTCAGGAACTCCGGTTTGAAGGTTTCGCGGAGCGATACCATTACCCCATCCCGGAACTTCTGCTCCTTATTTTGGAACTCCTCATCGCTCTTCGATGAATTGAAACCCAATCCGGACATCTCGCGGAAGTACTCACTGCCGACATTCGAAGTGAGGATAATGACCGCATTCTTGAAATTCACGATCTTGCCTTTTGAATCGGTAAGCCGGCCGTTGTCCAGCACTTGGAGCAATATGTTAAAGACCTCCGGATGGGCTTTCTCGATTTCATCGAAAAGAATCAGGCTGTAGGGCCGGTGGCGAATTATCTCCGTGAGCTGGCCGCCCTCGTCGTGGCCGATATAGCCCGGCGGCGAACCAATGAGGCGCGATACCGAATGGCGCTCCATATACTCCGACATATCGATCCGGACGAGTGCCTTTTCGTCGTTGAACATGAACTCGGCGAGAGCCCGGGCAAGTTCGGTCTTTCCAACCCCCGTCGGCCCTAAGAATATAAACGAACCCAAGGGACGATTTTCATCGGCGAGTCCCGCGCGCGATCTCCGGAGGGCCCGCGCGACCGCTTCAATGCCTTCTTTCTGACCCACGACCCGCTTTTCCAAAGCCTCCTCGATGCGGGATAATTTATTCATTTCAGACTCAAGCATCCGGGACATCGGGATGCCCGTCCAGCGCGAAACGACCGACGCAATGTCTTCTTCGTCCACTAATTCTTTGATGAAGTTGCTCTTATCTTTTTTCCCGACCACTTTCCGGTCGTGTTTTTTCTCCAAATCAAGATAGTGCTTTTCGGCTTTGGGCAGCTCGCCGTAGCGTATCTGCGCCACGCGGTCGAAATCCCCCTCGCGTTCGGAGAGCTCCGCCGACCGCTTCAAATTATCTATCTCCCGCCGCAAATCATGAAGACTGCCCACTCCGGTTTTTTCTCCTTCCCACTGGGTGGAAAGCTCCGCATTTTGAAGCTTCAATTTCTTGAGTTCCCGCTCCACTTCCTTGAGACGCGGGGATTTAATTTTGGCTTTTTCTTTAGTTAGAGCCGACTTCTCGACTTCGAGTCTTGTGATTTCTTTTCTAATGCTCTCGATGCCACGGGGCAGGCTGTCGGATTCCAAGCGCCGGGCGGCGGCCGCTTCGTCTATCAAATCCACCGCCTTGTCCGGCAGGAAACGGTCGGTAATATAGCGCGCGCCGAGGTTCACGGCGGCGATGATGGCATCGTCTGTTATCTTCAAACCATGATGCATCTCATACTTCTCCTTCAACCCGCGCAGAATGGATATAGAATCTTCAACCGAAGGCTCCTCGACTAAAATCGGCTGGAAGCGACGTTCGAGCGCCGCGTCTTTCTCGATGTGCTGATGATATTCCTTGAGCGTCGTCGCACCGATGGCATGGAGTTCACCGCGCGCCAAAGCCGGCTTCAGCATATTCGAGGCGTCTATGGCGCCCTCAGCCGCGCCAGCGCCCACGATCATATGGATCTCATCTATGAACAGGATTATCTTACCCTCGGAGTTCTGAACTTCTCTCAAGAATGCTTTGAAACGGTCTTCGAATTCGCCGCGGAATTTGGTGCCGGCGATAAGCGAGCCTAAATCCAACATCACAATCTCCTTATTTTTCAGGGTCTCCGGCACGTCATCCGAGACGATCTTCTGGGCCAGCCCTTCCACGATGGCAGTCTTGCCCACGCCCGGTTCGCCGATAAGAACGGGGTTGTTCTTCGTCCGCCGGGAAAGAATCTGCATTAGGCGGCGCAGCTCTTCCTCCCGACCAATCACCGGGTCCAGCTTCCCATCGCGGGCCTTTTGAGTAATATTCACCGCATACTTTTCCAACACCTGGAATTTGGACTCCGGAGTCTCATCCGTCACTCGAACCGAACCGCGGAGCTGGACCAATACCCTGCTTAAAATTTCTTTCCGGGCATTAAAACGATTCAGCACCTCTTGAGCCGAGGAAGGTATGTCCGCAATAGCCAAAAGCAGATGTTCGCAGGAAATAAACTCGTCCTTAAACTTCATCGCTACCTCGCCCGCCTTGTCTAAAATTTTCATGAGTTCCTGGGAAAGGTATAATTGCCCGACATTCCCGCCACCCGAAAATATCTTCGGCTGTTCGTCCAATGCTCTCGTCGCCGCGCGCTCAAGCTCCGCCACATTCACGTTGGAACGGGTAAGAAGCGGCCTTACCAGGGTCTGCTCATCGCCCAAAAGCGCCAATAAAAGATGGAGCGCCTTGAGCTCGCCGTGATTCTGGCGCGCCACCATATCCTGAGCGTTCTGGAGCGCCTCCTGAGCTTTAATGGTGAATCTTTGGAAATTCGGCATTGGTTTGTCTATTTATTATAGGGAATAATAAGATAATTTGATACAATTGGCAATGGACATAAACGAGTGCTAACTATCTTTGAGTTTCATGTATGAAACTCGACTTTAAGAAACAAAAACGCCTTAATTTAAATTAAAGGCGTTTTTGTTCTTTTGTTCGCTCTCGATTTATTTATTCGGTACCGTAATAGCTTGGATTGTCGGGCTCACACTCGGGGCTAACTGTGGAGCGATTGCCTTCATTTTTTGAAGGGTCGTCTGGTCGACTATCCCGGTCGCGGGAATCCCCTGCGCGGACTGAAATTGTTGGACGGCACTCTTGGTGATTGTCCCAAAGTATCCGGTTGGTGCTGTATTAAACACTCCGGCTGACTGGAGAAGGGTCTGAACAGCTTTCACACTATCACTAGAAGCTCCCTGTTGGATAGTAGAAGCTGAAATGGTTGGGGTGGCTTGGATGCTACTCCCAACGCTGGATTGATTTTGACCTCCAATTGTAGAATTGGTTTGACCCACGGGGATAGTTATTGTTGGAGTAGCTGGTAGGATAGGCGTAGTCGGATATGCGGGAGATATCGGCGTGGTAGGATAACTCACGGTTTGTGACTCCAAAGCGCTAACGCGATTCTCAAGAGACATTATTCTGTTCTGAAGACAAATAATAACGCTCGTCCAATCCCCTAAACTAGCGTTCGCCGAGGTTGGCATTGCACAGGAACTCTGGGAAACTTGAGCAAACGAAATCATCGGTGCGACAATCGCGATAATTGAACCAATGACAATTAATTTTTTATTCATATTTTTAATCATTAACTGATAACTAGCTTTCGACCTTTTATTTCAGATAAAAAGTTATATATGCCTTAAGTATATAACATTCTACTGTCCCGCCGGACGCTCGGTCAAAAGAACTGGGATATCTATCGTCTTATCTCCCCTCTGCACCTTAAGCGTTACCGTATCGCCAATGTTGTAGCGCTGAACCAAGTTTGTGAGCGCGTTATCTTCATCTACCTTCACGCCGTTCACTTCCAAAATGATATCCTCTGCCTGAATACCGGCCTTATCCGCCGGGGAACCTTTTATGACTGCCGGTCCGTCCTCGCTACCGCGCACTAGCGCGCCGTAGTCAACCGAAATATTTTGGCTCTTTTCAATGTCCGCCGTGACCGCAATATAACGCACGCCGAGATACGGTATTTTAATATCTCCCGTTGCTTTAACGGAACTAATATCCCGCTTGGCCTGATCGATCGGCAAGGCAAAACCAATGCTCTGGGCATCGGAGGCCACAGCCGTATCGATGCCGATAACCTCACCCTTCAAATTGAGGAGCGGGCCGCCGGAGTTTCCCGGATTGATGGCCGCATCCGTCTGGATCACATTCTGGAGCGATTCCGAACCGATGTCGGCGCCGGAGGCGGTAATGCTGCGGGAAAGCCCGGATATCACGCCCACTGAAACCGTGTTTCGGAATTCTCCCAAGGCGTTCCCGATGGCTATCGCCGTCTGACCTAATTTTATGCTGTCGGAATCGCCGAGCGTCACGACAGGCAAGTTCATCGCATCTATTTTAATGACCGCCAAATCCTGCGCGGGATCGCGCGCCAACACTTTCGCATCGTATTTTTTGCCATCGTTTGTTAACACCGTATAGCTGGCCTGAGTATCCGCCACCACGTGTTTATTGGTCAGAATCATCCCGTCCGAAGAAATTATGAATCCACTTCCGCCGCCTACTTCCTGCTCCTGAGTCTTACCGGTATCGCACGGCTGGGTGAACTGCGAATTGTCTCCGCCGAAAAACTGCTGGAATTCCGGCGGCAGATTGCTGAACGGGCTGTAGGGACACTGCTCAATGACCGGCAGGTCTTTGGAGATGACGATTGAGACCACGGAGGGCGAGGCCTTTTCCACGGCCGAAACCACTGCCTGTTCATAGTCTATGGTCGGCGCATAGAGTGTGGCGGTCTTTGAAGTGCTTGTCGCCGTTGAAGTTGAATTAGAACCGGTGATAAAGCTCCAGATGTTGCCCAGTATATCAGCCTGTGCGGAACGCGAAGCGACGATTGACCCGAAGAATCCCCCGACCAGACCCGCGACGATTACGATGGTTATGATTTTTTTAGACATGAAAGGATTTAAAATTGTTTTTTAAATTTAAAAACTGGACCCTTTAATTAATTAACGAATTTCGTAGCTCAATGTTACAGTCACGGTCACATCTTGGGAGCCTGGTTCAATGGCCGGTGCCGGCGGAGCCATGCTTTTCACTGCCATATCCGAACTTGCACCCGCACTGTAGTTATAGTAAACCGGCTGAATACTACCTTCACTTATTCCCAAAAGCCTTCCCAGCGTGAAACCTCCGGCTTTGGCGATATCCTCCGCTTTAGTCTTGGCTTTGGCTATCGCTTCGGCGCGCGCCTGAGATTGTGCCGCGTCCGGATCATCGAGCGTGAATTGGAGCTGGGAAACGGTGTTTGCACCGGCCTTCACTACGCCGCCTAGAATATCGCCGATCTTCGTGAAATCCCGAATCTTCACCTGGACATCCTGGCTCACCGTGTAGCCGACAATTTCTGCAGGCGGGCACGGCTGAACAATAGTATCAGCGGCAGTCGGAACGGGCTGATAACAATTATAGGTCTGATAGCGAGGGGAAACGCTGTAGTTTTGAGTCTGAATATCTTTAGCATCGACTCCGTTAGACTTAACAAAATCTATTGCGGCATTCACACTCTTCGTATTATTGGCCTGCAAAGAACCAAGGTCACTTCCGCCCTCGGTCACGACGCTGAAATCGAATTGAGCCACATCCGGCACCGCCACGACTTTCCCATCACCCGAAACTGAGAAGCTTCTAAATGACGACGGCTGAATCGATTGGCCGTAACTAGATACGTAAGACCAAACCGAGTAGGCGCCGACCAAAAGAGCTACGATAATTGCGACATTTAAATATTGTTTTGTTTTTTCCATATCCATAATTTTAGCATTTTGAATCACCGATTCAATACTCCTTTCAAAATAACAAGGGCCGTGTCAATTTCGCTCTTGGAGGCGGCTTTCCCGAAGCTGAATCTCAGGCTTCCTCTCACCCTTTCTCCGCTCAGTCCAAGCGCCTGAAGAACGTGGGACGGCGAGAAAGATCGGGCCGAACAAGCCGAACCGGCAGAGGCCGCCACGCCCGCAATATCGAGCTTTATGAGCAGATCGCCGGCATACTCGGTCGGAAAGTGAACGTTCAGTATATGGGGCGCTCCGGCATCCCCGTTTATCTCCGCCGGGGGATATATTTTTTTGAGGCCCCGCCAGAAACGATCCTTGAGCAATTTCACTTCCCTGAAATTTCTGTCCCGATCTCTCACTGCCAATTCGACGGCTTTCCCAAAACCCACGATGGCCGGCACGTTCTCCGTTCCGGAACGCAAACCGAACTCCTGCCCACCGCCGGTGATAATAGGAGACAGAAACTTAGGTTGTCTCACATAGAGTACCCCGACCCCCTTCGGTCCGTAAGTTTTCTGACCGGAGAACGTCATGAGATCCACCTCCAGCTTCTCGACATCGCAGTCGAAATAATTTAATGCTTGTGCCGCATCAGTGTGAAAAAGAGGATAATGGGGGCCGGATGTGGCATCTTCGCTCAGGCTGTCTCCGGGGCGACGCCCAAGTCTTAGTCTTCGCGAAAATTCCGCATCCGGCTTATGGGTGTTTCCCTTGGAAATTCTGAATTCTTTTATAATCTTCGAAATTTCCTTTATCGGCTGGATGCTGCCGATCTCGTTATTCACATACATGACTGAGACGAGAACGGTCGCCGGTTCAAGCGCTTTTTTTACCGCAATCGGTTCAACCGCCCCGCCGCGACTCACGGGCAGTATTGTGATCCGCGCGGCGCCCTGTCGCTCAATATCTTTGAGGGTTTCGAGCACTGATTCATGTTCGATCGTCGTGGTGATTATATGAGGCACGGTACGAGTGGATGATCTACGATAAAATTTGCGGATGGCGCCTCGCAGAGCCAGATTGTTGGCTTCGGT
>Ga0265325_10001367_pt1 | contig 17222 bp, 10 predicted proteins | sample 41420metaG_FD_202090 | JGI IMG/M metagenome (GOLD analysis project Ga0265325, IMG submission 202090) | Rhizosphere microbial communities from Carex aquatilis grown in University of Washington, Seatle, WA, United States - 4-14-20 metaG | ecosystem: Host-associated > Plants > Roots > Rhizosphere...
GAGGACAACACCACCAACACCATCGACGCCGATGGCCATGTCGTCACGATGAGCGGCACCTTCACCAACACCAGCAGCACCGCCGCCGGTTCGCTGATATTCACCGACAGCGTGGGGGGCGGCAATGTCATCCTCACCAACAGCGGCAACGCCTATACCGGCGAAACCACGATCAACAGCGGCGCCACCCTGTCATTGTCCGGTGCCGGGAGTCTTGCCACCTCCAGCGGCATCGCCGATGGCGGGACTTTCGACATCTCGCAGACCACCAGCGGGGCCTCGATCATCTCGCTGGGCGGCGCCGGCGGCGTGAATCTGGGAGCCCAGACCCTGACCCTGACCGATGCCGTGGGCACCTATACCGGCACGATCTCGGGGACTGGCGGGCTAACCCTGGCCGCCGGCACCGAGATTCTCGGCGGCGCCAACAGCTATACCGGGGGAACCACGATCACCGCCGGCACGCTCCAGATCGGCGACGGCGTCACCAGCGGCTCGATCACCGGCAATGTCGCGGATGGCGGCACGCTGGAATTCAACCGGGTCGATGCCGTCACCTTCGGCGGCACGATCTCCGGCCATGGCGGCATTACCCAGGCAGGCAGCGGCACCCTCACCCTGACGGCAGCCAACACCTATACCGGGCCCACCACCATCGCCGCCGGCATCCTGGTGCTTTCCAGCACGGCGAATATCGCCAATTCGAGCGGCGTCACCGACAACGGCATCTTCGATATTTCGCAGACCGGCGGCGCCTCGATCAAGTCGCTGAGCGGCAGCGGCACGGTGCAGCTCGGCGCCGGGACGCTCACCATCACCGCCGCATCCGGCGCGTTTTCCGGCGTCATCAGCGGAACCGGCGGCCTTGTCCTTGCCGGCGGCACCCAGCTGCTGTCGGGCACCAGCGCCTATAGCGGCCCCACCACCATCACCGCCGGCACGCTGGAGGTCGGCGCCAGCACCATCGCCTACAATGTTGCCGACAGCGGGACATTCGCCTTCGACAGCACTGCGCCCATCGTCATGAGCGGCGTCGTGTCGGGACCCGGCGGCCTCAGCCAGATCGGCACGGGGGTATCGACCCTGACCGCGGTGCAGACCTATACCGGCCCCACCGTCATAACCGCCGGGACGCTGGCGCTGTCGGGCAGCGGCAGCATCGCTTCCTCCAGCGGCGTCGCCGACGCCGGCATACTCGACATCTCGGGAACGGCGGGCGGCGCCACGATCACCTCCATTTCGGGGGCCGGCAGCGTCACGCTCGGCGCCCAGAATTTGACTCTCACCAGCGCCTCGGGGACCTATTCGGGCAATATCTCCGGCACCGGCGGGGTGATCCTGGCCGGCGGCAAGGAGACCTTCACCGGCAGCAACGCCTATACCGGCCCCACCGTCATCGCCTCGGGCATCCTGGTCCTGTCCGGCACCACCAGCCTGGCGGCCTCCAGCAGGGTCATCGACAATGCAACGCTCGACGTCTCCACCGTGACGAATGGCGGCGTCGCGCCCAGCACCGCGATCGTGTCGCTGGCAGGCTCGGGGACGGTGTTCCTGGGCACCAAGACGCTGGTCTTCACCAATGCCGGCGATACCTTCTCCGGCACGATTTCCGGCACCGGCGGGCTGACCGTCAGCGGCGGCACCCAGACCCTGTCCGGAGCCAACACCTATACCGGCCCGACCACCATCTCGGCCGGCACCCTGGCGCTCGCCGGCGGCGGCAGCCTTTCGACCATGACAACAGTGGCGGATAACGGCATCTTCGACATCTCCGCCGCGAGCAGCGGCGCCGTCGCGCTGGCTTCGCTGTCCGGCTCGGGCACGGTCAATCTCGGCGCCCAGACCCTCAACCTGGTCAATGCCTCCACCACTTTCTCCGGTTCGATCATCGGCACGGGCGGTGTCGTGGTCAGCGGCGGCACGGAAGTTCTTTCCGGCGCCAACAGCTATTCCGGGGGCACCGTCATCAGCGCGGGAACCCTGCAGGTGGGCAATTTCAGCACCGGCTCCATCACCGGCAATGTGCTGGACAACGGCATACTGGCCTTCGACCGCTCCAACGCGATGACTTTCGCCGGCGCCATCACCGGAACCGGCGCGGTCACCCAGATCGGCGAAGGCACCACCATCCTCACCGGCGCCAGCAATTACAGCGGCGGCACCACCATCACCGCCGGCACCCTGCAAATCGGCAACGGCGCCGCCAGCGGATCGATTTCCGGCGACGTCACCGATAACGGCATGCTGGCCTTCGGGCGCTCCGACACCACCGTCTTCGCCGGCACGATTTCGGGGTCCGGCGGCGTGACCCAGCTCAGCGGCACCACCATCCTGACCGCGGTCAACAGCTACACCGGCGCCACCGCGATCGGCAGCGGCGCCGAGCTGGTGCTGTCCGGCCCCGGCAGCATCGCCGCCTCCAGCGGCGTGACCGACAACGGGCTGCTCGACGTGTCGGCGGCGGCCGCACCCCGCGTCGCGTCCCTGGCCGGCGGCGGCGCGGTCAATCTCGGGGCCGAATCCCTGACCATCACCAACGCCGCCGGCGCATTCTCGGGCGCGGTATCCGGCGGCGGCGGCGTGACCGTCAATGCCGGCACCCAGACTTTTTCCGGCACCAACAGCTATACCGGCCCCACCACGATCAATGGCGGCTCGCTGCTGGTCAACGGCTCGATCGCCAGTTCGAGCGGCGTGACGGTCAACAGCGGCGGCACGCTGGGGGGCATGGGCACGGTGTCGGGCGTGACCGTCGGCAAGGGCGCCACCCTGGCGCCGGGCGCGGCGGGGGCCGGAACCCTGACCGTCAATGGCGTGGTTGCGTTCGATGCCGCCTCCAACTTCGTCGTCAACCTGTCTTCGGCGTCCGCCGCGAAGCTGGTCACGACCGGCGCCGAGAGCCTGGCGGGCACGCTGAGCTTCGCCAGCACGGACGGCACCTATCCGCTGGGCCAGAAGCTGACGGTGCTGACGGCGGAGGGCGGGATCACCGGCACCTTCACTCTTGCCCCGCCCCAGGGTACGGGGGCGAACTTGTCCTCCTCGCTTTCCTATGACGCCGACGATGTCTATCTCCAGGTGAACCTCGCCCAGCTTTCGCCGCTGCTGCCGACCGGCGCCACCGCCAATCAGGCCAGCCCGATCGGGGGCATAGACGCCGCGATCAAGGCGGGCGACGCCCTGCCCTCCCAGTTCCAGGCGCTGGGCAGCATTTCGCCGGCAGCCCTGGCGGGCGATGCCCAGCAGATGGCCGGCCAGATCGGCAGCGATGTGTCCCAGGCCGGCAAGACCCTGCTGAGCCCGTTCCTGGACGCGATTTTCGATCACATCGACGACAGCGAGCCGAATGGCTCCGGCCCGCGGCGGCGGGGGCCGCAGCAGCCGCAGATCTGGGTATCGGGCTTCGCAAGCTCGACCATCATTCAGGGCGATCCCGCCACCGCCGGCACCAACAGGCTGTCGGCGAATTCCGCCGGCTTTGCGGGCGGCGCGGACTGGCTCATCGCGCCCGATTTCACCCTGGGCGGCGCGGTCTCGGCGGGCACCGCCAATTTCCATCTTGCCGGCGGGCTCGGTCAGGGCAACGCCGATGCGTTCCAGGCGGCGGCCTATGGCCTGATCTGGTTCCGGCCGGTGTTCTATGGCGCCTTCGCCGGCGTCCTGGCGCTGGACGACATCACCACCAAAAGAGTCCTGACGGTTTCGGGAACCGACGATCTCCAGGGCAAGCTGAATACCATCACCTTCGGCGGCCGCTACGAAGCCGGGCTCAAGCTGGGATGGATCGCACCCTATCTCGCCCTGGAAGACGAATTGTTCAGCGCGCCGGGTTACACCGAAACGGCGGCGTCCGGCTCGGACGGCTTTGCGCTCAAATACAGCGCCCATACCGCCAACACCGCGGACCTGGAGCTGGGCGCGCGCCAGAGCGGGGATATTGCGCTGTCGCGCAACTGGGTCCTCAACCTGTCGGACCGCCTGGCCTGGGCGCACGCGTTATCGGCGGCGGGAAATGCCCATGCCGCCTTCGCCGCCCTGCCGGACTCGGAGTTCGCGATCTATGGCGCCCAGCCGGCCAGGGACTCGGCGCTCGTTTCCCTGGGTGCGGGCCTCAAAAGCCGCTACGGGCTCGACCTCAGCCTGCATTTCGACGGCGATATCGCCAGGAATTCCCAGACCTACACGGGCATCCTGGGCCTCGGCGTCGCCTGGTGACCGGCCGTGTGGCGGCGGCGTGCTTGGCCTTGCGGCGGCGCATCGCTACGGCACCGGCCAGCCCCAACCGTTCCCGGCCCCAACAGGCAGTGGGTGCCACCGCAGCCTTAGGGAGGACCAGGAGTGTAGCCCCCAGAATCTTCATACAGTTGGAAGGAATCGCCGGTTGTCACACCGAATGAGAGCCAAGCGCCGATACGGCCCAGCCAGCGGAGCCAGGTTCAGGGATCGCCCGGCTGGAACGGCAGCGGCTCGCCCGGCGGCGGGCCCTGTTCGGCCATCGCCAGCAGCGAGGCGATGGAGGCATAGGTGCCGCTGACCATCGTCAGATCGATGATCTGCCGGTCATTCAGATAAGCGTGCAGCCGGGCATAGGTTTCGTCCGACACCATGTGCCTGGTGTAAAGCTCCATGCAGAAATCATAGACCGCCGCCTCGTCCGGCTGCATGTCCGTCGGCCGCTTGTTGGCCTTGAGCTCGGCCACCGTCTTTGCCGACAGCCCCGCCTTGAGCGCCAGCCTGGGATGGGTATGCCATTCAACCTGCGAGCGCCACAGCCGGCCCTGGATCAGGATGGCGAATTCATTGAGCCGGGTCGGCACCGAGGTGTGGAAACGCAGATAGTCGAGCAGATCGAGCATCGGCTTGGCCGAGTCCGGACTGCGCAGCATGATATTGTAGGGCCCCCCGATGCCGACCGCCGAAATCTTCATCACATAATCGGCGAGCGGTTTCTGTTTCGGGTCCATCTGCGCCATGGTCAGTTGCGCAAAGCGCGGCTCGCGGCCTTTTGCCGGCGCATTCGCGCCCGCGAGGAATCCCGACGCGGCGGCGATCGCCAGGGCCACGCCCCATGCAATGGTCTTTCTCATCTGTCTCTCCTTTATCGCGGCAACCCCCGGTCGCTGCGCCGTGACCGCATTCCCTTCCGGATCGCGGCCGATATCCCGATCGTCACATCATGGGCCGGATGGCGCCGCCACTTCCATGCTCATGAACGCGGGCCATAATGGGGCGCCGGCTGCCCGACTTCCAGGGCGCCCAGATCGGGCGCCGCACCGGTATAGCCGTCGGTGACATTGGGGATGACCGTTCCCTTGTCCACCGCCGCCGAACCCGGCTTGAGGCGGAAGTCGAAATCCTCGGCCTTGTACAGTTTCTGGATGTTGGCGAGATCCTGGGCGTTGAGCATCGGCACATTGACGAAGATGTCATAGTCCAGGGTGAGCGAATGGGTGTCCTGGCGGGTCGCGGCGCTGTATTCCGCCAGCGTCTTGAAGCGGCGAACGGCCAAGGTCTTGTTCGGTGGATTCTGGTCCGAATTCTTGCTCGCCAGCAGGTCGCGATAGTCCTGCTGCATGCTCCAGTCCGGCGAGGTCCACTGGAAGGAATAGTCCGCGCCGGGATTGGGGCGGAAGCCGTTGTAATCGGACGAGCTGTAATTGGTATAGGTGCTCAGGGCGAAGATCGCGGGCGCGGAATTCTGCCCCAGCATCAAATTGTTCATCCAATGCACATTGGCCGAGGAGCCGCCCGCCGTCTCCGTCAGGATGGTGTTGTTGAGAAACACCGCCCCCGCCGAACCCGAAGTCAGGCGCGTCGATCCGCCCGGCGCATTGTAGGCGATGTTGCGTATCCAATAGACCGGTCCGCCGATCACGGGCTGGTTGCACATCGGATGCGAAGCGGAATTCAGCATCATGTTGCGCATGATGCGGACATTGTGCATCGAGCCGTCGGCCTCGAAGGCGTTGTCGTGAAAATTGGTCATGTAGTTGTTGTAGTAGTCGATCGCCACCGGGCGCAGGCGCCAATCCTTGCGGGCGGGATAGAACGGCCCGGTGGCGGCGGTGGGGTCGGGGGTGTTGCCGTCGGGATCGCCATAGGTCTCCACATCGATGCCGTCATGGAAATTGGCGACATAATTGTAGGCGATGACATGGCCGCCGCCATAGACCCGCACCGCGGTGTAGGAGTCGAGGGTCGGGGGAAACTTGATGCCGGCGGCTTCGTCCACCTTCTTCCACAAGGCGCCGTTCCAACCGGACAGGTGATCGGGATCGTCGCGCCCGATGAAGCTGTTGTCGGCAATGTAGAAATTGCTCGACCCGGCATAGTTGGTGAAGATGCCCAGATTGATGTTCTCGAAGCGGCAATGCTTGACGGTAAGGCCCTTCGATCCCGCGATGAACTGGGTGCCGGCCCAGATCGCGATCTCGGTGTTGCGGAAAGTGATACCCTCGAAATAGTTGTAGTTGGCCGCCTTCACATTGAAGAGATTGAAATTGCCGCCACCGTCGAAGATCACCTCGCCATCGCCCGCCCCCTTTATCACAATCGGCTTTTCCGGCGTGCCATTGCCGAAGAGGTAATAAGTGCCTTCAACCGGCGTGGTCGAATTTATCGAGCGGTCGCCGGTGTAGAATTCCGGGTGATAGCGATAGGTGCCGGCATGCACCAGGATGACGTCACCGGGCTTCACCCGCGGCCGGCCGCCCGTCACGGTGTCGCCGCCGCCGCAATAATAATTGTAGGCGCACATCAGGTCGTTGAACGAGCCCGCCTCCTTGGGTCCTTTCCAGTCGCGCGGATAGACGTGATAGACATGGCCGCCCGAGGCGGGCATCGGCTCGGCGCGGGTCTTCACCGTGACGATGCGCGTTGTCTTGCCCGAAGCGCCATCGGGATCGCTCAGGACCAGGCGGGCTTGGTAGGTGGTGTTCTCCTCCAGGTCGAGAATCGAGCCCGCGAACATGTTCGGCATTTTCACATTGAAGACGCCTTCGCTCTGATAGACCCGCTCGCCCTGCAGGCGCATCAGGTCCATCGCCCGCTTCCAGTCCCGGTCGCCCTTCTTGCGATAGGACACTTCGACCCTGGCGTTGCGGTTTTCGTCGCCGGTGATCAACCATTCGAAGCCCAGATTGATCAGCGTGGGCGGATCGACGACCAGTTCACCGGCGGTGACCTTCCGCTCTGCCGCCGGCGCCGCGCCGGCGAGGCACATAATTGCGACGATTGCGGCAGCGATCCGTTTGACCATGGCAGCACCCCCTGTGGCGAGCTTTTGCTTCTTTCGGGGAGGCGCGGATGTGATCGCGCCCCCGAGCTTGTCGCCGGCAACCATAGAAGCATCAAGCCGGCGCGAAAAGGCCGGGGACACCGCCTGTCGTCGCTTTATCGGCCCGGGGCGGCGCAATGCCCCTCCGGGCCGACGAATCAGGCATGGGGATATTGCCGCCCGCGGGTGCGGTCGATCGATCCCGCCGGCGTTCGATGATCGGTTGTGCAAGCGCTTCGGAGTGCGACGTCAAGCTCGTCGCCCGCATCGAAAGCGTAGCGGCGGCTGCCGGACGATTGCGCGCCCGGCAGCGCCGCGATTGCTATTTCAGGTTGCCAGAAACATTGGTGAAGGTCGTTGACAGACTCGTGCCGACAACCGTGATGGCAGAGATAATGACAACGGCAATGAGCGCGGCGATCAAGCCATATTCGATGGCGGTCGCCCCGGATTCGTCCCTCGCAAAGGACCTAAGAAGTTGACGCATGGTAATCTCCCGATCGATTGAGCCAGTCCGTACGTACAAAACCATAAGCGTCACGCTTTAAACTGCGGTTGAGATGATATTTCGCATTTTCACAAAATGTTTGGCCCGGGAGGCAGGGCGCATTTAGCATTCGGCCGCAAACAGCAGATCATGGCCGGTCATCGACCCGGCCTTTGCAGAGGCGCCGCAGGCACCGCGACATTTCAGGGGATGGCGTTTCTGACCTTTTCGATCCAGCCGAGACCAGCCAGGGTGCCGGCGGCCGGCTGGTACTCGCAGCCCATATATCCCCCGTAATTCAGGCGTTCGAGGGTGCGAAGAATGTGCAGGTCGTCGAGTTCGCCGCTCATCGGTTCGTGGCGCGAGGGGACGGACGAGATCTGGATGTGGCCGGTGATCGGCAGCAGCGCCTCCAACCCGCGCGTGACATCGCCGTGAATGATCTGGCGGTGATAGATGTCGAACTGCAATTTCAGGTTGGGCAGCTTCAGGTCGCCGATCAGCCGCGCCGCCAGGGCGAAATCATTCATCAGATAGCCCGGAATGTCGCGGGTGTTGATCGGCTCGATGAGGATGTCGATGCTTTCCCGTCCGGCCGCCTCGCAGGCGAATTCGAGGGAATCCCGGTAAGTGGCCAAGGCCCGCGCTGCATCCGGGCCTGCCACGCCCGCCATCACATGCAGCCGCCCGGCGCCGATTGTCCGCGCATAGACGATGGCGGACCCGACTGACGCCCTGAACTCCGCCTGGCGATCCGGCAGGCAGGCCAGCCCCCGCTCGCCCGCAGCCCAGTCTCCCGGCGGCAGGTTGATGAGCACCTGCCTGAGATTGCTACGGGAAAGGCGAAGGGCGATCTCCTCGGCCTTGTGATCGTAGGGAAACAGACATTCCACCGCTTCAAACCCGGCATCCGCCGCCGCGGAATAGCGATCCAGGAAGGACCATTCCTTGAACATCCAGGAAAGATTGGCGGCGAAGTTCAGCATGGCGGCGATTTCAAACGGGCGGCGCCAGCATACAGGCTTGGCCGCGGAGGGCGATGGCTTTGCCTGCTGGCGTTTGGCCTGAAAATCCTCACAATCGCCCAAAACACGATTCAGGGGAGGCGGCATGAAGGCGACAGGCATACGCTGGAGGGTCATGTTCATGGTCTTCCTGATCGTGACCGTCAGCTATCTGGACCGAACCAATCTCTCGGTGGCGGCGCCCCTGATCCGCCAGCAATTGCATCTGTCCCCAACCCAGCTTGGACTGATCCTCAGCGCCTTCTCCTGGTCCTATGCGCTGGCGCAAATTCCGGCGGGACTGGTGGCGGCCTGGCTGCGGCCGCGCCGCACTTATTTTTATGCGCTGTGGTCCTGGTGCATCCTGCTGGCGCTGACCACCACGGCGACATCCTTCACCGCCTGGATCGCCTTCCGCATCCCCTTCGGCCTTGCCGAAGCCATCACCTGGCCCGCCGCCTCGGTGCTGCTGAGCCGCTGGTTTCCGCGCATCGAATATTCCCAAGCCATGTCGCTGCAGAATCTGGGCCTGGTGGTGGGGGCGGCGATTGCGCCCCCGATCGTTGCGTCCATCCTCGCGTTTTCGGGATGGAAGGCGGCCTTCATCGTCACCGGCCTGATCGCCGGAGTCCTGGGCACGATCTTCTATCTTTACACCAGGGACGATCCCGCCGACGACCCGCGGGTCTCGCCGGACGAGCTTGCCTGGATCCGCCACGATCAGGCGCCGGTGGACAATTCCCCCCTGCCCGCCGGATTCACCCGGATGCTGCTGCTGCGCCCCTCGCTATGGGCGGTCGGCATGGCGAATTTCGGTCTGGACTTCATCAATTTCATGTTCCTCACCTGGTATCCCACCTATCTCACCGACACCTATCACATGTCGCTGGCGCGGATGGGGGTGATGGCGATGGAGCCTTATGTCCTGGGAACCGTTGCCGTGCTGGGAGCGGGGCGGCTGGTGCGCGCCATGATCGATGGCGGCATGGACTCCGTCACCGCCCGCCGGATCGTCATCTTTGGCGGCCTGCTGCTGGGCACCGGCGCGCTGCTGGTCGCGGTGAATGTCTCCAACCTTTATGCATCGGTGACCGCGATGTCGCTGGGCTATGCCTTTGTGATGTCGATCCTGGGACCGATGTGGTCAACGCCGGCCGAGATCGCGGGTCCCAGGGGGGTGGGCTTCGCCAGCGGCTTCGTCAATTTCATCGGCAATGTCGGGGGGATCGGATCGCCCATCCTGATGGGCGTGGTGTTCGAACGGTTCCATTCGTTTACACCCGCCATCCTGATTTCGGCGGGCATAACGCTCGGCTGCGGGGCGCTTTTCATCTTCCTGTACCGGGCAAGGACCGACCGGGAGATCGTCGAGGCCTTTGTCGCCGGCAGCCGGCCGGCCTAGATCGAGCCTTCCAGCCAGCGCTCGGAATAATCCTCGATCCAGTCGAGCGCGTTCTGCTTCTCGCGGAATTTCGTGATCTTGCGTTCGCTGCCGTCGCCCCACCGGGCGATCACATAATAGCGCAGGGGAAAATATTTCTGCCGCACGCAAAGGACGGGTTTTCCCCGGTCCCCGAAATGGCTCTGTGCCGGCTCCGCGCTCACTGGACTGTCCTTCGATTCCCACCAGTAACGTGCAGGCGCCCCTGCGGTTCCCCGCCGCGGAATTTTTTAACCGGTGTTAACGGGCCGCAACGGCGGCGCGCGCAACCAATCAATCATGTCGTTTAACCAACAGCCGCGCATTTTCTTTTCATACGGCTTTGTCATCCCTAGGTTCGGACCAGGATATCGCAGCACGCGACTTTGCGAATTTGAATCTGCTGCAACGAATATTAGGGGAACTGAGATGACGATGCTGAAAACTTCATTGACCGGCGCCTGCCTTGCCGCGGCCCTGGCCTGCGCCGCTCCGGCGCTGGCCACGCCGACCACGACCTGGAATTTGAGCCAGAACTGCAGCCAGATCCATGGATCGGGGAGTGCCTGCATCGATGACGGCAGCAGCCATGTCACGACCGGCAATGAATATCAGTGGACCAGCGGCGGGTTGCACCTGACCGGGTCGGCCTATCATTCCAGCAGCAGCTCCAATCTCGGCTCGAAGGACTTTCTCGGTCTGTATTCCGGCTATGGTCTGGGCGTTGGCGATCTGCCGGCGCCCCGCCATGCGGTGGACAATGATATCGGCTATGACTTCATCGTCTTCGAGCTGCCCACCGGCGCCAATTTCGACAAGCTGCAGATCATCCTGAGTTCTTTCGGCGAGACGGAAGACATGAATGCCACCATTCTTTACGGTACGCCGACCGCGGCCCTGGGGATCGGCACCAGCCCCAGCGTGCTCCAGTTCGCCGGTCTGACCATCAACAATCTTCTCAATGACGGTTTCCAGGAGAAGACCACGACCAACCTGCTCAACAAATCCGGTAACCAGGAAGTCGATGTCATGAGCTCCAGCGTCATCAATTATGTGATTGTGGCAGCCTCCCTGACGCCGGGCCGCCACGAGGACGATTACTTCAAGGTCAATTCGATCACCGCGATCGACAGCCCGCCGGTCGGCGCGCCGGAACCCGCGACCTTGGCCCTGCTGGGGTCCGGCATCATGGGCCTGACCGTGATGCGCCGCCGCAAGGCCGCCGCGGCCAAGGCCTGAGACTCTATATCATCGCTCGCAGACACGGCGCCTTCGGGCGCCGTTTTTGTTTGGCTTATTGCCTGAGCCGGTAGGCGATAAGGTCGTCGCCCATGCCGGTGCCGAAGGAGGGCTGGCCGCCCGCCGTGATCAGCACATATTGTCTGCCGTCCTTGCCGAGATAGGTCATCGGCGTGGCGTGGCCGCCGGCGGGCAGCTTCACTTCCCACAGGACTTTGCCGTCGGCCTCGTCCACGGCGCGGAAATATTTGTCCTGGGTGGCACCGATGAAGATCACGCCGCCTTTGGTAACCATCGAGCCGCCGATATTGGGCGTTCCCAGTTGCAGCGGCAGGCCCAGGGCGATGCCCCACGGCCCGCTGTTGGAGGCGTTGCCCAGCGAGTGTTGCCAGATGACTTTCTGGCTCTTCAGATCGACCGCGGTCAGATACCCATAGGGCGGCCGCTGGCAGGGAATGCCCAGCGGCGTCAGGAAGCCATGCCAGTGCACGGCATAGGGCGTGCCTTCCATCGCGGCACCGGATGGCGTCTTGCGCGCGCGCGGATCGCCCTTGGTGTACATGCCTTCCTTGTCGGCCTGGTCCCGGGTGATGAACTCGTCATAGTCGGCCATCAGGTTGGAGTTGACGACCAGCACGCCCCGGCCCTCGTCCACCGACACGCTGCCCCAGTCGATGCCGCCCAGTTCGCCGGGCGTGCGGATCGACTTGCCAAGCCGCAGGGGCGTGAAATCGCCCTGATAGGTCGCCTGCTTGAACAGGATGCGGCAATAAAGCTGGTCGAACGGCGTGATGCCCCACATATCGGCTTCGGTCAGGGTGGGACCGAGGAAGCTCGGCATGCCGGTCGAATAGGGCTCGGTCTTCGACCAGCGCTCGCCGGCAACGGCGGAGGGCGGCACCGGCTTTTCCTCCACCTTGGTTAAAGGATGGCCGTCGCGGCGGTCCAGCACGAACACCTGGCCGGTCTTGGTCGCCTGGATGAGCGCCGGCACCGGGCCGTTCGCGGTGGGGAAATCCACCAGCACCGGCTGGGCGGCGAGGTCATAGTCCCACAGATCGTGATGCACCGCCTGGAAGGTCCAGCGCACCGCGCCGGTGTCGGCATCCAGCGCCACCACCGCGGCCGTGAAGCGCTCGGTCTCCGGCGTGCGGTTGATGCCATAGAAATCCGGGCTGCCATTGCCCATCGGCAGATAGACCAGGCCCAGCGCCTCGTCGCCGCTGAACGCCGGCCAACTGTTGGGGGTCGAAGGCGTATAGGTGTGGCCGGGCGCAAGCGGGCCGTGATCGTCGGGGCGGCCGGGATCGAACGCCCATTTCAGCTTGCCGGTCACGGGGTCATAGCCACGTATGACGCCTGGCGGCACGCGGGTGGACTGGTCGTCGATGATGTACGCCCCGATCACCGCCGTGTCGTGCACGATGGTGGGCGGCGAGGTGGGATTGATCCAGCCGCGGGTGAATGTGCCCATCCCCTCCATCAGATTGACCGAGCCGTCGGTGCCAAAACTGTGACAGGGCTCGCCGGTTTTCGCGTCCAGCGCGATCAGCTGGTCGTCCACCGTCCCGACCAGGATGCGGGCGGGACATTCGGCGGTGGCGGCGGGTGCGCGATAGAAGGTCACGCCCCGGCACAGGGCGCGGCCCCCGGCGGAAACGTCGATCTTGGTCTCGTGGCGCCAGATTTCCTTGCCGGTGACCGGATCGAGCGCGAACACCGCGCTGTGCGGGGAGCAGCCATAGACCACGCCGTCCACCATCAGCGGCGTCAGCTCCAGCACATGGGCGTTGTGCGCGTCATGCTCGGGCATCGTGCCGGTGTGATAAACCCAGGCTTGCTCCAGATTGGCCGCATTGGCCGGGGTGATCTGGTCCAGTTCCGAATAGCGCGTGCCGCCCAGGGAATTGCCGTAATGGGTCCACTCGCCATTGCCGGTTGCGGCCGGTGCCGCCGCGGCCGTTTGCGCGACGGCGGAGCGGTTCAGCGGCAGCAATCCCGCCACGGCCGCGACGCCCAATAGCGGCAGCAGAAATGCCGCAGCGCGGATATCGGGCGTGGTGTTGTTTGCATCGCCGCGCGGCAGCAACAGCAGCCACAGCGCGGCGACCGTCAGATAAACAAGGCGCGGCATCAGCGCCCAGCCATCCAGGCCGACTTCCCACACCGACCAGACGATGGTGCCAAGATAGACCAGCCAGAAAAGCTGGACCCCGGCGCGGCGCCCCTGCAGGACAAGCCAGGCGGAGATCAGGATCAGCAACCCGGCGATGGCGTAATAAAGCGAGCCGCCCAGCGACACCAGATAAAGTCCCGGCAGCGCCATGCCGAGTCCGGTCGCGGCAAGAAGAAGAAACGACAAAATCCGCATGATGCCCGCCGCCCTGGATGTTTCTTTGCCGAAAAAACTAGCACAGGCGCGCGGCACCACCCAATCCGCAAATCCCTTCGCACCTGCGGGATCGCGGTCAGCGCATGCCGTGCATCCAGCGCCGCATCAGGGGCGTGAGCGCGAAAAACACCAGTCCCAGCAGGATCGCCGATAGCGCCAGGGTGGCGAAGAATTTCTGGTAATGGGCGAGCAGCGCGGCGGCGGGCATGGCTTGCTGCACCGCCTTGTCCAGGGCCGACAATTTGGCGATCTGCGCCGCCAGGAAACTGCCGATGGCGACTGCCAGCATCCATAGGCCCACCATGAAGCCGACAATGGGCGTGGGCGACAGCCGTGTGTAAGCCGACAGGCCGATGGGCTGGATGATGATCGCGGCGACGGAAAAACACAGATAGTTGAGCACCAGCCAGATAAGGCCGACCCTGCCGCCGCTATCCGGCAGGGCCGTGCCCAGCATGAGAAAACCGAACCCCGCCGCCAGCGCCAGGATCGCCAGGCTCAGCTTGGCGGGCGTGGTGGGATTGCGGCCGCGCCGGTCCAGCAGGCTCCAGGTCCAGGCGAACAGGGGCGACAGCAGCAGGATGAACAGGGTGGTGAGGCCCTGGAATTGCGACGCCTGGATTTCCATCCCGGCGCCCGGGCCGACATGCCGGTCCACCAGCCGCTCGGTGAACAGGTTGAGCGAGCTTCCCGTCTGCTCGATCAGCGCCGCATAACAGGCCCAGATCGCCCAGACGATGAAGGCGCACCACATGCGCTCGCGCTCGTTGCTGTCGAGGTTGCGCAGCGCGTAAATGATTGCCCAGGCAAAGGCCGCCGCCACGCTGAGATAGACGATGTCGCCGGTGACGCCCGGAAGCTGCATCAACCCCCAGCTGAGCGGCAGGGTGATGAGGATTCCGACCAGCGGCAGCAGCCAGTTCGGCAGGCGGCGGCCGGCAATGCGCCATACGGGCTGGGTGGGCGGACGGTCCGCATTCTTCAGATAGGGCTGACCAAGGAGGAAGGTCGCCAACCCCGCGCACATCCCCAATCCGGCCAGGCCGAAGCCATACTCCCAGCCGTATTTCTCTCCCACATAGCCGCAGGTGAAAGCGGCCAGGGTGGCGCCGATATTGACGCCCCAGAAGAAGATGATGAATCCGGAATCGCGCAACTGGGAATCGCGCGGATAGAGATTGCCCACCATGGTCGAGATGTTGCCCTTCAGGAATCCGACGCCGGTGATGAGAAAGGCGATCGATACGTAGAAAACCTGCAGGCCCCTTGCGTCGTCGACCGCGGCACCATGCGCGTAATAGAAGTCCTGGAAAGCCAGGCCGAAATGCCCCACGATCATCAGGCAGGCGCCCAGCAGCACGGATTTGTTGTAGCCGAAGAAGCGGTCGGCAATCGCCCCGCCCAGCAGCGGCGAGATATAGACCAGTGCGGTATAGGCGCCATAGATGGCGAAAGACTGGCTGTCGGCAATCAGGAAGCGCCGGGTGAGGTACAGCACCAGCAGGGCGCGCATGCCGTAATAGGAAAAACGCTCCCAGGTTTCGGTGAGGGAAAGGACATAAAGGCCCTTGGGATGGCCGAACAGCAGGCCGGAATCGGCCTTGCCCGCGACTATCGCCGTCATGGTGCCCGGCCCCCGGTTGCGCCCGCGACCTTGCCGGTATTTGCCCGGCCATGCAATCTTTGGGCGTTATGGAAGGCCGCCCGATGCTCCGCGGGCGGACTTTCGAAATCTGGGAGAACAGCATGGCGAAACCGGCCGCGACCCTTTTGAAGCATCCCGAATTCCGCGGCCGCATCGGCATGGCGCGCACCGACATCACGCCGCCGGTCGGCATCTATTCGCGCACCTGGGGCAGCGCCAAGCATGACAAAGCCGAAGGCGTGCACCGCCCGTTGCTGGGCTCGTGCCTGGTGTTCCGGGACGCGCACGGGATGGAGCTGGTGTTCATCGCCCTGGACACCATCGTGCTGGACCCCCAGGAAGTCGCCGGCATGCGCGCGACGCTTATGCAGCGCTTCGGCCTGAAAGCCGAACAGTTGATGGTCCACCCATCCCACTCCCACAGCACGCCCTGGCTTCTGCGCCGCAACAAGACACGTCCGGGCGGCGAGCTGATCGAGCCTTATCTCGATGCGTTGCCGGGTGTCTGCGCCGGACTGATCGAGACGGCGCGCGCCGCCGCCACGCCTGCCGTGCTGTCCTGGGCCTATGGCCGCTGCGGCCTCGCCTACAACCGCGATTTCATCGACCCGGCCAGCGGCCGCGATGTCTGCGGCCTCAATACCGCCGAACAGGCGGACGACACGCTGCTGGTCGGCCGCGTCACCGACGAGGCGGGCAGGATCAAGGCGACGATCGTCAATTATGCCTGCCATCCGGTTTCGATGGGCGGCGGCAACCGGCTGTTGTCACCCGACTATGTCGGCGCCATGCGCGAGATCGTGGAGCGCGATACGGATGGCGCGGTGTGCGTGTGGCTGCATGGCGCGTCCGGCGACCTGACGCCGCGCCGCAGTTATGAGCCGGTGCCCGAAGCGGCGGACCAGAATGGCCGCGAGTTGGGCTATGCCGCGCTGTCGGTGCTGAGCGGCATGTTCCCGCCCGGCCAGCAACTGCAATATCAGGGCATCGAGGAATCCGGCACGCCGCTGGGCGTATGGCGGCTGATGAAAAAGCCGGAGATCAACCAGACGCTGGCTGGCCGGATGGTGACGACCCGGCTGCCACTGGTGAAGCTGCCGACCCGGGCCGAGATCGAGGCGCAACTGGCCAAGGCGACCGAACGCTATGCCATCGAGCGGCTGGAGCGCAGCCTTTCCCGCCGCGAGCTGGTCGGCGACAGCACCGACGGCGAATTCTTCTTTACCGTGTGGCGGCTGGGCGATGCCTTCCTGGTGGCGACCCCGGCGGAATGCTACAGCAAGTTCCAGATCGACCTGCGGCAGGCCTTCGGCGACACCACGGTCGCGGTGTTGAACGCCACCGACGGCTCGAACAGCTATCTGCCGCTGCCTTCCTCCTTCAACCGGGACGTCTACCAGTCCCGCATCGCGCTTTATGCGCCGGCATCGCTGGAGCGCGTCACCGAACTGGCGCGCGAGACCGCGGCAGACCTGACCGCATGAAGATCACCGCCATCAAGACGTCGATCTGCCATGCGCGGATGCGCAACTGGATCTTCGTGAAGGTGGAGACCGACCAGCCCGGCCTGTTCGGCTGGGGCGAAGCGACGCTGGAATGGCATACCCGCGCCGTGGTGGGCGCGGTGGAGGATATCGCGCCCCTGCTGATCGGCGAGGACCCCCGCCGCATCGAATATCTGTGGCAGGCGATGTTCCGCCAGCATTTCTGGCACGGCTCGGGCATCGTGCGCTCCACCGCCATTTCCGGCATCGACATC
>Ga0265325_10001369_pt1 | contig 17208 bp, 17 predicted proteins | sample 41420metaG_FD_202090 | JGI IMG/M metagenome (GOLD analysis project Ga0265325, IMG submission 202090) | Rhizosphere microbial communities from Carex aquatilis grown in University of Washington, Seatle, WA, United States - 4-14-20 metaG | ecosystem: Host-associated > Plants > Roots > Rhizosphere...
CGAAGTCGGTGTGGATGACGCCGGCCGCCTGCGGGGCGGTGCTGCCGGCGCGGACGGTCCAGGCCCGGACCTCCTTCGGTCCCGCCGTGAAATAGGTCTGCAGTCCGAGCAGCTCGTAGGCGGCGCGGATCACGCGGTTCAGGCCCGGCTCGGACAGTCCCAGGTCGCGCAGGAACTCGGCGCGCTCGGCCTCCTCGAGCTGAGCGATCTCGGCTTCGATCGCCGCGCAGACCGGTACCACCACCGCGTGTTCGAGCGCCGCGCGCTCGCGTAGTGCAGTGAGAAACGCGTTGCCCGCGGTGAGTCCCGCCTCGTCCAGATTCGCGATATACAGCACCGGCTTCGCGGTCAGCAGGTGCAGCTCCTTCACGTCCCGGCGCTCCTCCTCGCCCAGGATCAGCGCGCGGACGGCGCCGCCTTCATTGAGCTGCACTCGCAGGCGCTCGAACAGCGCGCGTCGGCGTCCCGCATCCTTGTCGGCGCCGCTCTTGCCCGCCTTGACGGCGCGGTCGATTGCCTTGTCGACCGCTACCAGGTCCGCGAGCGCCAGCTCGGTGTTGATGATGTCGAGGTCCGAGATCGGATCGATGCGGCCGGCAACGTGCACGATGTCCGGGTTCTCGAAGCAGCGCACGACATGCGCGATCGCATCGACCTCGCGGATGTGCGCGAGGAACTGGTTGCCGAGTCCCTCTCCCTGGGAGGCGCCCGCGACCAGGCCAGCGATGTCGACGAACTCGACGGCAGTCGGCAGGATCTTCTCCGGATGCGCGATCGCCGCGAGCTCTTCGAGCCGCGGATCGGGCACCGGCACCACGCCCACATTCGGATCGATGGTGCAGAACGGATAGTTCTCCGCCGCGATCTGCGCGCGAGTGAGGGCATTGAACAGTGTCGACTTGCCGACATTGGGCAGCCCGACGATACCGCACTGAATGGGCACTGCTGCTCTCCGCCGCTAGCCGGGGGTGGCGCTGCGGGGCGCCCCGTTGTGCGAATGCAGCGCGTGCATCGCCTGCTGCGCGCCTTCACGCAGCAGCACGGTAAGCGCCGGCAGTGCGCGAGCGAGCGACTCATCGAGCAGCACCTGCTCCGCTTTGGAGGGTCGCTCCAGCACCGCCTCGAGCACCAGGTCGCGGTGGCCGGGATGGCCGACGCCGATGCGCAGGCGCCAGAAGTCGGCCCCAACGTGTGCGATTACATCGCGCAGGCCGTTGTGCCCTCCGTGTCCGCCGCCCTGCTTGAGGCGCACAGTGCCCGGCGTGAGGTCGATATCGTCATGCACGATCAGCATCTCCTGCGGCTCGATGCGATAGAAGCCGGCGATCGAAGCGACTGCCGCACCACTGCGGTTCATGAACGTCGCTGGCTTGGCGAGCCACAGCTCGGTGTCGGCGATGCGCGCACGTGCGAGCTCGGATTGATGTCGCGCCGCATGCTGCCAGGACGCCCCGCTCGACCGCGCCAGCGCGTCGACATACCACCAGCCGGCGTTGTGACGCGTCAGTGCGTACTCGCGCCCCGGATTGCCGAGACCGACCACGAGCTTGAGCAGCAATCCGGACACGATCTTCCCGCGAGATGAGGTAGTCGCCTTGAGCGGCGGGGGTCGCATACGGCAATCCCCCGCCTCCTGCCAGCGCTGCGCCAGGCTGGCGCCTACTTCTTGCCTTCCTTCTTCGGAGCCGCTTCCTTCTTGGACTCTTCCTTCTTGGGCTCGTCCTTCTTCGCGCCCTCGGCCGCCGGTACAGCCGCCGCGGCCACGACGCCTTCGGCCGGTACCGCCGCCTCGGGCTCAGGCTCCGCGGCACGCGGGCTGTGCACGCGCACGACCGGCGGGTTGCGGTGTGCCAGTTCCGGAATCGCAACCCCTGGCGGCAGCGGCAGATCCTGCAGGTAGAGGGTGTCGTTCAGGTTCATCGCCGACATGTCGAGCTCGAGGAACTCGGGCAGGTCCGCAGGCAGGCAGCTGACTTCCACGTCCTGCATCAGGTGGGACACGATGCCCCCCTGCAGTTTTACGCCGGGCGAGGCCGCCTCGTTCCGGAAATGGATCGGCAGGTGGATCTTGAGCTTCTCGTTCTCGACCACGCGCTGCAGGTCCACGTGCACGACTGAATTGCGGGCCGGGTGCATCTGCACGTCGCGGATGATCGCCGGCTGCGACTCGGAGTCCACGTTCACGCTGATGATCGAGGAATAGAATTTCTCGTTGTCGATCAGCGTGAGCAGCTGCTGATGGTTGAGGGTGATGTTGCGCGGCTCGCCATGGCCGCCATAGAGCACTGCGGGGACCTTGCCGTCACGACGCAGGCGGCGGCTCGCACCCTTGCCCTGGTCGTGACGCGCGTCCGCGCCGACTTGAAACGTGATACGCATTGTAGACTCCTGGACTGTTGATGGACCCAACGGCAGCGCACCGCGACCAGTGCACCACCACCTCTCGAAACTCAATCGATATACAGCGAACTGACCGACTCCTCGTCACGGATCCGGCGGATGGTCTCCGCGAGCAGTGAAGCGACCGAAAGCTGGCGGATGCGGCCGCACTCACGGGCCGCCTGGGCCAGCGGGATCGTATCGGTGACCACCAGCTCATCGAGTGCCGAGGCTGCGATGCGGGCGACCGCGCCGCCCGACAGCACCGCATGCGTGATGTAGGCCACCACCTTGGTCGCACCTTCCTGCTTGAGCGCTTCGGCAGCGAGGCACAGTGTGCCGGCAGTATCGACCATGTCGTCGACCAGCACGCAGGTCTTGCCCTCGACGTCGCCGATGATGTTCATGACCTTCGATTCGTTCGGGCGCGGCCGCCGCTTGTCGATGATCGCGAGGTCGGCATCGTCGAGCCGGCGCGCGAACGCGCGTGCGCGCACCACACCGCCGACATCCGGCGAGACCACGATCAGGTTCGGGTAGCGCTGCCGCCACACGTCGCCGAGCAGCACCGGCGATCCGTACACGTTGTCGACCGGTATGCCGAAGAACCCCTGGATCTGGTCGGAGTGCAGGTCGAGGGTCAGCAGGCGGTCCACGCCGACCCCCTCGATCATGTCCGCGACCAGCTTGGCCGTGATCGCCGAGCGCGTCGCGCGCGGCCGGCGATCCTGGCGCGAATAGCCGAAATACGGCACCACCGCGGTGATGCGCGCCGCGGATGCGCGGCGGCAGGCATCGACCATCATCAGCAGCTCCATCAGGTGATCGTTCGCGGGCGGGCAGGTCGGCTGCACGATGAACACGTCGCGGCCGCGCACGTTCTCCATGATCTCGACGTTGACTTCCCCGTCGCTGAAACGGCCGATCGCCGCGCGGCCGACAGGCAGCAGCAGATGGCGCGCGATGTCGTGCGCCAGCAGTGGGTTGGCGTTCCCTGAAAAGAGCGCCAGAGTTTCCGTATTCACAATGCGCGTCCTAGAGCGGAGATGGCTGGGGTGGAAGGATTCGAACCTCCGAATGGCGGGATCAAAACCCGCTGCCTTACCACTTGGCGACACCCCACCGGTGCGATGAGCACCCGGGCCACGTGGCCAGCCTCAGGGCCTGGACTCAAGCATGCCATGCAACGGCGAGCGCTGCAGTCCGCGCGCGACGAATCCGCGCCAGCGCGCAGGGACCAACGCCGCGACGCGCTGCGCGTCCTCGGCCTGCTCGAACGGGGCGAACAGACACGCCCCGGTGCCGGTCAGTCGCACCGCCACCCGCCCGCCCTGCCGGTCGGTCTGCGCACCCAGCCATTCGAGCGCCGCAGCGACCTCCGGATAGCGTCCACGCACGACCGCTTCGCAGTCGTTCCGGGTCTCACCCGCCAAAAAGGCCGGCATTGTGACGAGCTCGGAATTCCTTGTCAATTCAGGGGCCTGGAAGATCTCTGCCGTACTCACGCAGACCTTGGGGTGTAGCACCAGGAACCAGCGTTGCGGCAGGTCCAGCGGCACGAGCTGCTCGCCGCGCCCCTCACCCCAGGCATTGCGACCACGGACGAACACCGGGACGTCCGCGCCGAGGCCCAACCCAAGCTGGGCGAGCGCATCGGGAGTCAGCCTCGTGTCCCATAGCCTGTTGAGCGCGACCAGCACGGTCGCGGCATCGGAACTGCCGCCGCCCAGCCCGCCGCCGGCAGGTATCTGCTTGATCACGTGGAGGTTCGCGCCGAGCGTCGTGCCGGTGTGCCGCTGCAGCGCCCGGGCAGCGCGCACGACCAGATCGGACTCGGGGGGCAGGTCGGCCATGCCTTCCGGACGCGCGATCACGCCGTCAGGGCGCACTGCGATACCGATCCGGTCGCAGTGGTCGATCAGCTGGAACACCGTCTGCAGCGCATGGTAGCCGTCGGGCATCCTGCCCACGACGTGCAGGAACAGGTTCAGCTTGGCCGGTGCCGGCCACCAGGACAGCGCAGCATGCACGGCCGCCGCGCTCACAGCCGCCACGCATTGATGACGACCCGCAGGCGCAGCGCTCCGCGTGTGACCGTCAGGTGCTGCGGCAGCCAGATCTGGCCTATACGCAGGTAGTCAGGAAAGTCCACGTGCCAGCCGTCCTGCTCCAGATGCGCGAGGCGCTGCTGGGCGTCCAGCGACTCCGAGGCGGGCAGCCGCGGGTCGCTCGCGCCACGCAACCAGTAGCTCAACGAGTGGATCGGCGGCACGAAGCCGAGGGTGTCAGCCAGCTGCCCGTTAGCCTCCTCGCCGTCGTAAGTGTCGCCCTGGCTGGTGCGCAGTTGCAGCGAGCTGCCGGTCTGCTCGATATGGGCCGCCCCGACGCCGAGCGGCGCCGTGAGATCGACGCTGGCGGTGCCCGCCTGCTGCCGCCAGCGCAGTCCGGCACTGAAGCCGGTATTCCCATCGCTCGCCGCGACGCGGCCATCCGCCTCGAAGCGATCGATCGCCTGCAGCGCCACCTGGCGCTGCGCCCAGGGTTCGATCGTGTGGGACTGCGGCGGCAGCGTCGCGCAGCCCGCCAGCAGCAGCGCCGTGCAGCCACCGGTCACGCGGCGCCAGGTGCGGCCCGTCAGCATCGAGCGCGTTAGATCGAAGTGCCGGTACCCGTCGCCGGCATCCGCGGCACACCGGCACGCTGCTGCGCTGCCTTGAGCAGCACATTGTCAGGATCGGCCAGCGCGGCGCGATTCCAGGCCTCGCGGGCCTTCGCCTTCTCGCCGATGGACCACAGCACCTCGCCCCAGTGGGCGCCGATGTCCCCGTCCTGCGCCAGCCGGAAGGCGCGCTCCAGCAGCGGCAGGGCCTGCTGCGACATGCCTCGCCGGAATTCGAGCCATCCGAGGCTGTCCAGGATCGCGGGATTGTCCGGCTCGGCCTGCAGCGCGAGCTTGATCAGGCCTTCGGCCCGCGGCAGGTCGCGGCCGTGATCGGCGAGGATGAAGCCCAGTGCATTGGCCGCTTCGCTGTCGCGCGGGCGCTCGCGGTACAGGCTCTCGAGCAGCGCGACCGCCGCCTCGGTGCGGCCAGCCTTCTCGAGCAGCACGGCCTTCTGGTAGAGCAGATCCGGATGGCCGGGACTGCGCTCCAGCGCATCATCGATGCGCGCCAGTGCCCGCGCGGCTTCCCCGCCGTTCGCGAGCAGCTGTGCCTGCGCGATCTCCGCGGCTACGCGCGCCGACGGACTCTCGTCCTTGCCGGGCCCGAGCATCTGCAGCGCGGCATCGTGGTCACCCTGCTTGTACAGAATGTTCGCCGCGCGCGCGCGCGCGGCGCTCTCGAGACTGGTACCGGTCAGCAGCTCATAACCGCGCAGCGCAGCGCCACTGTCGTCGCGCCGCTCGGCGATCGCCGACAGGTAATACACGGCTATCGCCGAAGTCTCCTTGTCGCCGAGCAGTTCGGAGAAGTCGCGGCGCGCCTCGTCGTAGTCACCGCTGCTGAACGCCATCTGTCCGAGGCGCCGCAGCGCCTGCAGGTGGGTCGCAGGATTGTCGCGCAGCGTCTCGAGCGCGACGCGGGCCTCACGCTCGCGCCCGAGCAGCAGCAGCACGTCGGCCGGGGCGAAGCCCTGGTCCTTCGGCGCGGCACTGCGCGCCGCATCCGCGGCAGCGACCGCTTCGTCGGCGTCACCCAATCCGGCATGCGCGCGTGAGATCAGCTGCTGCACCGGGGCGCGCGGCGCACCCGCACTGAGCGCACGATCGGCATACTGCAGGGCTTCCCGATAGCTCCAGCCATCGATTGCCAGGTCCGCCAGCGCGAGCTGGGCGGTGGCGCCTTGCAGCACTTCGGAGTGCATGCCGCGCAGCATCGCGAGCGTCGCGGGCGCGCCGGCCTGCTGCGCCACCTGCAGCAGCGCGTCGACGGCTCCCCCCGAGCCGTTGCGGGCGACCGCCGCCGAGCCATTCTTGAGCCAGTTCTCGAACGCGCTACGTGCCTCGTCGATCCGGTACAGACCGAGTTCGGCGCGCATCAGGGCCCGCAGCGCCCCCGGATCGGCGGGCAGCAGCTCGCGCCAGCGCTGGGCGGCATGCTCGGCGGCCTGAAACTGGCCGCAGTCGAGCGCCACGCTGGTGGCACGCGCCGCGAGCCGGGCGTCCGCCAGATGCTGCGATGCGCGTGCGTAGCTGGCTGAGGCGCGGCCGCAATCGTCACGCTGCAGGGCGATCTCCGCGCTCATGATCAGCGCGTTGGAATCCTCCGGCTCGCGCGCGCAGACGAGCCGTGCCGCCGCGAGCAGCGACACGAGCGCGACGGTGCGGTGGCGGGCGTTCATGATCGTTAGACTATAGCCGAAGATGAAACCATCGATCCGGCAAAAACTCGAAAAGGCGGAACAGCGTTTCGAAGAGATTCGCTATCTGCTTTCCGACCCCGAAGTGCTCGGAAACACGCAGAAATTCCGCGACTTATCAGTTGAATACGCACGCCTGGAGCCGACCGCGGACGCGTTCGCCGAGTACCGCCGCCTGGAGCGGGAGCTCGCCGCGGCGCGCTCGCTGTCGTCGGACGCAGACGCCGGCATGCGCGAGCTCGGTGCCGCCGAAGCCGAGGCCGTGCAGGGTGCACTGACGCGCCACGAGACGGAACTACAGCGCCTGCTGCTGCCGCGCGACCCGCGCGACGAGCGCGGCATCTATCTGGAGATCCGTGCCGGCACCGGCGGCGACGAGGCCGCGATCTTCGCCGGGGATCTGCTGCGGATGTACAGCCGCTACGCGGAGCGCCAGGGCTGGCAGATGGAGACCTTGAGCGAGAGCCGCGGCGAGCACGGCGGCTACCGCGAAGTGATCTGCCGCATCGCGGGCCGCGGCGTGTTCTCGCGACTGAAGTTCGAGTCCGGTACTCACCGCGTGCAGCGCGTGCCGGCGACCGAGGCGCAGGGCCGCATCCACACCTCGGCCGTGACGGTCGCGATCCTGCCCGAACTCGACGAAATCGAGAAGGTCGACATCAATCCGGCCGACCTGCGCGTCGATACGTTCCGCGCCTCCGGTGCCGGTGGTCAGCACGTGAACAAGACCGACTCGGCGATCCGGATCACACACCTGCCAAGTGGTCTGGTCGTGGAATGCCAGGACGAGCGCTCGCAGCACAAGAACCGCTCGCGCGCGATGGCGCTGCTGGCCGCACGGCTGCTGGCCGCCGAGCAGGAGAAACAGCAGTCGGCCCAGGCGCGCTCGCGCAAGCTGCAGGTCGGTAGCGGCGACCGCTCCGAACGCATCCGTACCTACAATTTTCCGCAGGGCCGGATGACCGACCACCGCATCAATCTGACGCTCTATCGGCTCGCGGCCATCATGGAGGGGGACCTGGACGAGCTGCTGCAGGCTCTGTCGCAGGAATATCAGGCGGAATTGCTGGCCGCCGAGTGAAGCACGAGCACCAGCGCGCACAGGAAGCACATCACCAGTGCCGCGACCCCGATCGAGCTGGCGGCCCAGATCGCCTCGAAGGCGGGCCCGCTGTCGAGCAGCAGCTGCTCGATCAAGCTGACGAACAGGATCAGCACGAACGCGAAGATCACTACCAGAAACAGCGCTATCACGAACGCCGCGCAGTACTGCCACCAGTGCGGCCGCACCAGCTGCACGCAGCGCACCAGGGCCGCGTAGGGCCCCGCGCCGTCGAACAGCACCACCGGCAGCAGCACCAGATAGCAGACGAACAGGAACAACCCCGGCACGATCAGTAGCAGCAATCCGAGCATGGTGCTTGCCACGACCAGGATCCAGCACAGGAGCATGACCGGCAGGCGCCGCAGCGCGCCGACCAGCTCGTCACGGAGCGCGAGCGGCGCACCCTGGACCATCGCCCGCTGGCGCAACATCAGCGTACCGACCAGCCACAGATCCAGCACGATACCGCCGACGCTCAGCCCGTCGTAGGTCGCATCGTGCGGGCCGAACACGTTCATCGGATGACCCCCGGCCTGCCAGTAGAGCACCGGCAGCATATTGGCCAGCCCCGCCAGCATCGCGAGCGGCAGGCACTTGAGCACGGTGGCGCGGAACAGCTGCGCGGCGTTCTCGAGCAGGACCTGAACGCTTAACGTGCGTGGCGGCGGGGAGGAACGCCCCATAATGTCTCCGGCATGGGAACAGCCGACAATCTAACAGACCACCTGGTGCGGGAGGGCACCGAGGCGCTGCGGGCGCACAGCGACAGCGCGCATCTGGACGCGCAGCTGCTGCTCGCACACGCGCTCGGGCGGCCAACCAGCCACTTGATCGCGACAGCGGGTGAGGCGGTGTCGGAGCACGCGGCGGGCCACTATCGCGCGCTGCTGCGGCGGCGGCAGGACGGCGAGCCGATCGCCTACCTGACCGGCGAGCGGGAATTCTGGTCGCTGCGCCTGCGGGTCGGTCCGGACGTGCTGGTACCGCGCCCTGAGACCGAACTCGTGGTCGAGCGCGTGCTCGCACTGCTGAGCGCGCGCGGGCCTGCGCCAGGCGGCACCATGCAGGTGGCCGACCTCGGCACGGGCTCCGGCGCGATCGCACTCGCTCTCGCCTCCGAGTGCCCAGCCTGGCAGTTGCTGGCGACGGACCGCTCCGCGGCGGCGCTGCGCATCGCGCGCGACAACGCGCAGCGCTTGAGGGTTGGCAACATCACGTTCCTCGAGGGCGACTGGTGTATCCCGCTCGCCGGACGCCAGTTGGACGCGATCGTGAGCAATCCACCGTACGTGGCCGCGCTCGACCCGGCGATGCAGCAGCTGCGCCATGAGCCCGCAGGGGCACTGAGTCCCGGCCCGCTGGGCCTCGAGGCGCTCGAGGCGATCATCCGCACCGCCGCCCCGGTGCTGCGCCCCGACGGCGTCCTGGTGCTCGAGCACGGCGCCACCCAGGCGTGCGCAGTGGCGGCGACGCTTGTCGCCGCAGGCTTCGCTCGCGTACGCTGCTACCGTGACCTGGCGGGCCACGATCGCGTGACGGAAGCGCATTGGCCGGGCGCTTGACGCGGTCTCTTGCAGCAACGGGGGTGAGGCATCATGGTGCGATTCGAGACGACCCACGGCGGATTCACCGTCGAGCTCTACCAGGAGGACGCGCCGGCGACGGTCGAGAACTTCCTGCGCTACGTCGATGAAGGTTTCTTCGACGGCACCATCTTCCACCGCATCGTGCCAGGCTTCGTGATCCAGGGGGGCGGACTCAATGCCGAGTTCACGCAGAAGAAGACTCGTGCGCCGGTGAAGAACGAGGCTGCCAATGGCGTGCGCAACGAACGCGGCACGCTCTCGATGGCGCGCACGGACGAGATCCACAGCGCAACCTCGCAGTTCTTCGTCAACCTCGCCGACAATGCCTTCCTCGATCACCGGCCCGGCCAGTACGGCTACGCGGTGTTCGGGCGCATCGCCGATGGCATGGAGGTCATCGACCGCATCGCCGCCGTCGGTACCGGACGTCGCAAGGGCTATACGGATGCGCCGCTGGAAGACGTCGTGATCAACTCGGCGCGCCGCCTCGAACCCGCAACGTCCGGTTCGACCGGCAAGGTGGCTCCATAGAGTCAGGAGCGCGCGGCCTTGGGCAGCGCGCAACGCCGCGGGCGCAGCCTGCTGGCACGCACCGCGCGTGCGCTCGGGTGGAGCATTCTGGCGGCCGTGATGCTCGGCGTCGGCGCGGTGCTCGCGCTGCGCTGGATCGATCCACCCAGCAGTGCGTTCATGCTCGAGGCACGCGTGGCGGCATGGGCGGCCGGGGAACACGACTACCGCACGCGCTACTCCTGGGTGGACCTCGAGGCGATCTCGCCGCAGGCCGCGCTCGCGGTCATTGCGGCGGAGGACCAGCAGTTTCCGTTTCATGCAGGGTTCGATTTCAAGTCGATCCGCGCGGCGGTGCGCGAGCACGAGCGCGGTGGCAAGCTGCGCGGCGCGAGCACGATCTCGCAGCAGGTCGCGAAGAACCTGTTTCTCTGGTCCGGTCGCAGCTTCGTGCGCAAGGGCCTCGAGGCGGCCTTCACGGTGCTGATCGAGCAGCTCTGGCCCAAGGAGCGCATTCTCGAGGTGTATCTGAACATCGCCGAGTTCGGGCGCGGCATCTACGGTGTGCAGGCCGCGGCCCAGGCCTTTTACCACAAGGATGCGGCACGCCTCGGCAGCGCCGAGAGCGCACTGCTCTCGGTCGTGCTGCCCAATCCGCGCCGCTTCCGGGTCGAGGCGCCGAGCCGCTACATGCTCGCTGAGCGCGACTGGACACTCAAGCAGATGGCCAACCTCGGCGGACCTGCCTATCTGCACAGCATCGAGCCGCCCTGAGGGAGCCATGAGAAGCACGACACCGCAGCACGAGCGCCAGTACCGCTACTACGACTTCCTGATGGCCGCCTACGTGACCATCGTGCTGTGCGCGAACCTGATAGGCGCGGCCAAGAAATCCACCGTGCATCTGCCCGGCATCGGCGAGGTCACCTTTCTCGCCGGCGTGCTGTTCTTTCCCCTGTCCTACCTGTTCGGCGACATCCTCACCGAGGTGTACGGCTACGCGCGCGACCGGCGCGTGGTCTGGGCCGGCTTCGGCGCCCTGGCGTTCGCCTCCATCATGGCTACGGTAATAGTCGCGCTGCCTCCGACCGCCGACGGCCACGACGAGCAGGTCGCCGTGGCGCGCATTTTCGGGCAGACGCCGCGCATAGCGCTCGCCTCGATCATCGCCTTCTGGTGCGGCTCGTTCGTCAACAGCTTCGTGATGGCGAAGATGAAGCTGATGACCGGAGGTCGCGCGCTCTGGAGCCGCGCCATCGGCTCCACCGTGTGCGGCGAACTGGTCGATACCGCGCTGTTCTACTCGATCGCGTTCTACGGCGTGTGGGAGCCGAAGCTGCTCGCCAGCGTGATGGTGGCACAGTATGTATTCAAGAGCGGCTGGGAGATCGTGATGATGCCATTCACGTACCGCATCGTCGGATTCCTCAAGCGCGCCGAGCAGGAGGATTACTTCGATCGCGATACGGACTTCACGCCGTTCTCGCTCCGGACCTGATCGGCCCGGACCTGATCGGCCCCGGGGCCTCAAGCCCACTCAGTTCAGCAATGGCGGAGCCTGCGGACTGGCGGCTCCGCTGATCAGCTGCTCGACGTCGATCGCATCGAGGCGGTAGGGCCGGCCGCAGAACTCGCAGGTCACCGTCACCGCGCCCTGCTCGGCGATGATGCCCCGCAGCTCGACCGCTCCGAGCGCGCGCAGCAGCATCGCGACCCGATCGGCACTGCAGCGGCATGCGAACTGCACCGGTGCCGCCGCGAACAGCCGCGCATCGTGCTCGATGCAGACGCGCTGCACGACCTGCTCCATGGTGCCCGTACGCAGCAGCGACGCATCGATCGTGTCGACCCGCTGGCGCAGCTGCTCCCAGATCTCCTGCGCCTCGACGTCGGGCGGCGCGCCGCGCGCGTTCGAACGCGGCATCTTCTGCAGCAGCACGCCCGCGGCACGATCGGCGTCGGCGCTGAGCGCGAGACTCGTGGGCAGCTGCTCGGAGGTCGCGAAGTAGTTCTCGAGACAGGCAGCGAGGTTTGCGCCTTCGAGCGCGACGATTCCCTGGTAGCGGGCGGCCTGCTCGTCGTTCTCGATCGTGACGCAAAGGCGGCCGCGCCCGATCAGCTGCGCGAAGCTCGGCTCCTCGGGCAGCGTCGCGGCCGCGTGCGCCACCGCGCGCACCTGCAGCTCGTGCGTGCATTGCGCCACCAGCAGCGTCACCAGGCCATCGCCGGTGAGCTGCAGCGTCAGCGTACCCTGGAACTTGAGCGTCGATGCGAGCAGCACCGTGGCGCTGAGCGCTTCACCGAGCAGCGTCTCGACGACGGGGGCGTACTGCTGGTGGCGGCGCAGCTCCCGCCAGGCCTCGTCCAGACGCACCCAGAAGCCGCGCACCTCGTGGCGCTCGAGCATGAAACGCCGCAACTGCCCGCTACCCGGACGGAACACTTCAGCCACCGAGCTTCCTCTTGAGCAGCTCGTTCAGGCGCGCCGGGTTGGCCTTGCCGGCAGTGGCCTTCATGACCTGGCCGACGAAATAGCCGAACAGCTTGTCCTTGCCGGCCCGGTAGTCGGCGAGCTGTGCGGGACTCGCGGCCATTACCGCCTCGATGGCGCGTTCGATCGCGCCCTCGTCGGTGATCTGGCGCAGACCGCGTTTTTCGATGATCGCGTCGGCTCCAGTCCCGTCCTGCCACATCGCCTCGAGTACTTCTTTGGCGATCTTGCCGGAGATCGTGTCATCAACGACCCGGCGCAGCAGCCCCGCCAGCGCTTGCGGGTCGACCCGGCTGGCCTGGATCTCGAGCCCGTCGCGGTTGAGCAGTCCGGCCAGTTCGCCCATGACGCTGTTGGCCGCTAGCTTCGCGTGTCCGCCGAGCGCACGTACCACGGCCTCGTAGTAGTCTGCGAGCTCGACCGCCGCGGTCAGCACGCCGGCGTCATAGACGGTGAGCCCGTATTCGGACATGAAGCGCTGTGCCTTCTGGTCCGGCAGCTCCGGCAGATCGGCGGCAACGCCTTCGATGAAGGCCTCGTCGAGCTCCAGCGGCAGCAGGTCAGGGTCCGGAAAGTAGCGGTAATCGTTGGCCTCCTCCTTGGAGCGCATCGAGCGCGTCTCGCCGCGATCCGAGTCGTACAGGCGGGTCTCCTGGACCACCTTGCCCCCGCCCTCCAGCAGCTCGATCTGGCGCGCGACTTCGTAGTTGATCGCGCGCTCGACGAAACGGAACGAGTTGAGGTTCTTGATCTCGGCGCGGGTGCCGAAGCGAGCCGCGCCGCGCTCGCGCACCGAGACGTTGGCATCGCAGCGGAAGGAGCCCTCCTGCATGTTGCCGTCGCAGATCGCGAGGTAGCGCACCAGCGTATGCACTTTCTTGAGGTACGCGACTGCTTCCCTGGCGGAGCGCAGCTCCGGTTCCGAGACGATCTCCAGCAGCGGCGTGCCGGCGCGGTTCAGGTCCACTCCGGTAAGGCCCGCGAGTCCCTCGTGCATGGACTTGCCGGCATCCTCTTCGAGGTGCGCGCGCGTGATGCCAACGCGCTTGACGGTTCCGTCCTCGAGTACGATGTCGAGCGCACCGCCGCACACGATCGGCAGTTCGTACTGGCTGATCTGATAGCCCTTGGGAAGATCGGGATAGAAGTAATTCTTGCGCGCGAAGACCGAGCGGCGGGCCACGCGGGCGTTGATCGCGAGCCCGAACTTCACGGCCATGCGCACGGCCTCGGCGTTGAGCACCGGCAACACGCCGGGATAGGCCAGGTCGATGATGTCGGCCTGCACGTTGGGCTCGGCCCCATAGGCCGTGGCCGAACCCGAGAAGATCTTCGACCGCGTGGCGAGCTGAGCGTGGATCTCCAGCCCGATGACCGTTTCCCAGTCCATCACGCGAATCCCGGTGGTGCGCGCCGGTGCCAGTCAGTCTCGCGCTGGTAGCGGTACGCGACCTGCAGCAGTCGGCCTTCAGCGAAGTGCGGCCCGATGAGCTGCAGGCCGACCGGCAGTCCTGCGGCAAAGCCGCACGGCACAGACATCGCCGGCAGACCCGCGAGGTTGGCGCCGATGGTGTAGATGTCGTTCAGGTACATCGTGACCGGATCGCTCGTCTTGGCGCCGAGTTCGAAGGCCGCAGTCGGCGTCGTCGGCCCGACCAGCACATCGACCTCCTGGAACGCACGCGTGAAATCGCCACTGATCAGCTGGCGCACGCGCTGCGCCTTCAGGTAGAAGGCATCGAAGTAGCCGGCCGAGAGCACGTAGGTGCCGGTCATGATGCGGCGCTTGACCTCGGGCCCGAAACCTTCACCGCGCGAGCGCCGGTACAGGTCCAGCAGGTCGAGCGGGTTCTCGCAGCGGTGGCCGTAGCGCACGCCATCGAAGCGCGCGAGGTTCGAGGAGCACTCCGCCGGCGCGACCACGTAGTAGGTCGGAACCGACAGCGGCAGGTTCGGCAGGCTCACTTCCCTTAAAGCAGCGCCCTGCGCGCGCAGCACCTCGATCGCGGCGCGCGTCGTCGCCTCGACCTGCGGGTCGAGCCCGCGGTCGAAGAACTCGCGCAGCAGGCCTACTTTAAGCCCCTTGAGCGGCTGGTCGAGGGCGGCGGCGTAGTCGGGTACCGGCAGGTCGACGCTGGTCGAGTCGCGCTCATCGAAACCGGCAATGGCGCGCAGCAGCAACGCCGCGTCCTCGGCATCGACCGTGATCAGGCCGCCCTGGTCGAGGCTGGAGGCAAACGCGATCATGCCGAAGCGCGACACGCGTCCGTAGGTCGGCTTGATGCCGGTCACGCCGCACAATGCCGCGGGCTGGCGGATCGAGCCGCCGGTATCGGTCGCGGTCGCCGCCGGCGCGAGTCGCGCCGCAACTGCCACCGCCGATCCCCCGGAGGAGCCACCGGGCACCCGGGTCGTGTCCCAGGGATTGCGCACGGCGCCGAAATAGCTGGTCTCGTTGGACGATCCCATCGCGAACTCGTCCATGTTGGTCTTGCCGAGCATGACGACGCCGGCCGCGCGCAACCGCGCCACCACCGTAGCGTCATAGGGCGACACGAATTCAGACAACATGCGCGAACCGCAGGTGGTACGTACCCCGCTGGTGCAGAAGATGTCCTTGTGGGCAATCGGCACGCCGGTGAGCGGTCCGCCCTGGCCGGCCGCCAGCCGCGCATCGGCGCGCGCGGCTTCGGCCAGCGCGGCATCGCGCGTCACCGTGATGAATGCGTTGCTGACGGCCTGGTGCTGCTCGATGCGCGCCAGGAACGCGCGCGTGAGCTCGACGCTCGAGACCGCACGCGCGGCCAGCTGGGACGCGAGCTCGGCCACCGTCTTCAGGTGCAACGCGCTCATTCGATGACCCGCGGGACCAGATAGAGTCCGGCCTCGACCTGCGGCGCATTGCGCTGCAGGAGCGCACGCTCGTCGGCCCCGGTCACGATGTCGGGGCGCAGTCGCGCGCGCTGGCCCGGGAGCGGATGCGCCATCGGTTCGACCTGGCTCGTATCGGCGGCGTCGAGCTCGGCGACCAGCGCCAGGATGCGCGACAGTCCCTCGACGTACAGCGGGATCTCGGCCTCGCTTAAGGCGAGGCGCGCGAGATGGGCGATATTCTCGATGTCGCGGCGGTTCAGGCTCATGGGACGGCGTTCAAATTCTGCAGAAAAAATGGCGCGAAATCATACACCTCGCCTTGTGCATTGTCCTGTCGGTTGATAGATTAGCGCCCGCTCCGAATTCGCCGCCTTTCAAAGGTCCGCCGCCCTCATGTTCAAACGCCTGCGCGGCTATTTCTCCAGCGATCTGTCAATCGACCTTGGCACCGCCAACACCCTGATCTACGTCCGCGACGCCGGAATCGTGCTCAACGAGCCCTCCGTGGTCGCGGTCCAGGACGAGCCCTCGCGCGGCGGCAAGATCATCGTCGCGGTCGGCGCCGAGGCGAAGGGGATGCTGGGGCGAACGCCCGGCCACATCACCGCGGTGCGGCCGATGAAGGACGGCGTCATCGCCGATTTCACCTATACGGAGAAGATGCTGCAGTACTTCATCAACAAAGTACACGGCAATCGCTTCCTGAAACCCTCCCCGCGGGTGCTGGTGTGCGTTCCGTTCGGCTCGACCCAGGTCGAGCGCCGCGCCATCCGCGAATCGGCCGAAGGCGCCGGGGCGCGCAATGTCGCGATCGTCAGCGAGCCGATGGCCGCGGCGGTCGGCGCCGGGCTGCCGGTCCAGGAGGCCCGGGGCTCGATGGTACTGGATATCGGTGGTGGCACCAGCGAGGTTGCGGTGATATCGCTGAACGGCATCGTCTATGCCAACTCGGCCCGGATCGGCGGAGATCGCTTCGACGATGCGATCATGAACTACGTTCGCCGCAATTACGGGATCCTGATCGGCGAGGCGACTGCCGAGCGCATCAAGATCGAGATCGGCTCGGCCTATCCGGGAGCGCAGGTGCGCGAGCTGTCGGTCAAGGGCCGCAACCTGTCCGAGGGCGTTCCGCGCAGTTTCACGCTCAACAGCAACGAGATCCTCGAGGCGCTGCAGGAACCGCTGCAGGGCATCGTCGGGGCCGTCAAGCAGGCCCTGGAACAGACGCCCCCGGAACTCGGGGCGGATGTCGCGGAGCGCGGCATCGTGCTCACCGGAGGCGGCGCGCTGCTGCGCGACGTCGACAAGCTGCTGATGGAGGAGACCGGCCTGCCGGTCGTCGTGGCCGACGATCCGCTGACCTGCGTCGCGCGCGGGGGTGGGCGCATCCTCGAACTGATGGACCAGATGGGGCCCGGACATTTCGGCCTGGAATGACACGCCGGAACGCGCGTCAGGGCGCCGCGGTGCCCTGGTGACCTCGGCGCCGACAGGGCGCTGAAGGCAGGAAGGCCGTGGCGGTCTTCGGCAGCGCTGTCGATCGACCACTGTATGGGCGCGGGGCCTCCCCTGGCCTGCGCCTGACCGGCTATGCGTTCATCGCCGTGCTGCTCATGTACTACGACCAGCGTGGCCACTGGGTGCAGCGGCTGCGCTACGCGCTCGAGGCGGCGGCGCTGCCCGTCCAGGAGCTCGTGAATTCCCCCGGCCTCGGCTGGCGCGCGCTCAGCGACAGCCTGCGCAGCGCGGCCACATTGCGTGCGGAAAACCAGCGACTGCTGCAGCGCGAACGCGAACTGGACCTGCAGGTGATGCGTGAAGCGGCGCTCGAGCAGGAGAATGCCGAGCTGCGCGGTCTGCGCGCCGCACTGCCGCCGCTGATCCGGCACTGGCAGCTCGCCGAA
>Ga0265325_10001371_pt1 | contig 17198 bp, 13 predicted proteins | sample 41420metaG_FD_202090 | JGI IMG/M metagenome (GOLD analysis project Ga0265325, IMG submission 202090) | Rhizosphere microbial communities from Carex aquatilis grown in University of Washington, Seatle, WA, United States - 4-14-20 metaG | ecosystem: Host-associated > Plants > Roots > Rhizosphere...
AAGATGGGGCGTTGCTAGTGTTGCGCAGTACGGTCAGCCCGGGCGTTACCAAGCTGGTCTATCAGCGGATTCGATCGTTGGGACGTGGAATCGAAGTGGCCTTTTGTCCCGAGCGCATTGCCGAGGGCAATGCCATGGAGGAATTGGTCAAGCTGCCACAGATCGTCTCCGCCTTCGAAGAATCGGCGCTGCGAAGGGCCCGAGAGCTGTTTCTCATCATTGCTCCCACCGTCATTGAACTGGCTCCGCTCGAGGCGGAACTGGCCAAGCTGTTCACCAACAGCTGGAGATATCTGAACTTTGCCATCTCCAACCAGTTCTACATGCTCGCCGAGAGCTATGGCCTGGACTTCTACCGCATCCACGATGCGGTGACCCGGGAATATCCCCGAATGCGGAGCTTTGCGCGGGCGGGATTTGCTGCCGGCCCTTGCCTGTTGAAAGACACGCTGCAACTCTCAGCCTTCTCCCACAATAACTTCTTCCTGGGACATGCCGCCATGCTGGTCAACGAGGGACTTCCCAACTTCATCGTTGCACAGCTGCGGCCGCTGGATCTTGCCAGCAAGACGGTAGCAATCCTGGGAATGGCGTTCAAGGGAGAATCCGACGACATTCGCGACAGCCTGTCCTTCAAGCTGAAGAAGTTGCTGGAGGTCGAGGCCGAAGAAGTGCTTTGCACAGATCCATACGTTCCCGACCCCAACCTGGTACCGATTGAGGAAGCACTGAGCCGGGCCGACATCGTTGTTCTTGGCGCCCCGCATTCTGCTTACCGGAACCTGCACATCTCCTCGGACAAGGTGGTGGTCGATGTCTGGAACTTCTGGCCGGAACTCCAACACGCCTCGGCCGGGTCGCCCATGGCCATGGCGGCAGGAGAGAAGCGCTCATGAAGATACTGGTGACGGGTTCCGCGGGTTTTATCAATGGCTATCTGGTGGAAGAGCTCCTACAGGCCGGCTATGAAGTTGTCGGGGTTGACAACTTCAGCAAGTACGGCCGGGTGGAGAAGTCGTACGACAAGCATCCTCGCTACCGCTTCATCGAGGCCGACTGTAAAGACGTATCTCTCCTCAAGGAGCTCCTTTCCGACTGCGACCACTTTGTAGCTTCCGCCGCCATGATTGGCGGTATCAGCTACTTCCACGAATTCGCTTACGACCTGCTCGCCGAAAACGAGCGGATCACGGCGGCATCGTTCGATGCTGCCATCTACGCCCATCAGCACAAGCAGCTGAAAAAGATCACGGTGATGTCGTCCAGCATGGTCTTTGAGAGCACCTCGGAATATCCAACCCCTGAGGGAGCGCAGCACCGCTGTCCGCCACCGCGTTCGACCTACGGGTTCCAGAAGCTGGCCACCGAATATTTCGTCCAGGGGGCGTACGAGCAATATAAGCTGCCTTACACGGTTGTCCGGCCGTTCAACTGCGTCGGAGTCGGCGAACGACGGGCATTGCACGATCATGATATCTACAGCGGCAACGTGAAGCTTGCCATGTCCCATGTCGTGCCCGATCTCGCACAGAAGGTACTGAAGGGACAAGATCCGCTGCACATTCTGGGATCTGGAAACCAGGTTCGGCACTACACCTATGGCGGCGATTTGGCCAAAGGGACCAGAGTCTGCATCGAGCATCCGGCGGCACTCAATCAGGACTTCAATCTGTCCACTCCGGCCCGCACAACGGTGCTGGAGCTGGCGGAGCTGATCTGGCGCAAGGTCCATGGAGGCAGTAAGCCGTTTCGCTATGTGTCCGATCCTCCCTTTGAATACGATGTGCAGGAGCGTTCGCCCAACACCAGCAAGGCCAAGGAGTTGCTCGGATTCGAGGCCACCACGAGCTTGAGCGAAATCCTGGATGAAGTTATTCCATGGGTGGGTGAGCAGATTGCCGTGGGCCAAATCTAGTGGCTGTTCCAGCCGAAATCCGGGAAGAAGAGCTAGCCCTGGTCATTCCCGTATACAACGAAGGGGCGAACTTTCCGCCGTTGTGGAAGGCCGTCAGCTCGCAGATCCGGTCACGCTTTCGGGCCCTCGTGGTCTATGACTTCGACGCAGACAACACCGTTCCGATTGTGCAGACGATCATTTCTGAAGGCGAAGATCGCCTGGTCCTGGTAAAAAACGATGTCGGGCGCGGCGTTGTCGGAGCCATCCGGACTGGCTTCAACCACGTCGAGACGGGGCCGGTCCTGGTAGTCATGGCTGACCTTTCCGATGACCTCTCTCAAGTCGATCAAATGCTGGAGTATTACCGGCAGGGCTACCAGGTTGTGGTGGCGAGCCGCTACATGCCTGGCGGACGATTGCTGGACGCGCCCCCACTGAAGGGAGCGATGTCGCGGATGGCGGGGCTCACTCTGCATTGGTTTCGCAGGATCCCGACTCGCGACGCTACGAACGCGTTCAAGCTGTACGATAGCCGGGTCTTGAAGAACATGACCATCGAAAGTACCGCTGGCTTCGAACTGAATCTCGAGCTCACCGTGAAGGCGTTTCTTGCCGGCTGCCGCATGATCGAGATTCCAACGACCTGGCGCGGAAGGACGCAGGGAGAATCGCGGTTTCGCGTCTGGGCATGGCTGCCGCAATATTTGAAGTGGTATTTCTACGCTTTCCGCCCAAAACGCTCCGCGCCATCGCAAGCCGAAAAACTATCCGTGACTCAGCAATAAGCTGATGTTTCATCCCCCGGCCGCCAGGATGCCTTCACGATAGCCGGTCCTCAATGCCTGCCACGGGCGCCACGAGGCCGCGCGCACGCTCGACTGGGTGGCTATCAGGGCAGATCCCAGCAACAGCCACCACAGACACACCCGGTTCCTGACGCCGCTGTTCCAGTTCCGACGGTAGAGGTAGATTTGCGAACGGAGATAGCGACGTAGCCAGTGATCCTCCAGGCGGCCAGTGGCGCTGCGATTGTGGACCAGTCGGGCGCGAGGATTGATGACCAACTTCGTCGCCGGTCCCAGGTGCATGCAGAAATCGACGTCCTCGCCATCGGAGACGCCCGTAAGATGTGCATCAAAGCGCAGGCTGCCGACCGCGCTGGCCCTGAAACTCATGAGGCCGGCGCCCATTCGTGTCACCCGGAAAACGCCAGAGTCCCGCAGCTCATCCGCTCGCCAATAGATTGGCTGGCGATCGTCGTGGAAGGGGCCGCGCTCGAAGACCTGTGACCACACCCGCATCAACCTGGACGGTGGCTCGTAGTTGGTCACAACCCCCGAAACCCCTGCGACCTCTGGGTGAGATGTATAGGTGGCGAGCAATTCCTCCACAAAGTTCTTTTCCAGCTCCACATCGTCGTCGAGAAAGAGCAGGACCTCGCCCATAGCCTGGTCCATGGCGAGATTGCGAGCGACCGCCCCGCCCCGAATCCGGGGATCGTAAATGTAGTGGAGGCGCAGCGAGGTATCGCGAACCAGGGACTCTATTTTCGAGCGAGAGACGTCAGCGTCGCTTTGATCGACGACGAAGAGTTCAGTGGGCAGCACACTCTGGCGCAACAGGGTCTGTATGGTGAGTTCCAGGTCAGCACTGCGGTTTTTGGTAGGAATGACAACGCTGACCGAAAGGGCTGGCTTCATGCGTGCTGGGCCCTGACGCGTTGGATGAGACGGGCGCCGTGATGGCGCAGGCTCTCACGCTCCTGCCGGTCAGCAACCACCCAGTATGACAAAGCGGCGAAGAGAAGACCAAGTCCCACAAGCATTCCGGCAAAGGTTGCGAAGTTTGCCGGCCGGCCCAACAGTCCCGAAACCGACGCCAATCCCAGAGCGCCAGCTGTCACCAGCGCGGGCCGCAGGAACGACTTGAGCAAGTATTCGCCCCAGGGAATGTCCAGCACGTGCAAGGTATAGAACGGCTGGATGCCCAGGCGAACAATCAGCATTGGAACGGTTGTCCCCATGGCAACCCCGACGATGCCGTACTGCCGCGCCCAGTAGATACTCAAGCCCAAGTTGGCAATTCCCTCGGCGACCGTCCAGGCGGCGAGGGCCTTGTGGCGGCTTCGCACGTAGAGGAATACGTTCGACGGCGCTTGCATGAGAATGACGCAGTACCCGATGGTGAGGACGACCAGCAGCAGGTAGTTGCTGGTAAACGCCTCGTCAATCCAGAAGCGCAAAATGTCGCGGCCGTGAAGGACCAGAACGGCCGTGCCGGCAAAAGCGATTAGGGCGCAGATCTTGGTGGAGCGCAGAAACAGACTTCTTACTTCCTCGTACTTCTTCTGGCTGTCGAGGCGGTTGGCCTCGGTGCTCAGCGGGCCGGTGATGGGGAAGAAGGCCATCTTGAAGATTTCCATCAGCCGTGTAATGACGTTAAAGGGCGCAGCCAAGGCGACCGTCAACACCCGGGAGATGACGATGACGTCCGTGTAGAAACGCAGGCGATCGCCCACGTCGCTGACAAACACAAAGAAGCTGAACTGCACCAGCTCCTTGGTCCGCGCCCAGCTGGTGTACTTCCAGCCGATGCTCAAGCCGGGATCGGCACGCCGGACGAATATGGAATCCAGCAGAAAAATGCAGACTACAATTCCCAGCTGGGCCAGGGCAATCGCCGTCACCTTGCCGCCCATGTGAATCACCAGCCAGAACACCAGTCCGCGGGAAACTCCCCAGATGATGCCCGACGCGTTGTAGAGATCGAAGCGGTGCAAGCCGCACAGATAGGCGCCCATGATGCGGGCCGGAAAATCCAGCGCCAGAGTCACACTTTGGATGATCAGCAGAAGACGGAACAAACTGCTGGCTTGTGGCGAGAGATGGAAAAATCGGGGCAGGAAGACCAGCAGCACCGCGCACAACGCAAAAACGACGGCCCCAATGCAGGCGATCATCGCCATGCCGGTCATGAAGGTTTCGTTCAGCGCCTGGCGCTCGTTGGCCCCGCCGTAGCGTGCCACAAACCGCTGCATGCTGTAGCGCATGCCCATGTCGAGCAGACCATAGTAGTCGAGCACCGTCGAAGCCAGGATCCAGAGGCTGTAGTAAAAATCGCCCAGACCGTGCAGCAGCACGCGGGTCAGCAGGAAGGCAATCACCCCGTTGATGATCAGCCCCGCCCAGGTCGATAAGAAGCCTCGAAACATGCGCCTCGCCGCCGTTATTTCTTGTTTTTGCCGGTCTTCTGCCCATAAGGCGCAAGATCGCGGGTCAACCGTTCCTGGATCTCAAAATTGGTGTTGCGCACGGTGGAGAGGAAATCGCCGTAGTTTCGATCTTCTCCTCCCGTGGTGAAACCCCAAGGGTCTTTGCCTTTTGCCTGTACGGCTTCTCTGCCGTCGTAGGCGTTGTCTTTGCGCGACAATAACCCAAAGTTCGTCTTTTCGCTGGGATTGTCAACCAATTCCCAGAAGTCGATGCCGGCAATGAAGTGGTCCCCGTCCTTTGACGTGACGTCATAGAAATCCAGCAGGTCGCGGGCATAGGCAGCGCCCCGTTCCTCCTGGCTCGCAAAATTGTGGTCTCCGTATCCGGGCTTAAAATCGCGCATTCCTGAGTCGCGGGCCGCGTTCACGGCATACCAGGCAAACTGCGGCTTTCCCGTGACTTCGTAGGTTTGCCGATTGCCGCTAAGGTCGGGTTTCACCGCATTGAAGCCCACGCAGAAGACGTCGATGCCGCCATCGGCAAAGCCGCGCAGGACCTGTTCGCGGTCCTCGTAGCCCTCGGAGTTGATGCAGGCCGGGCTGAAGATCAAGTGATTGCGGTCCACCGCTCGAATCGCCTTCACGGCGACCTCGGCATAACGCCGGGCAAACTGGTACAGGAAGGCATCCATATCGCTGCGCACTGCGGGTTTCGCATCGGCGAGCAGGAAGGCGTCGCTGCCCAGCCAGGCGCGATGCCGTCCGTCCTCGTCCAGCAAACCGTGGCCTTCGCCATAGCCGCCGTCGTCGTCGAAGCTGCTGTAGTTGCTGTCCCACGCCCCATTGAGGGCTTCGATGGTCCCGTATTTGCTCTTCAGAAACTCCACCCAGGCGTACTTGCTGTAAAGCTTGTGATCGCGGTAGTTGCGCCCCTGCGAGTCCTCCGCGCTGGTGTAATCGAACTTGGTAGTGGCGATCAGGAATACCGGATGGGGATGCTGGACCACGGCCCCGCTGCCGTTGGTCTTCAGGCCAAAGAGAAAGTCTGCGTCGTCCGGCGTAATACCCAGCACCCAGGACTGACTCGCAAACCCGCCGGTGTAGGGTCTGGTCTCTTCCGCAATCTGGCCACGAAACGCGTCGCTCAGGTGCGGGTCGTACATATCTCCCAGGCTCCCGCGATAACTGTCGAAGGTGCTTTGCGGCACGCCCTTCACGATGTCTTTTAGCGGGTCTTTCATGCCCAGGCGTCCGGGCGTAGTCTCCCCGTACATCAAGGCATTGATGATGATAATGAACGGCAGCTTTACCGCATTTCCTCCCGCCCCTCCCCAAACGCCGATCGGAAGGCCGCGTTGCGCGGTGTACTCACCGAGGGTGTTGAATCCCCAGGAAAGCAGCCGCCGGTTGCGCTGGGTCGCCCAGAGATCCACGTCGCCCCGATACTTCTGCTGGATCACCTTAGGTTCGAGGGATCCTTCGATGCCGTGATAGACCGCACGCATCCAGAAGGCATTGCCCTGAGGAGTAACGAAAACCCATCGCTTTCCGACTTTCGCAACCGTAAAGAAGCCGGTGCCTTTCTGAACATGGACCGGGGCGCCGCCGTAAGGGTCGCCGAACGCGGGAGGTTGCAGGTGTTCAGGTACCTTAGGCGGTTCAACGGCAGCGCGGAAGTGGGGAACGCGTCCTCGCCAGTAGATTCGTGCGCCACCATCCATCTGCCACGCGATGAGCGCCAGCGCTATCGCCGCGACCGCCGCCAAAGGCCGGTTTCCCAAGCCCAATCGGCGCGCCGTCCATCCCGGCCACATGACTCTTTTTTCGAGGATCCTCAGCGTCACTGGATTGGCACTCGCAGGACGGAATCCCAAATCCCATGATTTCACTAGAAAGCTCCTAAGCAGCAGCAACCGACAGGCGCCCGACGCGCAGGCAGAGCCGGAGAAAGCGAATATCGAGAACCGGTCGAACGCGTGGCTCGCGCCGGGAAGCAGTCCCTAGCGCATTTCCACCAGGGCCTCGCCCACCTTGAAAGCAGGTTCCGGCTCCGGCTCTGGTTGCACGTCCAGAGGCAGTTGTTTTGCGGCGGCCCGCGCCGGGACCAGCGCTGGCATGGCCATGGTCAGGCACAAGATCAACCAAAGTAATTTTGTGTACTCACCGCTCACAAAGAAAATTGCCACGCAGGAACCGAGCACGGCGGCTTGCATACCCAGAGCTATCGCCGCCAGCATGGGTTCGCCCCGAGCCAGAGCCAGTTTCTCGGTCTTCCGGGTCGAATAGACGGCGGATCCGAAGAAGATCAGATACACGGCAAAGGCCGGAAGCCCCATTTCTGCTGCAACTTCCAGGAACCCGTTGTGTGCGATGTGAGGATCGGCATGGGCAAGACCAATGCTGTTGTAATGGATTACGGTGGGCTTATAGTTCCCGATCCCGACCCCGGCAAACGGATGTTTCTGAATCATGACTAAACCTGCATGCCATCCCGCCAAATGCTGGGTAACCGACTCGGTGTCTCCGCGCTCCGGATTCATGAAGCGGCGCAAAGGAGAACTCGGCAACAGGAGCAACAAGGGCAGCACAAAAATGCCAATTCTGACGGCGTTTTTCAATGGCTGGCGCGAGCGCGATATCAAATAGATTGCATCGATGGCGACACCCAGGAAGCCTCCACGGGATGCGCCCAGCGTGATGGCCAGAAAGATTAGAGCCATACATCCGAGGCAGTAAAGCTTGTGCAATTTATTGGGTGTCGCCAGCAGAAGTTCGAAACCAAGAGGCAGGACTGCCAGCGCCGCGACGGTAAAGTAATTGGCATCCCCCACCACCCAACCCGGCCGGAAGCCGCCTCCGTAAATCACCAGGGCCTGCTGCCATTCGCGAAGCACATAGAGCGACGCAAAGGCTACCGATCCCAGGGCCACCAGGCATGACCAGTACAGCCGCTTGACGGAATCGATGATGATCATCGTGATGAAAAAAAAGATCAGGGTAGACCAATAGGTGTAGATCGGGTTCACGATGATGTCGCCGGCCGCCGATGCTTCGTTAGAGATGAACGAGAAGGTGGCGATGCCAAAAAACACGATCATCCACTTGGACTGCGGGCTGGCCAGGAACTTTGGTATGCCGTGGCGCCGCGCCAGGTGGAGAATTGAGTAGATCAAGCAAACCGCGCCAGCTAGCTTGGTGACGGTAAGTGCGGGACCAAATTGCGCATTCCAAATAGCATGGTTGAAATACGGCATCGCAATGATCACGAGATAGTAAGTTACCAAGCGAATTCTCCTTAGCTCACCGGTGCTGGTTGTCTGGTGCCGGCTGCGGCACCAATTCTTCCTGCCAGACCTTCCAACGCACTCGCCATGGAGCGCTCCAAGGCCCGCAAATCGTACTCCGTCATCACTTTTCTTCGGGCTGCTTCGCCCAACGCCTGGCGCCGCGCGGGATCGCGCAGCAATTCAATCACGGCGCGCGCAAACTGCTCTGGTTCGTCGGCGATCAGGATTTCCTCACCCGGCTCAAAGCCAAGCCCCTCTGCCCCTATCGTAGTGGAGACCATGGCCTTGCGCATGGCGCCGCCCTCAAGAATCTTCAAGCGGGTCCCGCTACCAATGCGTAGCGGCACCACGCAAACCGTCGCTCTTGCAATCAACGGCCGCAGGTCGGGAACGGTGCCGGTAAATTCCAGCGCCGGAACATCCGCAAAGCGAGCGCGAAATTCGGCCGCGGGGTTGCGTCCCGCGGCGATCAGCCGGACCCCCGGAGCTTCCTTTTGCACCATGGGAAAAATCCTTCGCACGAAGTACTCCAGCGCGTCGCGATTAGGGAACCAGTCCATGCCGCCCTGGTACAGGATGGTCATGGGCTCCTCTTCGCCTGCCACGTCGTATTCGGACAAATCGACCACATTGGGAGCGACGGCGGTCTCGATACCGGGGCAGAGCCGGCGGATCAGGTCCGTGTCGGCCTTCGAGCATGCCATGCCCAGCACGGCGCGCCTGTACATCGCGGCTTCGAAGCGCCGCAGTTTACGGGCCTCCAGCAGCGCATACAGCGCTTTGAACGGATTACGCTCCTGCTCCGCGTAACGCTGCAGGATGAGGTACTCGATATTGTGGCTATTCACGACCAGCGGACAAGCGGTATCCGGCAGATTTATACCCGCATAAACACTGTCGCAAATGACCATGTCATACCCACCATCCCGCAGCCGGCGTTCCAGCCGGCTTCGCATTTCGCCGGAGCGGAATCGATCGATCGTAAATGGCGATAGTGAAAAAACCGCACTGAGACGCTTGCGATAGTCGCCGCCAGTGGACAACTTCGTGTAACGCAGCGGGACGGTTTCCCGGTCCTTACACACGGCCGACAATTCCTGCTCGGTCCCGGCAACCTCGTGCGGTTCGGCGAACGAGGCCAAAGTAATCTCATGGCCGGCCTGTCGGACTGCCCGCAGCATCGCCCACAGCCGCATCTTCGAGCCGTTATTCACCGGCAACGGATAGGTGACGGAGACGTACAGGATGCGCATCAGCTCGCTTCTCCGTTCAGATGCGTCAGACGGCCCCAGCCCCCGCGCATTCTAATCCGAATTCCGTGGTACCTGGCGTAGGCGGCGCGCCCCCAGCGCGCCATCTGCGAATAGTATTTTTGCCAACGGCGGGTCTGGACCAGCTCGCCCCCGAACTTCTGCTTGAACTTGCCCGGCCCGCACATGTTGTAGGCGCTCAGTCCATGTCCAATCGCCCACTCCATGACCGACCAGTGCATAAGATCGTTGGGTGAATACTGCCGCCCCGCCATCCGGCTTGCTCCCCCCCAGTAGTAGATCGTCCGCTCGTCATGGGGGAAGAGTCCGGTAGCGATGGGCTGGCCTTCCGGGCTCAGCACTTGCAGCGCCAGCAACATGTTCTGCGGATACAAATGCTTGAACATCAAACGCGGACGGTCGCGGTCGTAGGGCGGAAACAACCCTTTGCGGGTCATGACCTCCAGGAATTGGTCGTAGTATTCATCCGTCATGGCCGCATCGCTGGATTCCACTACCGTCAGCCCAGCGCGCCGCGCTTTCCTCACCGTCGAACGGTCCTTCTTGTCGATGCGCTCCCAAACCGGCGCTTCGTCGTATGGCGTAAGTTCGATAATGTAGGTCGAGTCCACTTTGACTTCGTAGCCTTGGGCGGTCATCTGCTCAACCGTCAGCACCGGGTTCTCGATCTCCAGCGTGGCGATTCCTTCCTTGGCCGCCAACCCATCCAGGGCGCGCAGAAAAGCGGAGCCGTCAAAGTCGGAGTTCACGATCGGCCCCAGGTAATTCGTTCCCCAACTCTTCAGAGGGCTGCCCAGAATGCGAAACGGTCCCTTGCTGAAAATGCCGGCACAAAAATAGCCCACGATTCCGCCGGCTTCGCGAATTGCCCAATAGCGAATCTGCACTCCCTGGCTTTCGGCCAGGTAATCGAGCCAGGCCTGCCGATGGAACAAGTGAGCGCTTGCGTAGCCCGCGATGCGCGAGTCCCACGTTGCCTGTTCTTCCTTCGTCAGCGGTTCCAGCTCGTACCGCATGGACCTGCTGTCCCTTTCTTCCAGACCGGCCGCCTGTGCGCCTGCGTTCATGCGCGCGTTTCCACCAGGAACTCCCGATAGTTCCAGAGTATTGTTTCCGCCGCGTCCTTTACGTCCGGTGCGGGACGGGCAAAAGGCTCGCCGATCGGAAGCCAGTCCAAAATAGTCTCGATCTTCGATTTTCCGTTTTCGACTTGGCTCCCGCCTGAACCTTGAAACTCGAGACTCGAAAGTAGCTCCAGCCCGGCGGCGTACACGCAATACCGTGGGGACGCCAGCCGCGACAGACGCAGCCATCTCCAGCCATGACGAAGGCTGTCGGGCACGCCACGGCGCCGCGCGACGAAAGCCCAGCCCCGCAGCCGGTCCGTCATTTTCTGTTTCTGCATGTGCAAGCGCAGCAGGACATCCGGCTCGGACGCGGCAACGCCATGCATCCGTGCCAGCTCCCACGCCCACAAGGCCCGCACCGCGGCTATTGCAGCCTGCGCCGCCTCAGCCTTCACGAAAGGCGAAGGACCATTCCAGGAATGTTCAATCTTGTACTCGGTACAGCGTTGCACCATGGCAACCAACCAGTCTGCCTCGAACGGCAGATCCAACAGCAAGCCGCGCTCGTGCAGCAGAGCCAGGGTCTCCGCTCGCGCCTGGTATCCGGCAACGAACTGCCCCTTGAACACCAGAATCGAAGTGGCCATATCGCAATAGAGTTTGGTCAGCCGGTATTGCGTCGCCTCCGACAACGTCGCTCTGGCGTCCGCGAGTTCGGGCACCATCTCGAGCAGCTCGATCATGCGATTGGCCAGCAGGCGCCATGCGTCCTCTTCGCTGACATGAGGAGAGGTATCTCGCGTCTCATTCAGCAGAATGTTTGGGTCACCGTACAGCACTTCCCCGCAGGTCAGCAGTTCGTGACCAAAGATCGTATCTCCCAGGTTCCGCAAGAACGATTCCGGGACCGCGCCTATAGAAAGCTTGCACCACACGCCCCGGTTGCGCAGTTCCTCTTCCGCTCCGCTGCAGATCAAGGTAACCATTTCAGCAGAGGGGACTTCATGCCTCGACTTTGCGATGACGATAAATTCCGCATCGCTGAAAAACTCGACGCCTTTCTCCGTCTCCTGCCAGGTGGCTTCGTTGCGTGCCATGCTGCCCGTCAGGATGACCGCTCTCAGCCTGGGCCCGATGCATTGAAAGCACCACTGTCGCATGGTGTCGCCGATGCGAAACTTTGCCACCGCCTCACGCAGCGGCACCGGCGCATCCATAGCGGCCGGCCGGCTGGCCCTCTCGCTGCCGTTGGATCTCGCGACTTCGTTCAACTCGCCACCGCCTGTCGCAAATCTCGGTCTCGCGCGGGAGACCCGGGGCGTCCCAACATTTCCAGGTAGAACTCGGAGGTCTCACGCACCTGCCGCTCCTGACTGAATCGTTCCAGCACGTAGGCGCGGCCCTGCTCCGCCATCCGTTGCCGCAGGTCCGGCGAACGCAGCAGGCTAGCGATCGCGCCCGCCAGTGCCTTCGGGTCCCTGGAAGGCACGGTGATGCCGGTGCGCCCGTCGATGATGACTTCGGGAGTACCATCCACGGCCGTGGCCACCATGGTCCGTCCGGCGGCCAGCGACTCGACCGCCACCAACGGCAGCCCCTCGTAAAAGGATGGCAGCACGGTGAAATCGCACAACGCCAGCCAGTCCCTTACGTTGTTGCGAAATCCCACAAAGAGCACGTTCTTCTGCAACCCCAGATCTCGCGACTGGCCTTCCAGTTGGGTGCGCAACACTCCCTCGCCCAGGAACACCACTCGCGCCTTAGGAAATTCCCGCAGCACCTCGGGCATGGCTTCGAGTAGCACGCTATGCCCCTTCTGCGGTTCCAACCGTGCCGCCACCAGCAGCACCGGATCCAGCGCCCCGATGCCCAGATCCGCGCGCATGCCCGGCGGCGGCTTATGTGCCGGATTGAACCGGCTCAAGTCGGTACCGTTCTGAATCACGCGAATCTTCCTCTCCGGCAGACCCTTCTCCCCGACCAGATAGCGCGCGTTGGCATAGGACACGGCAATGTAGCGATGCACGAAACGCCCGGCCAGACGATCCACAGTAAAGTTGTGCGCTTTCCAGCCTCGACGCCATGATTCCCGCACATGGGGTGTCTCCACGATGAGCGGCACACGGCACATCCATCCCACCGGCGAAGAACACAGGCTGCTGGTGAACAAGTGCGAATGCAGAACCTGGATGCGCCGCTCGCGGATCCATCGGCTCAACCGCGCCGCTCCAGCTACATGCGACGGAGATGGGTAATGCAACGGCAGCAACTCGACATCAGGCGGCATATCTGGGCCCACAGCTTCTGCGACTTCCGGACTACACACCAGGTGCAGCTGAAAACTCTTGCGGTCCAATCCCCGGAGCAAAGTGAGGATGTGCTCCTCGGCTCCGCCCCTGACGGAGCTATTGCAGAACTGCATGACCGGGATTGGACCTTCGCTCACGCATCGCTCCTGGCGAACTGGGCCTTTGGCTCCAGGACTTTCTCTCCGGCAGCGGTGTCGGAAGCAACCATCATGCGTACCAGTTCCTTGAAATCCACCTTGGGGTCCCAGTTCAACTCGCGGCGAGCCAGACTGGAGTCACCCCGCAGATCGTGGATCTCGCCGGTGCGAAACAGTTTCGAATCCACCTCCACGTACTGGTTCACCACTTCATCGATGTTGCTGCCGGCCGGTACCAGGTCCAGGCAGCGCAGGACCTCCACGACAAAGTCATAAACGCTATGCGACTCGCCAGTGGCGATGACGTAGTCCTTGGGCGCGTCCGCTTGCAACATGGCGTGCATGGCGCGAACGTAATCGCCGGCGAACCCCCAGTCACGACGCGCCTTCATGTTGCCGAGCTTGAGCTTGTTCTTCTTGCCCTTCGCCCAGTCGGCGGAATGGAGGGTGATCTTGCGGGTAACCATCTCCGGCCCGCGCCGGGGCGATTCGTGGTTGAAGAGTATGCCTCCGACCGCGAACACTCCGCGCGCCCGATAGACTTCGCACAACCTGTGGGCCGCCGTCTTCGATACTCCGTAGGGAGAAGTGGGGGCCAGACCGGTAATCTCGCTGCGCAGCCCATTCAGGTTGCCGTACATCTCGGAGCTGGACGCCTGGTAAATACGGGCGTCCGCCTTCTGCCGCTCGATAATGCTCAACAGTCGCGCCAGACCGCCGACGTTAATGTCGAAAGTCTCGGCGGGAATCTGCCAGCTGGTGGGAACAAAAACCTGGCCTGCGAGGTTATACACTTCATCCGGGGAAGCCTTGGCAAAGGCGACTTCCAGCGAGGCGGTGTCGCGCATGTCTCCATACAGGATTTCGATTTGGTCCTGAATGTGGTTGAGCCAGCGCATCGTCCCGTTTTCACGGCGTACCAATCCGTAGACCTGGTATCCAAGCCCAAGCAGGTATTCGGCAAGATAGCTGCCATCCTGGCCGGAAATGCCGGTAATCAGAGCTTTCTTCATGGAGCAACTTTCTCCTTGGCCTCCGGCGCAGTGGAGCGGATTGCATAGTAAACATCCGCGATCGTGCGCATAGGCTGTTGCGGTTTTTCGTTACTTAGGAATATTGCATCGGAATACGAGTCCTCGGGATGGTAGCCGTGCATGCCCTCGGGAAACCATCCGCGGCCGTTGAAGTCGCTCTCCGCAACCATCCAGCCAGGATTCAAGAGAAAAATCAGCTGCCCGTAGCGGTCGTCGGTGAAATGCAGCCCGAATCTGTCCATCTCCTGCTGCGAAAGGACGCGCCCGCAATCGAGCGAACCCATGACTTCGGTTACGCTGTGCCGTGCCGCTTGGTTGAAAAACCAGAAACGCGCCATGGTGGAGTCGTATACCGCCAGATAGTCCTGGGGCATCCGCAATCCCAGCTTGGCCACTTCGCCGACCAGGTCGGCATGTTGCGCTACCGGCGTCATGCCGTGGTCCGAGCACACCATCAGCGACGCGTCGGGGTCGCGCCCATAGGCGATGCGGAAGACCTCGCGCAACTGTTCGTCGTACCATTGAAGTTTTTTGTCGATGGCATCCTGCTCCTTGCAATGCATGTGCAGAAAACCGTCCACCTCGCATAGATACAGGAAGAAAAGAGTGGCATCGGACTCGGCGATATCGCGCGTGGCACGGCGCAGGATCTCGGCGTCGGAACACTGGTGATAGGTATACACACGGTAGCCGCGGCCCTCACTCTCCAGCTCGTCAAACAGAGACGGGGTATCCTCGATCCCCTTGGGAGCGTAGATGTCGTGCCGCTCCGAGAAATTGAAGTAGGGCAGGAGATCGGGCGAAACGCAGCACTCGAAGGTGGGACCAAGCCCAAGCACGCGCCGGCCCAGTTCCTTAATGATCTTGCGCCCATAGCGGTTATCCAGCACCGGTTTTGGCAACCAGTTGAAGGCCTTCAGCCACCAGAACGGGGCACCCTGGGGATCGTAATAAAAAAGGTTCCAATGGCCATGGCGCTCAGGCATGAGGCCGGTGAGCATCGTCGGAATCGCCCCCGAACTGAAGCCCAATACGGTCTGCAGGCGAGTACGGTAGGGCAACACATCATCCAGGAACTTCCGCTCGCGGACATATTCCCAGCCCAGAGCGTCAATCAAGGCGATGACTTGCAACCGCTGGCTCACAGGCTGTCCTCCGCGGTACGCACCCCAAGAAGCTCCGGCCGCAAGCGCACGAACACATACCTTGGAATCGCCAGCGCACGGTCACGGCCCCACATCCGCAGATATGTCGCAGCATCGTTCTCCAGCAGCCTGCGAAAGTCGGCGATCGAGGTTTGGCTTCTGACCGCGACGCGGGACAAAATACACTGACCCGGCTGCGCGGGCCAGGGCTTGGACGTACACACGACGCCATACCCCGACTCCCTGGCCGCCTCGACGACGTGCTGGTCACAGAACCCGTAGGGAACGGCCAGCGCCTCGACGGTGCAGCCGAGACGCTGCTCCAGCATCTCTCGCGAGACCCTTAATTCTTCCCTCAGCCTGGCAGAGTCTAGCGTGGTCAGAACGATGTGGTGATGAGCGTGCGATCCGAAGCGCATGCCCCCGCGGCTCATCTCAGCCGCCATCGGCCAGTCGAAGTACTCCCCGGTCCCGATGCTGGAGGTGTTCACAAAAAACGTTCCCGACACCCCAAATTCGGTCAGCAGGCGGAAAGCAACTTCGTAATGCGAGGAGTAGCCGTCGTCAAAAGTGAAAGCTACCGACTTCGATGGCGCTCGGCCGGCAGCGATGTCCGCCGGGGCGATTACCTCGGTGCCAAGATCGCGGACCAGTTGCAGCTGATCGCGAAAGGCGGATTCGTGGACGCCAAAACGGTCCTCTTGGGCGGGAGACACGCCCGCCGCCACCAGCCTGTGGTAGTCAACAATGGGCACCCCGGTTAATCGTCCGCGCGTCATCGTGGTTTCCAACCCGGTTCACCGGACTCCCTGCCGCATGAAGGACCTGGCCAAGCTCATCGCCCACCTCTCCCCAACAGCAGCGTCTTCATGGTGGCAAAGATGATGTAGAGGTCGAGTCCGAGGGAGACATTCTTGATGTAAAACAGGTCGTAGGCCAGCTTATCCTGATTGTCTTCCAGGGTGGCGTTGTAGCCGCGATTAATCTGCGCCCATCCCGTGGCCCCGGGCTTGACCAGCCAACGCTCCCGGTAGAACGGGATCTTCTCCGCGCACTCCTGTTCCTGCTCGGGAACAAACGGCCGCGGCCCGACAAACGCCATGTCGCCCTTGACGATGTTGAACAACTGCGGCAACTCGTCGATGCGGGCGCGGCGCAGCCATCTCCCCACCCGGGTGACCCGGGCATCGCCGTGCTCCGCCGGGGTCAGCTCTTTCTTGTCCGACCCTTCATACATGGAGCGAAACTTGTAAACCGTGAACAGCCGGCCATGTTCTCCCACCCGCTTCTGCCGAAAAATTGCCGGGCCCGGCGAGTCCAGACGGATGGCAAAGGCGGCCAGCAGCATGAGGGGCGAAGTGATGACAATGGCGAGGGCCCCCAGCAGCAGCGAGAAAATGCGCTTGTAAAGCCGCAGTCCGGCGCGCACATGAAAGCCGGGAGAAAACAGCAGCCAGCTCAGGTGCAGCGCCTGCAACGGGATCTTGCCGGTGACGCTCTCGTAGTACTCGGGCCCATCCTGGATGTAAATCCCCCGAGCTTTAAGCTTGAGCAGCTGTTCCACTGGCAGTTTTCCGCGTCGATCGCTCATGGTGACCACCACCCGCTGGGCGTTCTCTCGCTCCACGATCACGTCGATGTCGCCTGTGAATTGCGGGATCGAAGCCACGGTCGATCCCATCTCGCCGACGAAGCCCACCACTCGCACCCCTAACTCCGCGCGGCGGCTGATCTCCTGCATCAATGGCCCTGCCAAGGGTCCATCCCCGTAGATGATGGCGCGCTCCGAGAACCTCTGGGAACGGTTCAGCACAAAAAAAAGCCGGCGCCAGGCGGGCAC
>Ga0265325_10001373_pt1 | contig 17189 bp, 21 predicted proteins | sample 41420metaG_FD_202090 | JGI IMG/M metagenome (GOLD analysis project Ga0265325, IMG submission 202090) | Rhizosphere microbial communities from Carex aquatilis grown in University of Washington, Seatle, WA, United States - 4-14-20 metaG | ecosystem: Host-associated > Plants > Roots > Rhizosphere...
CGGAAACCACCCCCGCCGAGGAAGCCAAACCTGCTGAAGGCAAGCTGGCAGAGGCTGAACCAACAGAGGCCCAGGCCCCCAAAAAATAAGCTGGTTGAACACATTCATCGCCCGCTCGTCCGAGCGGGCTTTTTTCCTTTAACCCGAAAACCGAAGCTAAATTTCTGCGTTAGCGGAGTGCGGCCGTCCTGACCGCAGCAACGTGGGATGAGTGAGCGGTTGGATACTATTCTGAGGCTGAAAAGAAGCCGGTGGCTGCGCCCGAGTACGGGCGCACTCCGGGGCGGCCTCAGCCAACCCGCCACCACCGGCAACTTCAGAATTCGGGTTTAACGGCAGCAATCAGAGCAGCCACAAGCCAATCAGGCAGGCAACGATCAGAACCCCCACCATCCACCAGAACCAGTGGATGCCGCGAGGAATGGTTCGTTCTCTGACGATTTCGCGTTCTACAAAATCATCATAATCAAAGTGTTCACCAGGAAGGTTAAGGTTGTCGTAGTGTGCCTGTGCGGACCAACCGGTTTGCTCATCCGAGCCACATTCCGGACAGGCCCTGGTGCCGGATGGGACTTCGGCGCCACAATGAGGGCAGACGTCGGGTGGCCTCATCCTCCCACGCCGGCGTATTCCTCGTCGGTTTTCAACTCCAGCCCCATCAGGATGTAGTCATGGGTTATGGCCTGCATGTCTTTGACGTAATTTTCCAATCGTAAAAGCTGGCTGAAACCAAGCATGGCGAACATTTTGATGGCGGTCTCCTGTTCACCGATGAATTCCGCTTCGACCTTTTCCAGGCTGGCGCTCCGGGCAATGTCAATGACCTCGCCCACCAATGCCCGGGCCAAGCCGCGGCCGCGAAATTCCGGGTGCACGAGCACGCTCACGCGTCCGACGTGACGCTTCCAGCCGCCGAGTTGCTGGTGCAATGTCGCGTCGCCGATGATTTTACCGTTAATCAGGGCAACGAGCGGCAAATTACGGCCGTAATCAATGTTCCGGCACCAGTCGCGGATGACCTCCAAATCGATGACGCGGTGTTTTATGAACATGCGTTCCGGTTCGGGGATGCCGAGGAAAAGTTTGTGAAAATCCTTTTCATCGTCGCGGCGCAGTGGACGCAAGGTCACCTTGGTGCCGTCTTTGAGGGTGACGACCTTTGGAAACTTCTGGAGTTCAAGTTCAATGCTGAATGACATGAGTTTCCTTTCTATTTGCCTGCAATTTGCGGCAAATGCCGGACGCCGGCAACCTAATCCCGGCAAAACCGCGGTGAGTTGCCAACGATACCGGTCACGGGAACCTGCCAGTTCTGATCAAGGGCGGCCGGATCAAAACTCCATCGCGCCGCCAGAGCTGGAACCTTTTTAGCGTTGGCAGCTGCGCTTCCGCCCGCCGTCCCGTGGTCCCTTCCTGGGCTTTCACCGTAACCGGGAGATTCCATATTCAATTCGACTTCAGCCAGGGATTTTTGCCCCTGATTCCATACCGTCTCATTCACCCACGCGTACGCGCGCCCCACGACGCCGTTTTCCACCCGAACCCATGCGTGATGATGCAAAATAGGGTCCGCCATGAAGAATTGAACCTGACCCACCTCGCGGCTCAGCCGAACCAGAAAATGAAAGCAATCATCCACATCCTGGCCAGGATGTGGCAAGCCGGAGCCGGTGACAATAATCCAATCACTGACCGGCGGGCTGATGAAAAAGTCGTATTTGCCGGTGATGCCTTCCGACCACGGGCAGGGCCTGGGCTGGCCGATACCCAACGCCGCCTGGACTGCAATGGAGTTGGAAGAACGGAGGGCCAGCCAGAGGGCCGGGCGATGGGCTGATTCTGCGCCCAATGGAAATGACCCGCCCCCGGCTTGCATCGCCCGCGCGCGGCGGTGCAGGACAAATATTACGAGAAAGACGATCATCCCCACGCCCAAGGCCAGCATATGTAACGCGAGGAGCATCAACGGAACCGTGTCCACCGGATTCACGAGGCAAATCTACGCTCGCGCGATAACTGTTCAAACAAATTTTGGCAGGATTATTACAAACCAGAATGACGCTGGTTTAAGGTGATGACGGGCCGTCCGGCGACCAGGTAGGCCAACGCCAGCGTATGGTCATCGGATCGAAGGGAATCACTACGTTGCCAGGCAACTCTGATTCAGCCAGTCGAGATAACGACGGTTTCCCCGATGCAACGGCAGAACGAGAAATTCCGGGGTATCGTAGGGATGTTTGGCCAGGATCAGTTTCTCCAGGGCAATCAATTTCGACCTCTGAGTTTTCAAAACCAGCAAAACTTCCGTTCCCGATTCAATTTTGCCCTGCCACCGATAATGCGATTCAATCCGGGGAATGAGGTTGGCACAAGCAATCAAGCGCGTCTGCAACGCCGCCTGGGCCAGCGCCCGGGCGGTTTTCAGATCCGGCGCCGTGACCAGAACGACGGCAGATTTGGAAGCAGGCTTCATGGTCAGATTGTGGCAACCAAAGCGGCTTCCCGAAAAGTCCGGCCGGTATCGGGGGAAGCCAGGTTGTATGTTTACGGTGACCTGCCTCCGATAATTTTAAGCGTCCGGATGACAATCTCCTGTCGTCGCGGGTGATGGCAGTAGAAATGATTGCCACGCCCAAGGACATACTCACAGTTTTGGGGTGGTGGCACGAGGCACACGGCGGATTCATTAATGCTCCACAGGGAACTGGCCCGGCAACTTGCTGCGAAAGGCGGATTAGACTTCGGATCACACGAAGAAGCCTCGGAATTCGGTTTGTCGTTTGCTCCTGACATGCGATTGCCTGACAAGCTTAACCTGTACCACATGGATGCCTGACGCAAGAACGAACGCGACATGAACGCCTCGGAAGATTTATAGCACCAGCCGTTTTTAAATTCAGTGCGATGGCCGAGACGATGGTGGATTTCACTTTAGTTTTCTCGATTCCAAAGTCCTTGCAGCAAACCCCAGTCGAACTGGCGTTGCTTCCAAAAAATGGTGTTCTCAATTTCGCGGTTAAAGTCGAGCGGGGTCAAATTTGCCGGACGTTGCGGAGATTCGGAAAAAAAAGACAGGAATCGCGTGTAGCTGTTCACGGAAAAGACTCCCCGACTGGAATGACATTCCATACAGGTGTTCAACGTGACGGACTGGAGCTTGGCCGAGTCGACGACCTCAACTTTGTTGGACGCATTCCTGGATGTGTATTCAAGCTGGTCAAAGCCCATGCCCATGAAATGCACGAAGTTAAAACCTTTTTCATTCTGGCCGAGTTCCCGCAGTTGACAGTTCTGGCGGCGGTTCATTTGGAACTCATAACAGTTTTGCGGGATAATTAAATTCACACCGCCGCCACTGTTGGTTATTAACTGATCGGTGAAGGTATAATAACGACGCATCTGGACGCTTTCCATGACCGGCGTCGGCTTTATGTTGCCATCGGCGTCAATGACACACAAGCGGCGAACGAGCGCCCATTCGGTGTTCGTGGGAAATTGCGGCAAATTTGGATTCAGGGACAGAACTTCCCGAGGTTCATTGGTCGTGGCGAAGGCGTTGGTCGCATAAATCCAGACATGTTCAAACCGGCGTAATTGGTCAAGATAGGCAATGGCAGCTTGCCGTCCTTCCGGGAAGCGAACCAGCACTTGAAACGTCGAATGTCCGCGAAATGAGGCGACATGCGAGGGCACGGTCAGGAGGTCATTTTGGTCGCTGACGCCTAACCAGTCGCCGTTGGTTTGGTTCAGGCCGGCGGGCAGGTCGGGTGCGGAAGTTTTGGTGGATCGCGCGTAATTGTCCGGCAAGGCGGCGATTTCGTTGGTCCTGAGCGCCAGCCGGCGGATGGCTATTGCGAGGCGTGACTGAAGTTCGCGGCTTGCAAGTTTTTCATTTGGGCTCGAGGTGTATCGGGTTGACCAGTCGAACAATTCCCATAAATCGCGCTGGAGCAGGGCGCGCTTGAGCGGATCGTGAATCTGCCTTTCGCCATGCGTGTGAATGAACTCGTCAAGGATGGCGAGGGCTTGGTGATGGGAAGTCCCTCCCAGCAGATTCGTCGTGCTGCCCCAGTAAAGGATATCCAGTTCATCAAGGCCGTATCTTTTCCCGTCTTGAGCCGTGCGAACAAACAAAGTTTCGTTCAGCCGGTTCCAAAGATGGTTCGGATTGGGATCGTAAATGGTACTTCCATCCGGCGCATCGGCGGCTTTCAAAACAATCGCGCCGAGCAGAATGGGGACGATGATTGTTGCGGCGCATCTTTTCATATGATTGGCTTGATTGCGGAATCCATTTTATTTCACGCCGGATTTCTGTTTAAGTCAAGACATGGACGCTCAATTGCCGCCGCTGATGCCAGGCACGTTGTATCTGGTTGCCACGCCCATCGGCAACCTTGAGGACATCACCTTGCGGGCACTGCGCGTCTTGCGCGAATGCGACGTGGTGGCCGCCGAGGACACGCGTCGCACGGGTCAACTGCTCAAGCATTTTGAAATCAGCAAACCGCTTTTGAGCTATTTCCAGTTCAACGAAGCCCGGCGCAGCGAAGAAATTATCGGGCGTCTCGGCCGCGGCGGGAAGGTCGCGCTGGTTACCGACGCGGGCAGCCCAGGCGTCAGCGATCCGGGAGAGCGTGTCGTCAGAGCCGCCATCGCTGCCGGGTTTCGCGTCGAATCTGTCCCCGGAGCCTGCGCGTTGATTGCCGCGCTGACGGCCAGCGGTTTGCCGACGGATGAATTTCATTTTATCGGTTTTTTGCCCCACAAGTCCGGCCAGCGGCGAAACAAAATGGAATCGCTTGCCACCGTTCCGGGCACCCTGGTGTTTTACGAATCGCCGTATCGGATTGGAAAACTGCTGGCCGAGATGGCGGAAACGTTTCCTGAACGTGAGGTTGTCCTGGCTCGCGAGTTAACGAAAAAATTTGAGGAATTCCTGCGCGGCAAGCCGGCGGAATTACTGGCACTGCTTCAAAAACGCACCGTGAAAGGTGAATTTGTGGTGTTGCTTGGCCCGGATAAGTGAACGGACGCAACGGGCCCAGGGAACACGCCTTCGAGAAAGCCTTACTTGGATTTGCCGGTCCTGACTTTCGCCCAGCGCGCCTTGGCGGCCAGGGAAATCTTTCTGCGGGCGGCCGCGCTCATCTTCCGCCGCTTGCGACCGGCCGTTTTGGCCGGCGCCTTGGCCCCGTTGCTCACCACGGCTTCGAGCTGTGATTGCAGGCGTTCAATTTTTGATTTCAAGGCGGCCAAGCGTTTTAGTTTGGCAACCGAGAGGTTAAGGATTTCTTTCATTTGCATTGGATAAATTAGGCAAAATAAGGCCTAAACAACAAGGTTTATTATTGGCTGTAACCGATGCGAGGACAGCCTAGACAAATTTTCCCGGATTCAAAATGCCTTTCGGGTCGAGGGCCCTTTTGATGTCGCGATGTAACGCACGGGCCTCCGGTGAGACCGCCTGGGGCCACCAGCGCTTCTTGGCGAGGCCAATGCCGTGTTCACCGCTGATGGCGCCGCCCCAGGCAATGACCTGGGCAAAGAGGGCGTCCAATGCCGCCTCGGCGCGGCGATCGGCGCGCGGCTGACAGAAATCCACCATGATGTTGGTGTGGATGTTGCCATCACCGGCGTGGCCGAAGCAGGCAATGGGCAGGCCATGTTTTTTTTGGAGCCGGGCGGCAAATTGGAAAAAGTCTTCCAGCCGGCTGCGTGGCACCACAATGTCCTCGTTGAGCTTGGTCAGACCGGTGTCGCGCAAGGCATAGGAAAATTCCCGGCGGAGAGCCCAGATTTCCTCGCATCGAGGGGCAGCCAGTCCCCGCTCCACAAACAACGGCTGGTGGCGGCGAACGATTCGTTCCAAATCCGGCAATTCACTCCGGACCGATTTTTCCTGCCCATCGAGCTCAACCATCAGGTGGGCACGGCAGCCGCGCAGCCGCCCGCTTCTGGTGCGTTGGTAGGCGGCCGCGAGCGTGAAGGCATCCGCCAGTTCGAGGGCACAGGGCAAAAATCCGGCGGACAAAATGGCTTGCAACGCGCGGATGGCGCTTTTCATTGAATCAAAGCCAACTGCCAGACACGCACGGAACGGGGGCAGTGGAATCAATTTCAAAGTCGCCTCGGTGACCACCCCGAGCAAACCCTCGGAGCCGACAAACAGCCGTGTGAGGTCGAAACCGGTCTTGTTCTTGTGCGTGCGCCCACCAACGCGAACGACGGTGCCGTCAGCCATGACGACCTCAAGGGCGAGGACATAATCGCGGGTGACACCGTACTTCAAACAGCGCGGACCACCGGCGTTGGTGGCGATGTTGCCTCCGATGAAATTGTTCGCCCGGCTGGCGGGGTCGGGCGGATAGAACAGGCCTCGATTTTCAACGGCTGCCTGAAGCGTTTGCGTGACCACGCCCGGTTCGACCACGGCCACAAAGTCAGCGGCATTGATTTCCTTGATCCGGTTCAGGCGCTCCAGGGAAAGCACAATGCCGCCGTGCGCGGGCACACAACCACCGACGTAGCCATGGCCGGCTCCGCGGGCGGTGACGGGGATGTTGTGCCGGTTCGCAAAGCGCAAAATGGCGGAAACGGATTTGACGGAGCGGGGCCGGGCGACAGCATCGGGCTGATGGGCGGCAAACCATTTGTCACCGGAGTATTGATTGAGGATTCGCGGCTCCAAAACCATTTCACCAGCCGGCAGCAGGCGCTTGAGCCGGTAAAGGAATTTTGATTTCGCAGCAGTCATTCAACGGGCGGTTTGAGAAACTCCCTGGCGTCGGCTGCCTCGTGGTCGGGCACCTGGACACGGATGCCGCCGGTGGCAAGGGAGTAGCCATCAATACTCAATGCGGAAAGTTCATCGGCCACAAAAGGATGAAAGGCGGCGGCTTCAAGCCGGGAGCGAACGAGCTGGGCCTCGGCCGGGCTGAAGGCGGTAAATATCGTGACGAGGTCCATGTTATTGTGGGCATCCGGCGGGCCGGATCACGCGGCCAGGGGTGTTTTCATTTCCGCGAAGACAATGATGCCGGCACCGGTTTGGAGCAGGCTTTGAACTTCCACCTCAACCTGCTGGCCGACGTGTGACAGGCCATTATTGACCACGACCATCGTGCCGTCGGGCATATAGCCGATGCCCTGGCCCTTATCCTTGCCTTCGCGGGCGATTTTCAGGCGCAAGATTTCGCCGGGAAGCAGAATCACCTTAAGGCACTTGGCCACTTCATGAAGGTTCACGCAGTTGACCTTTTGAAGTTCGGCAACCTTGGCAAGGTTGTAATCGTTGGTAAACAGGCGGGCGCTGAGGTTGCGCGCCAGACGGACCAGCTTGGAATCCACATCCTTTTCTTCAGGAAAATCACCGTCATGAATGCGGACTTCGATGCCCGTGTTGCGTTGGATGCGGTTAAGCATTTCCAGGCCGCGCCGGCCCCGGGCGCGTTTGATGGGGTCGGCTGAGTCGGCAATTTGTTGGATCTCCTTGAGCACGAACCGTGGCACGACAATCAGTCCTTCCAGAAAACGGGCTTCGATCAAATCTGCGATCCGGCCATCGATGATGACGCTGGTATCCAGCAACAACAGGTTGTCCGGATGGCCTTGCGGGCGAAAACGCACATAAGGAATGATCAGGGAGAAATCCTCCTTGTTGCTGCGCGTGGCCAGAATGATGCCGATATAACTGAAACTCAAAAACAGCCCCAGCCGGACGAACCATTGAACCCTGTCATCGGCGTTATCCATCAGGGGCGAATGGCCGATGAGCAGGGCGACTGCCATGCCGAGCAGCAAACCGAAGGTGGTGGCGGAGAACGCGCGGAGGGAAAAACCTTTGAGCATTTCGTCCACGGCAATCATCACTCCGCCGAAACCGAAGCCGATCAGCATGCCGAACACCTCACTATGATTGACGGCAACGAATTCCGCCCGCACCTGGCTGATTTCGTAACCCGACGCGATGCACAGGCCCAAAAACAGAATACGAATGGTCCAGAGTGAGGTCATCGATGTCTCGCGACCGGTTTTGGCGGCGCGTTGGTGACCGGCAGCTCTTGGTGCCAGAGAAAATGCCATAAACCGAGCTGGTTCAAATTGCTCGTGGCGATGGTCAGATTGGCGGCGATGGCCTCCACGTTGGTTGACAGCGGGCCGTTTTTCAACAAGGCTCCCGCCAGGCCCTGGCCGGATTGCACACCATCCATCAATTGCTTCAGGGTTTCGGTTGAGGATTCAATATTTTTCACCGCGGCGGAAATTTCCACGCCGTTGGTTGAAACCACTCCGCGGGCGTCGTCGGAGAGGTGGATGAGGTCCTGCGAAAAGAACACCACGTTGCTGACGGCCAGATCAATTTGTTCGGCATTGGTCGAGACCAGCAGATTGATGTTGGCAACCATGTTGGTCGCCTGTTCGGAAAAGTCGCGCAGATTGCCGATCACGGCAGACAAATTCGTCAGCGTTTGCTCGTTTAAGACCAGACGGCGCACGTCGCCGACGGCGGCGTCCAGTTTTTGCGCGGTATCGTCAATGCGCTGGATGAAGCCGGCGGCCGCGCGGGCGGTTTCCTGCAGGTTGAACGGAGCCTCGCAGTCAATGTCCGCCCCGTTCTGGAGCCGGGGTGGTTGATTGGCTGTGGGAATGATCGCGACATACTGGTCGCCAAGAAAGCCGGATTGTTGGATGACAAAGCGCGCGTCGTGATAGATGTTGTAATCTTTGTAAACTCGCAATAAAATGGTCACGCTTTTGCCAGTTGGGTCCAGTTCAATGCCGGAGACGGTGCCCACCTGCACCCCCGCCAGCAACACCGAGGCGCGTTCCTTGAGGCCGCCGACGTTGCTCGCGTGGAGACGCAATTCGTAGGTGCCGCGAAAAATGCTCGTGCTTTTGCTGAATTGGAGCAATAGCACGGCCAGCAGCACCAGTCCGATGAGCACAAACAGGCCGACTTTGATTTCCTGGTGTGATTTTTCCATGATTTAATTTTTGGCGTCCGCCACGCCGTCAACAAATTGCCGCACCACCGGGTCCCGCGACGCAAAAAACTCATCCGGCGCGCCGCTGGCATAAATCCTCCGGTCATGCATCATCAGCACCCGGTTGCCCACGCGCCGGGCGGTGCGCATGTCGTGGGTGACCACCACCGTCGTGACTTTCAAATTGTCGCGCACATGCATCATCAATTTGTCAATGCTGTCGGACACAATCGGGTCCAGGCCGGTGGTGGGTTCATCATAAAGCACGATTTGCGGCTCGTAAATAATCGCGCGCGCCAGGCCGACACGTTTTCTCATGCCGCCGGACAGTTCCGCCGGGTTTTTGTTTTCCGTGCCGGGCAGGTCCACCACCTCCAGGGCGCTGGCCACCCGCCAGGCGATTTCCGCCTCGGTTAATTGTTCGTGGCGGCGCAACCCAAAAGCCACGTTTTCCGCCACGGTCATCGAATCGAACAGGGCGGAACTTTGAAACACCATGCCGAATTTCCGGCGCACGCGCAGCAACTGGCGTTCATTCATTGGCACGATGTTCTCGCCGTCGATCAGCACTTCCCCGCTGTCCGGCTTCAACAGGCCGATCAGATGCTTGAGCAAAACACTTTTACCACAGCCGCTGCGCCCAATGATGGCAACTGATTCGCTGTTTTCAATCCGAAAGCTTATGTCATTCAAGACCGGCTGCTCGTCAAACCCCTTTTTTAGATGGCGCACTTCAATCATAACGAGTTAAACAGTCGTTCCAACGACAACGTCAAAAAGAAATTGGTGATCAGGATGGCGATGGAGGCGGTAACGACCGCTTCGGTGGTGGCCTTGCCGACGCCTTCGGCACCCAGTCCGCACGTCATGCCCTTGTAACAGCCCACCAGCGTCAGGATGCCGCCGTACGTAAAGGCCTTGATCAAACCGATGGCCACATCCGTGTCGCCTGTGTATTTGAGCATATGCAGCCAGGAATAGGTCGGGTCAATGCCCAATAACACGACGCCAGCCAGGTATCCCGCCGCGATTCCTATGGAAATGGATTCCACCGTCAACAACGGCAGCGCAATCAACCCGGCCAAGACCCGGGGAACGACGAGATAATCCACCGGATGCGTGGCCAGTGTGCGGAGCGCGTCAATTTGCTCCGTTACGCGCATCGTGCCCAGTTCGGCGGCGATGGCCGCGCCCACCCGGCCCGCAACCATCAGCGCGGTCAGTACCGGGCCAAGTTCACTGGACATGGAAACGCCGACCACCGCCAGCGTGGCGGTGTCCATTTTGACCTTATGAAATTGAAAATAGGTCTGGGCGCCGAGCACCATGCCGGTGAAGGCCCCGGTGATGAGCACGACAGATTGCGATTTGACGCCCACAAAAAAAAGCTGATAGAGCAAATCGCGCCAGGCGACCTTGAAGGTGAACAGCGAGACGGCGGCTTCTTTGGCCAGCAAGGTGAATCGACCCAACCCGGCAAGGGATTCGGCCAAGCGTTGATTGGCGGAAAAAATCATCGTCGGGCGCAAAATATCAAATTTGCAATGGGTTTGACCAGTATAGGATTTCATATGTTTTCCGGGAAATAAAAGGCAAATCCCCGGGCTGGTGCCGCTCAACCTGGGGGCGACGTCTTAAGGAGCGCGAGGTTTTGCCTCAAGCTCATTGCGATTGGGCCCCAAATTTGCAATGTTCGATTTTGTGACTGGAACGCGAAAATGGCTTTTGCGGATGGGGCTCGTTCTTTTCATGCTCCTCGTCCTGTTGGCTGCCGCCGCTCTTCTTTACCCGCATCAATTTCTGTGTGTGGAAAGTGGCCGGGTGAGGGCAGACGTGATAGTGGTCTTGGGCGGCGGTTCACATGACCGGCCTGAGCGGGCGGCGGAATTGTTCAAGGAACGCTTTGCGCCGCGCATTCTCGTCAGCGGGCTGGGTGATTGCGCGATTTATCGTCGATCTTTGATTCAAGCCGGCGTGCCTTCACAGGCGATTCTAATGGAGGACCAGTCCCGCACGACGCGGGAGAATGCCATTTTGGCTGTCAACCTTCTCCGCCACCAGGATGTGCGACACGTGATTATTGTCACCTCATGGTACCACTCGCGCCGGGCGCTGGCCTGTTTCGAACACTATGGGCCCGAAATTCAATTTTACTCATGCCCTTCTTATTTCGCCAATACCCGTCCTGACTGGGTGCGCCACGGTCTCGCACACCGTATCTACCTGGAATACCCCAAATTACTTGGTTATTGGATGTGTTACGGGATTTCACCATTCTAATTTGCGAAAATTCTTGCGCTTCATCTGCACCTTGGCGAAACTAACAGACTTGATCGCGGGGTGGAGCAGCCCGGTAGCTCGTCAGGCTCATAACCTGAAGGTCCCAGGTTCAAATCCTGGCCCCGCAACCAATTTAGCCCCGCAACCCAGCGGGGCGCTTTTATGTCCGAAATTGTTTTGTATCGGGTTTACGTAATTGAAAATGCCGCGGGCAAATTTTATATCGGCTTAAGCGAAAATGTTCAAACCCGGCTGCAGCAACATAATGAGGGCATATCGCAATGGACGCGAAACCGTGGGCCGTGGCAAGTGGTCTGGACCAGTCAGCAACTATCGCTTGCAGAGGCCCGCAAGCTGGAGAAGCGCCTAAAACAACAAAAGGGTGGCGTGGGCTTTGGATTTTTAACAGGACTTCGGAAATCCCCGGGCTCATAATCCCGCAATGCGGGATCCCAGGTTCAAATCCTGGCCCCGCAACCAATCTCGCCCCGCAACCCAGCGGGGCGCTTTTATTTAACGGATTGGTATGAAGCGAAACTTGTAAACTGGAGAGGCATCCAAACCGACAATACGGTGGCGCGGCGTTGAGTGTTTAACCGAACTTTCAGAATGGCAGGCTCTGAGCAGTTTACTGTTGCCTGATTATTTCAGCCGGCCCAACCGTGTCTGGCTTGAAACCAGGGTGACCGGGCGAAATCGGGATTGGCAGGGTGCGGTGGTTTTTCTGTGGACGAACCGGCCACGTGTGCCTGTCTGTCCATGGACAACAGGACGGGCGTCGTCTGTTTTCGAGACGCGTATGATTGGGCTGGGAATGGCCGCCAAGGGGTTCATCTGGGTAGGAAAATCCTGGGTGACATGCCTGGTCTTTCGATGATTTTGCCTTCTTTTGGCCCATCCACCGGAAAGGTACCACGATGACCCCAACCAGAGCATTGCGAGACCGGACAAGCCCAAAAACGCTTTGGTGGTAATCAATTTGCTAAATATGCCGCCAGCCTTGGTTTCTGACAAGGCGGGTAGGGTAGCGCTCGCGGTCAAGCCGAATGGATTTTGATAGGTATAAATCGGACCGTTAACCGACCGATCTACCAGGGCGTAATGCCGGTGGGCGGCGGTACAGACAATTATCGCGCAAAGCGAAGAGGCTGAGAAAAGTAAAACGCTTCGCGCGAGTTTTTTCGTCTGAGTTTCGACGTACATGCCTTGGATAAAGCACACTGCGTACCATGATAGGGCCGATTACTGGGCCAAACCGGCATTTTCGGGGGTGGTTGAGGTTGCCATAGCACGCCGGTTGAACGTCAAAACGGCGCCATGGGCTGCAAATCTTTGACATGTTCAGGGCAGTCTTTATTCTAGGCGTGTGCGCACTGTCAACGTACCGCTCGGCATTCGGAGTTATGAGATTAAAATCGGTGGCGGCTTGCTTGCATCCTTGGGCAGCAAATGCGCACGCCTGAAACTCGGCCCGCGATGCGCCATTATCACGGACACCAATGTTGGCAAACGGTTCGCCAAGCCGGCGTTCAATTCCCTTGCCCGGGCAGGCTTTTCTCCCGCTTTGATCGTGGTTCCTCCCGGTGAAACCGCCAAGAGCTTGAAATCGGTTCAAAGCTGTTATGACCAGCTGGCGGTGCACCGGCTCGAAAGAAGGTCGTTTATTGTCACGCTGGGCGGCGGCGTGGTCGGCGATTTGGCCGGATTTGTAGCGGCGACCTATTTACGCGGCATCGAGTTTGTGCAGGTGCCGACGACATTGCTGGCCCAGGTGGACAGCTCCGTCGGCGGGAAGGTGGGCGTCAACCTGAAAGCAGGCAAAAATCTGGTGGGCGCGTTTTATCAGCCCCGGCTGGTGCTGTGCGACCTCGACACGCTCCAGACGTTGCCGGAGCGCGAATTCCGCGCCGGCCTGGCTGAAGTCATCAAATACGGCATCATCTACGATGCCGGATTGTTCGCGCAACTGGAGCGTGATTTTCCGAAGTTGCTGCGCCGCGATCAGCCGACGCTGGCTGCCGTGGTGGCGCGCTGTTGTGAAATCAAAGCGGAGGTTGTCGGCCAGGATGAAACCGAGGAGGGAGTGCGGGCGATTCTTAACTTCGGACACACCATCGGCCACGCCATCGAGGCCATTTGTGGCTACGGCAAATTTTTGCACGGCGAGGCCATTTCCATCGGCCAGGTCACCGCGGTGAAAATCTCACGCCGCGTTCCGGGTCTTTCCCGACGGGACGCCGACCGGATCATCAATCTGTTCAAGCGCGCCGGTTTGCCCGTGCAAATCCGGCTTAATTCCGTCCAGCGCCGAAAGCTGTTTGCCGCGATGCGGCTTGACAAAAAGGTCCGGGCCGGGGAAACCCGTTTTGTGCTCGCCGAAAAAATCGGAAAAGTGGTCTGGGGACGGCGGGTCCCCGAGGTGTATATCCGGGAAGCCCTGGATTCCTGATTTGCAAAGTCCGCGCGGTGAGGTAGTTTTTCCACCCATGGTCCTGGTCATAGACAATTACGATTCGTTCACCTACAACCTCGTTCAATACCTCGGTGAGTTGAACGTGGAAATGCAGGTGCGACGAAACGATGAGATTACGCTGGAAGCCATCCGCGGCTTAAAACCGGAGCGCATCCTGGTGTCGCCGGGCCCCTGTTCACCGCGCGAATCCGGCCTGTCGAACGAGGTGATTCGTCAGTTTGGCAGCCAGCGGATACCCGTCTTCGGCGTTTGCCTGGGACACCAGTGCATTGGACACACGTTCGGCGCGGAGGTGATTGTGAATTACCGCATGATGCATGGTAAAACATCGCTGATTAAACACAACGGGAAGGATTTGTTCGAGGGCATGCCGAATCCGTTTTCCGCAACGCGCTACCATTCCCTCGTCATCAAGCGTGATACGCTGCCCGCCTGCCTCGAAATTACGGCCGAGACGGATGAAGGCGAAATCATGGGCGTGCGCCACAAGGAACTCCCGATTTGGGGCGTGCAATTCCATCCCGAGAGCATTCTCACGGAAAGCGGACGGCAAATCATGAGGAATTTTCTCAAGTTGAAGTAGCCGCGCTACACTCTATACTCAACCGCTCATGCAAATATTTTTGCTCAAGTCGAAGATTCATCGGGCCATCGTCACCGACGGCAACCTGAATTATGAGGGCAGCCTGACCATTGCGGCCGACCTCATGAAGGCCGCCGGGTTGCGTCCCTACGAGCGCATCCTGTGCAGCAACCTGGCCAACGGCAACCGGTTCGAAACCTATGTCATCACCGGCAAGCGCGGTTCCGGCGCAATCGTGCTGAATGGCGCCGCCGCACACCTTGGGAAGAAGGGTGAACAGCTCACCATCATGAGCTTTGCCGCCATCAGCAAAAAGAAGGCGGAAAGCTGGAAGCCGCAAGTAATCGTGCTCGGCGCGGGCAACAAGATCGTCCGCAGACCCGGGATTTAACCCGAAAACCGAAGTTAAATTCCTGCGTTAGCGGAGTGCGGCCGTCCCGGCCGCAGCAATGTGGGATGAGTGAGCTGTTGGAAACGATTCTGTGGCTGAAAAGAAGCCGGTGGCTGCGCCCGAGGACGGGCGCACTCCGGGGCGGCCTCAGCCAACCCGCCACCACCGGCAACTTCGGAATTCGGGGTTAATCGAAGGTAAATTTCGATTTACTATAATCGAACAATTTACGGGTGCTCGCGGTTGGCGGCTGCCGCGTCAATCGTAAATCAAATATCGTAAATTTTCAGAAGTTCTTGGCGACTTCCGCCCAGTTCACCACGTTCCAGAATGCCTTCAGATAGTCGGCGCGCTTGTTCTGGTATTTCAGATAATAGGCGTGCTCCCAGACGTCCACACCGAGGACGACCTTGCCTTCCACGCCGGAGATGACTTTGCCCATGAGCGGATTGTCCTGGTTGGCGGTGGAAACAATTTCCAGTTTGCCGCCGTTGGAGACGAGCCAGGCCCAGCCACTGCCGAAACGGCCGATGGCCGCCGCCTCAAACTTTGCCTGAAAATCGGCAAAGGAGCCGAAGGTGGCTTTGATGGCATCGCCGAGCTTGCCGGAGGGCGCACCGCCGGCCTTGGGGCCGAGAATCTTCCAGAAGAACGAGTGGTTCCAATGACCGCCACCGTTGTTGCGAACCGGGCCGCGGATGTTGTCCGGCGCGGACGCAAGGTCGCCGATGAGCGCTTCGAGCGATTTGCCTTCGAGCGCGGCGTTGCCGGCGATGGCTTTGTTGAGATTGTCCACGTAAGCCTTGTGATGGCGGTCGTGATGGATCTCCATCGTCAACGCGTCGATGTGCGGTTCCAAAGCTTCCTTGGGATAGGGCAGGGCGGGTAGTTCGTATGACATAATTTTTAATCCTTTTGTTTCAATTCGTTAATCTTGAAAACCAAATTGCACCGCACTCGATTTAAAAGCAAGCCTGCACCACGCCGCCGTCCACACGCAAGGCGGCACCGTTGGTGGCGGAGGACAACGGGCTGCAAACGTAAACCACCAGGTTGGCCACTTCTTCCGTGCTGGCAAAACGTTTGAGGAGCGAGCTGGGACGGATCTTTTCAAAAAATTCCTTCTCAAATTCGGCAAAAGGTCTGCCACCGCTCAGTTGTTTGACGAATTCATCCACGCCGTCGGATCGCGTCGGACCGGGCAGGACGGCATTCACCGTCACGCCGGTACCGGCGCAGGTTTGGGCCAGGCCGCGCGAAACCGCCAGTTGTGCGGTTTTGGTCATGCCATAGTGAATCATTTCAGCCGGAATCTGGATGCCGCTCTCGCTGCTGATGAACACGATGCGGCCCCAGTTTTTCCGCTTCATTTTCGGAAGATAGGCACGGCTGAGGCGAATGCCGCTCAACACGTTTACCTCAAAGAAACGCCGCCAGTCGTCGTCGGGAATTTCTTCAAACGGTTTCGGTTCGAAGATGCCCAGATTGTTCACGAGGATGTCCACGGCCGGAAACTGTTCGACCAGCGCGTCGGTGGTGGCGGCGTCGGGCAAATCGCCGGCAAAACCTTCCAGTTTCGCGTTCGGAACGGCCTGGCGAATTTTAGCGAGCGCCTCGCTGACCGATTTTTGCGAACGGCCGTTGATGATGATTTTCACACCTTCGCGGGCCAACCCGGTGGCGATGGCCAGACCGATGCCTTTGGTTGAACCGGAGACGAGAGCCAGCTTGGCGTTCAATTTAAGATCCATGATGATTAATTCCCGATGTACGGCGTGCCCCAGCGCACATCCTTGCGTATGGTGCCTTTCTCCTGCACCGCGCGCATGATGTCCGATACCTGATTCCAGTCCAGTTGAAGCGTGGCATTGTCCGGCCAGCCGTTCCCGCCCGTCCAAAACTCCAGTTGCAACTCCAACCGGCCGTTCGTTTCGGTCGGGATCGCCTGGTTGAATTGTTGCAAGGCCTGGTCGAAGTCTTTTCCGGATGCCTTTGCCCAGCTCCATAATACTTCATCGGTGATGTCCAGCGGCAGACCGGGTGCCTCCACCGCAAACAGCCGCGGCCGGGTGCCCCGGGGATCGTCCGGGTTCGATGATAAATATGCTTGGTCACCCAAAAAGATCGCTACATCGCCGTGGATGACTTCGCCGGCTCCGTACAGGGAAGGCCAGATCAGCGTGGTTTTTCCGTCCGGTTTCCGGTATTCGAAGGAAACCCGCAGATCAGCGGAAGAAATCATGGAACGGTGCGGATGGGTGACCTCCACGTAACCGTTGCTCAAGGGCTGGACGATGGGAGGGGTGGAGCAGCCGACCAAACCAAGGCAGAGCAGGGCGGGTGAAAAGCGCAAAATCAGGTTTGCCATCAGTATCATTGCGGGGTTCAAGGTTGTGCCAGATCGACAAAGTTTTTCAGCAGTTGCAATCCAACTTTCTGGCTTTTTTCCGGATGAAATTGCGTGGCGTACACATT
>Ga0265325_10001377_pt1 | contig 17172 bp, 9 predicted proteins | sample 41420metaG_FD_202090 | JGI IMG/M metagenome (GOLD analysis project Ga0265325, IMG submission 202090) | Rhizosphere microbial communities from Carex aquatilis grown in University of Washington, Seatle, WA, United States - 4-14-20 metaG | ecosystem: Host-associated > Plants > Roots > Rhizosphere >...
CGATCTGAACTATATCCTCAATCACTCGACCGACGGTTCGAACCACGATGTGGGCATCATTAATTCGCTGAATATCTATAATTCGGCCAATCCGTCCGCCAGCGCGTTGTACAATCTCGGTGTCGTGCTCTCGCCCACCGGCGAGTTCTCGACCGAGTATGCCGCGATCCAGGCACTCAATCTTACGGTCGGGAACCAGATAACGGCGCTGCAGGCCACCACATCCACCATGGGCACGGCGGCTGGTCCCAACTCGCTCGCCCAGTGGATCGGGCTGGAAAACACCCAGAAGCAGGCGATCGACACCGATCAAGCCAATCTCGACGCCGCCATCGCCCTGCCGAATCACGCCGGCTACGCCGCCCTGCAACCCCAGAGCTTCTATATCGTGGTGCCCGATGTCGTGACCCGCCTGGGCAACATCAACCTGAACGCCCAATCGGTGAGCAGCCCGGGCCAGACCGGCAAACTGTCCGCCCCGGGCAACGCCTCGATCGACATCACCAACAACACGGCCGACACGCTGGAGCTGCAGAACCTGATCATCCCGACCTATGACGCCGGCCATGTGCGGTTCAACGGCGTGCTGGTCGACAGCAATGCGGATATCGCCCAGCTCAATCCGTTGGGGGCGAATCCGAATTTCAAGGTCGTCACCACGGCGGCGACCAGCGGATCGAAGCCCGAGATCAACATCCTCAACAATTACGACGCCACCAATATCACCTATTATTCGCCGAGCTCGAGCTCGTCGCTCTACTACCTGAAGCACCAGCAGATCGCGCCCGACATCATCCTGGACCAGCCCGATTCCATCAGCAACCTGAACGGACCGGTGAACATCACCAGCTCCTCGGGCAACATCTACATCCAGGGCACGATCATTGCCGGCTCGGTCAATATCGTGGCGCGCAATGGCGATTTCGTCAGCAGCTACCAGAACAACACCGACAATATCGGTGGCGCGCCGGAGATCCAGAACCCGGTCACTGACGGATCAGGCAAGGCGAACCAGGCGGGATTGGGCATCGGCATCATCGCCAACGGCCAGGTGTTCATCTCCGCCCGCTATATCAACATCAACAGCACGATCCAGAGCGGCATCGCCGTCCAGACGCTCACCATCAACGGGAACGAGATGCTGACGGCGGCCAATCCCGCCAGCATCGGCGCCGATCCGGCCACGATCGCCGCTGATGTCGCTCAGTACGTGACCGCTGCACCGAGCAATCCGGGCCTGTCGCACACCATGATTCTGGGCACCGATCCCTACAATTCGTCGCTGCATCTGGTCCTGGACATGTCAGTCCCGAACGGTTTGCTGGAATTCTCGACAACCTATGCCGCTGATTACATCGCTTACTACAAAGCGAACCATAGCCAGGCGCTGCCGCCCGGATCGGGGGTTTACCAGCTCATCATTCCGAACAGCAGTTACGGCACCATCGGCGCCAACTACGATCTGGTGAACCAGCAATACTTTGTGAACGGCGCCTCGGTGCAGGGCGGTGAGATCCAGCTTTACGGCCAGATCATCAACACCTCGCCGACCGCCGGCCAGCTCAATGTGCTTGACGGCTTCGGCTCCATCAACGTGACCAACAACACCAATCTGCCGGTGGTGCTGGGCACGCTCAGCACGGGCACGGACCCCACCGGAACGCTGCGCGGCACCCAGGGCAAGATCGACATCACCGATGTGCATCTGGACAACGCCTTCAATCCCAGCGGCAACCCGAACGTGGTGGACGTGACGAACACCCAGATCACCCGGGATTACACCCCCGGCGCCGCGGCGGGTGCCGTCAAGGTCGAGACCCAGACCGGCACCCTCAATGCGAACGGGGTGCCGGTCTATATCACCGACGTCGTCACCTATCCGACCAATGCGTCGAACCAGACCTATGACCGCACCGGCGACACCTATCAGCCGGCGCTGTATCAACGCTATGTCTGGACCAAGGGCACGGATTATCTGGTGACCGGAAGCTTTACCTATGAATCCCACGAATTCTTCGGCTCGAGCTCGCTGAGCTTTTCCTCGAGCACCTCCATCCCGGCGCTTGACGGACCTGCGAAGATAACCGGCACGGGCCTCAAGGACGGCAATTATGTGACCACCCAGAACACGCAATCCAGCACGACCGGCATTTCGGGCCTGGATTCCAGTTCCGGCCTGGTGTTCGACAATGTGAAGAGCACGACACCGAACAGCGCGCTGGAAAACACGCCGCTGGTGGTCTCCAAACAGACCTACCAGACCAACCTGACCGTGACGCCCAACGGCAGCGATTTCGACTGCGACTGGTATGATTTCTGCGCCACCGGCACTCAGTACAACTATTACCTGCTCAGCCAGACCTATACCGAGATCGACACCTACTCCCTGAAGGCCGATTATCCGATCGGGGTGAATTTTATCGGTTCCAACAGCGGTTCGATCAATGTCCAGTCGAAGAGCAATGTGGTGCTGTCGAACACCATCACCAATTTCTCCGGCCAGACCACGATCAACGCCACGGGCACTTCCAGCAACGGTTCGGCCAGTTCCATCATCCAGGGCAACACCGCCGCTCTGATCAAGTCGGAATCGATCAACCTGCAGGCGGCGGGTTCGGTCGGCGGCCTCACCAACACGCTGGACCCCGCCGCGCCCAGGAACGCGCCGCTCGCGGTGTCGCTCACCCAGGCCGGTGCGCTGAGCGGATCGCTGAGCGCCGGCGCCGCCAATGGCGATGTGTCGATCGCCACCCAGGGCAACCTGACGGTCGGCACGGTCACCGCCGCCAACGCTGCCCAAGGCCAGGGCAGCATCACCCTGACCGCGGGCCTCAGCATCGTCGGGGCCAGCGCGGCCGCCCTGATCCAGGCCGATGCCGTCAACCTCACCGCCCAGAACGGCTCGATCCAGGGTTCGGGTGGCGCCGCGACCGCGCTGAAGGTCAATACCGGCTACACCACCAACCCGTCCTATCGCGTGTTCGGCGATCCGGCGACCGATCCCACTCTCGACATCGCCCCGAATTATGGCCTGCAGGCGCTGGCCTCCGGCACGATCAATCTGAGCGAAGGCACCTGGGCCGACAACGCCCCCGGCAGCATCCTGGTCGATACCGTGGTATCGACCGGCGGCAATGTCACCCTGACCGCGCCGGGCCAGATCCTGGACAACAATCCGGTGCAGACGGTCGACTCACGCACCTACAACCAACTGCTCTACTACTGGAATTCGCTGAACCTGCTGGCCGGCCCGGGCAACTCCGCCAAGCAGGCGCTCACCATCGCCGCCACCGAGCGCTCGACCACCCTGGAATATAACGAATACTGGCAGCTCCGCCTGGCCCAGACCGACGGCGGCGCCAGCTATGACCCCAACAAGATGGTGTTCTCGCAGCAGCAGATCAGCGCGCTGACGGCGCAATACACCGCCCAGATCCAGGCGGCCAATCCGGCCATCTCGGCGCCGGACCTCGCGACCCAGGTGCAGGCCGACATCGACGGCTTCAAGGCCGCCCAGAAGTCCCAATATGTAATGTTGAATGCCGCGGTGGGCAGCCTGACGCCGACCTACAACAAGTCCTATACCTATGTTGTTCCCGATACCTCGGTGCTGACGGCGGGCGCGGTCTGGACGGAAGCGGAACTGGCCTTCTCGATCTCGCCCGGCGCCCTGAAGACCATCACCAACACCAACCCGGTGGTGAAGGCGCCGAACGTGTCGGGCCTGACGGTCACCATCAACGCGGGTCAAGGCGTCGGCGAGACCATCACCGAGGCCGGCCAGTCCAGCCCCGGTGTCATCATCAATGCCGGCACGCTGCCTGCCAACCTGACCGACGATCAGAAGGTCGCCCTGGCCTCGGCGGAGCGGTCCGATCTGGTGCTGACGGTCGGCTCCATCCAGCTGCCATCGGGCACGACTCTTGCCCAGCTGACGCCGGATCAGCTGGCGGCCTATAACGCGGCCCATGGCCTTACCAATATCGTAATCCCGCTGGGCACCGACCCCAGCCTGCTTCCGGCGGACCAGCAGGCGGCGCTCCAGGCCGCGGCGCTGGGCCTGGCCGGCCAGTCGGGCACCTATCTCAGTGTGCTGCTCAAGCGGCCTCTCAACTTCGCCGCCGCCACTGCCCTGAATGTCGCGGTGACGGCCGCGCCCAGCCACACGGCCGACATCGGCGATGCCTATCTCGCTTCGCTCGGCAATGCGGAGCTGGGCAACATCACGGTTCCGGGCGAAACCCGCATCAAGGTGCTGGGATCGATTGCCAACGCCAGCAGCAGTTCGCTGGTGCAGACCGGCAATATCATCCTGGAAGCCGCCAATGGCGATATCGGCTTCGGTCCCGTCTCGTCGATGCTGAACCTTTCGCCCCTGGCCGGCGCCACGATCGTTGCCCGCGCCGAGAACGGCATCGATATCTCCGTCGCGTCGGCGCATGCGGGCGATTCCAATGATGCGGTGGTGGACACGATCTACTCGCCGCAGGACATAGCGCTGCAGGCCCAGGGCTCGATCACCAACGCCAACCATGACCAGGCGATCAACATCCTTGGCGGCACCGTCACGCTGACGGCCACCAATGGATCGATCGGCGGGGCCGACACGCTCTCCACCGTCAACATGCTGAATGTCGGGGCGATCGGGCAGGGCTACATCACCGCTTCGGCCGCGAACGGCTCGGTCTATCTCTATGGACCCTATGGCCCGTCCTTCACCATCCACTCGGTCACCGCGGGCGGCGGCGTCGGACTGACCGCGGCCGACCGCAGCACCATCGACGGCGGCGTGACGGCGGCCGGATTGATCGACCTGGTGGCGGGCGGCGAGTTGGTCCTGACCCAGAACGCCGATGTCGTGTCACAGGCGGGCGGCATCTCGATGTCCGCCGATACGCTGAAGATGCTGAACGGCGCGCTGACCAACGCGCCCATCGGCGACATCAGCATCCTCACCTCCGGCGATGCCCTGGTTACCGGCGTCACCTCCGGAAGCGCCGACACCAGCGCAGTCTCGATTGTCGCCGGCGGGCATGTGTTTGCCGGAACCAACGCCTTCCGCACCGCCGACATCACCGCCATGACACCGGGCGCGGGCGTGACCATCCAGGCCGGCCTGGGCATCGGCAATGAGACCGAGGCGGACGCCGAGGCCGACGATCAGCCCGGCGAGGCCCCGGGCACGGCCAATCTCATCACCCAGGTCGCCAATCCACTCATCATCAAGACCGGCACGGTCGGGCTTACCGCCAGCGCCGGCGATATCGATGTCGTCACGGCGGCTGCAATCACCAGCGGGTCGCTCACCGCCACGGCCGGAAGCATCACTCTGACGGCCCAGAAGGACTTCACCGCCTCCCTGGTGTCGGCGCCGCTGGGCAAGATCCAGATTGCCGGGTCCGGCGCCCTGACCCTCGGCAACGCGACCAGCGGCGGCACCCAGACCTTCATATCGTCGGGCAACCTCACCTTCACCAAGCTGACCACCACAGGCATCAGCGGCGACAAGGGCGACGTCAACCTGACCGCGAATTCCGCGACCGTGCTGGGCGGCTCCATCGCCGCCAATGGTGCGGTCCATATCAGCGGCCATACCGTCTCACTCGACACCGTGGCGGCCACGGCCGGGCCGGTGACGATCGCCTCGGCCACGACCTTGCAGGGCAACACCCTGACGAGCGGCGGCGCGGCGACGCTGACCGCCGGCGGCAACCTCACCTGGACCACCCTGACCACCGGCACCACCCTGGCGGCGACTTCGACCGGCGGCGCGATCACGGTCAGCACCGCGACCAGCGGCGGCACGCAGACCATGGCCTCGCTGAACGACCTCACCTTCACCAAGCTGACCACGACCGGCATTGCGGGCGACAAGGGCGATGTCAATCTCACCTCGACCGCCGGAACGGTGAAGGGCGGCTCGATCAGCGCCAATGGCGCGGTACATATCAATGGCCACACCGTCACCCTCGACACCGTGACGGCGACGACCGGACCGGTGACCATCGCCTCGGCGACGACCGTGCAGGGCAACACCCTGACAACGGGCGGGGCCGCGACCGTGACCGCCGGCGGAAATATCAACTGGACGACCCTGACCGCCGGCACCACGCTGACGGCGACCTCGACCGGCGGCGGGATCACAGTCGGCACCGCGACCAGCGGCGGCACCCAGAGCTTCACCGCGCAGGGCTCCATCATCTTCACTCAGCTGACCACCACCGGCATTACCGGTGACAAGGGCGACGTGAACCTCAATTCGAGCCAGGGCGGCATCCAGGGCACCACCATCAACGCCAATGGCGGAATCAATGCCGATGCCCAGGGTCCCGTCGCCGTCACCAACATCACCGCGGGCGGCGCCCTGAACTTCGCCTCCGGAACATCGCTGGACTTCGGCACCCTGACGATCGGGTCGGGCACGGTGTTCGCTACCGCGGTCCTCAACATCGGTCTCATCCAGCCGAACGCCAACGTGACGGCACCCTTCGAGTTCAGCGTCACCGGCTACAAGGGCGCGGTCGGCAAGAGCGCCAATGTAACCGTCAAATCGGGAATTCCAGTGGTGATGAATACGCTGCGCGAGACCGATGCACAGATCACCACCAACGAGAATTTCTTCTCGGTGCTGGACGGCACCATCGGTCACACCCTGAACCTGACAACCGGGGCCGAGCTGCTCTACATGAACAACCAGCTGTCGGCGCCGGTCAACGGCCCGACCGTGCAGCTGTTCGCGCCCCAGTATAATTTCAGCCTCAGCGAGGGCGGCTACCGCACCACCACCAGCGCGTTCGTGGTGCAATACCAGAATGTCGCCGAGATCGTTGACGGGCTGGCCTGGGGCACCCTGTTCGGCGACAGCTTCGTACGCGATTTCGACCGCCTCAACGAGAATGGCGACACCTACCGCTTCATCGGCGTCGACGGGTTCGGGCTCCCGGAGTCCTGGCGGCTGACGGCGCTGCGCTATGACGAATTCCTGCACTTCAAGCTGTTCATCCAGCCCCCGGCGGCAGGCAATCCCGCGGTCAATCTGGGGCCGCAGCAATTGTCGCTGCTGATGGGGGACGCTGACGAAGCGGGCGCGTGCACCCTCCGCCTTGACGGCAGCCGGATGGCGCATGTATCGCAAGACCACTCAATCTCGATCAGGTGATTCGGCGGATGACACGGAAATGGATGGCGACATTCGCCGGTTGTCTGGCGGTGGTCTCGTTCGGCGCGCGGGCGCAGCCCGCGCCGCCCGCGCCCCAGATCAATCCGGGCCTGATCAACAACCAGAACCAGCAGAACCGCCAGCAGATCGAACAGCAGAACAATCTGCCCCAGGTGCCCAGCGTGGTGTCGGGGCCGCGGGCCGAGCCGAAGATCAACATTCCGGGCGGGCCGAACTTCAAGCTGCTGGCCGTCAAGATTGACGAGTCGCATTTCCTGTCGCGCGCGGAACTGGACGCGATCACCGCCAAATATGTCGGCACGGAAGTCGATATCGCCCGCGTCCAGAAGATGGTGCAGGAGATCAACGATCTCTTCGCGGCCAAGGGTATCGTCACCGCCGCGGCCTATCTGCCGCCGCAGGACGTCAAGGACGGCACCATCCAGGTCAAGATCGTGGAAGGACGGCTGGAGAAGATGTCGGTCACCGGCGCCACCAACCTGTCGCCGGATTTCGCGCTTTCCCATGTCAGCCAGAAGCCGGGCGAGATTGTCGATGTGCACCAGGTCGCCCGCGATGTCGCGGTGTTCAACAAGACCGGCGTGGCGCGCATGCAGGCGCTGCTGCAGCCCGGCGGGCAGTTCGGCCTCACCGATATCGAGCTTGCGGTCACCGAGCCGCCGCAGGACACGGCGCAGTTCTTCATCGACAATCAGGGCGTGTCGAGCGTCGGCAGCCTGGAAGGCGGGTTCCTTTATCAGCGCTACGCGCCGCTGGGCATCGACGACAAGTTCACCCTGTATCTGGTCAAGTCGGGCGGGGATATCAGCGGCAATATCGGCTACAATGTCCCGCTGGGTTCATCGGGCGGCCGTATCGGGCTGAGCTTCACCCGCGGCGCGATCAAGGTGATCGACGGTCCCTATGAATCGCTGGGCGTGCGCGGCGATTCCGAAGTCGTTTCCCTCAATGCCAGCCAGCCCATCTATGCCAACACTGACTGGCTGGTGCTGCTGATCGCGTCGGTTTCCCATGTGACTTCGTCATCGACCCAGAATTTCGTGCCGATCACCGACAATCACACCCTGCTGGAGACCGCGGGATTCAATTTCAACTATGGCGATGCCGATGTAACCGCGACCCTGTCGCCGACCCTGTCCTATGGCCATTCCAGCGCGGATGTCTCGCAGCTCAATACCAATTTCCTGTTGCAGAGCGGGACCTATAATGTTTCGGCGCATCTGCCCGACGATTTCAATCTGTCGCTGGGCGGCGCCTGGCAGGCCAGCAGCAAAGAGGTGCTGCCCGGCGACCAGTTGTTCCAGTTGGGCGGGCCGACCACGGTGCGTGGCTACTCCCCCGACGTCGTGGCAGGCTCCAGCGGCTATTACGCCAATCTGGAACTGCATCACGCGCTGCCGATCCTGGACAACGGCATCGACGCCTTCGCCTTCTATGATCGCGGCACGGTCTATAACAGTTTCCCGACCGAGCAGACGCTGGACTCGCTGGGCCTCGGATTTTCGTGGAACGCGGCGAAATATTTTTCTGCCGAACTCACCGCCGGATTTCCAATCGACACCGTGGTCAATACCCAGTCGGACTATGAGATCTATTTCCGGGTCAGCCTGAGACTGGATGACTAGACGTTCGGTAAATTATTGAATATTTCCAATAGCTTATCGTGACATTCGGCCGCGCCTGTCAGGGCTTGGCCGCGCCGGCCTGTTTCACAAAATCCGCCACGTCGATTGCCGCCTGGGTCGGCACACCGGGCTTCTGGAAAAATCCCAGATCGCGGAACCAGTCGATGAAGCGGTACTGCCAACCGCCTTCCGCCGTGAATTCGCGATAGCCCAATCCGCCGCCATGATGGCCGCGGGCATAGATGTGCATCTCCACATTCGGCACCCCCGCGTTGAGCATCGCCGCGAAATACTCGTCCGCCCAGACGGCATGGACCTTGTCGCCCCAGCCGGCGCAGGCGATGAAGGATGGTGGCGCATCCTTGGGGATCGCCGGGGTACCGCCCTTGGTGAACAGCGAGGGACCGGGATAGATCGCGCCGACGAAATCCGGACGCGAAGTGATGCCCGCCAGAGGGTCGCCCGGCTTGTTGTTCCGGCGGTCGAAATCTTCATAGCCGATCGCCGTCGCCATGGTCAGTTCGGCGCCCGCCGAAAATCCCATCACCCCGATCTTCTTGGGATCGATATGCCACTCCGCCGCATGGGCCCGCACCAGGCGGATGGCCTGCTGCGCGTCATAGACTTCATCGGTCTTGGGATCATAGCCGTCCCGCTTCAGGCGGTTGCGCAGGATGATGGTGTTGATGCCGTATTGGAAAAAGAACGGCACCGGGTCGGCGCCTTCCAGGCCGACGACCAAAGTCTGGTGTCCGCCGCCGGGCGCCAGGATGATCGCCGCGCCGGTGTTGTTGCCGGCGCTTGCCAGATGCACTTCGATGGAGGGATTGTGGATGTTGACGATCCGCTCCACCCGCCCCGGCACCGCGGCATCCATGGTGTAGACTTCCGCCTCGCGCACCCGCGCGGCGTTCAGATAGGGCGAGCCCGGCGGGAACAGCGGCATGACGATGCCGCCCGGCAGGATGGCCTGGGGCGCATAGGGCTGGCGGGTGACCGGCCCTGGCGCCGGGATTGCCATGGCGGGTGGCGGCGGTGGGACCTGGGCGACGGCGTCCACCGTCAAAGATGCCGTCAACAGAAGTGCGATTTGCAGAACCCGGCGCATGCCATCCCCCGATTGTTTTTGCCTGCGGCGAGCATGAGGCAGAGCCGCGCCCGGCTCAAGCGGCCACAAGGGCTTCAGGACTTGGCCGCGTTCCAGCCACCGCCTGTCCGGGCGATTGCGTCCAGAGCGGTGACCACAGGATCACCGGACGGCCCGCATCGCGGCCGTTCCGCGCCGCGCTGGCGGAAAATCATGGTTATGGCCGGCGCCCGAACAGGGCGGGAAAACCATGCTATGGTGGAAAGGCTGCGAAAAAGGACGAAATTGCCGATGTCCGGCGCCCCTTCGGAATGCAATTTCTGCGGCAAGCGCAAGTCCGACGTCAGAAAATTGATGATCGGGATTGTGATGAACCGGACCGGCGAGCCGGTCCCGAACAGCATCTGCGACGAGTGTCTTGGCGCGTTGATGACCGTGGTGGCGTATCTGGATCGCGATCTGTTCGAGAAACTGGTCGAAGCCGCCCGCGCCTACAAGCCGGGGGCCGACCCGCCGGAAATTTCAACCTGAAAAGTGCTCTATATCATGGATGCCGGCCGCGTCCCCTGGGCGCGGCAAACCCGGACCCTCGTGAAAGCTCGCATCATCCGGGCCGCGATCGGGATCGAGCCCGGCGCGCCCCTGACATTGCCTGATTTCCAGAGCCAAAAAGGGATGCAATTGCAAATGTTCGGGCTACCCTGGGTCAGCGCCGCAGGCTATATTTGAACGAGGCCTGCAGCTTTCGCAGCGTCGGCGTCGTTCCCGCCACGGAATTTGTCACACACCGATTTCATGCTTCGTTCCGGCGCGCCAACCGCCCGGGACCGCACCAGCGCACAGATGAGGATAACGGCCATGAAAAATGAAATCAGGTTTATGCACAATGGGTTTCCCCCGCCAAACGGCCGGGCTGGACGGACAGCGACATCACGGGCCGCATCGTCACGGGGTGTCCTTTGAGCACGCCCTGGGTCCCGCAGAAGAAACTGCCGCAATTCGACGCCCCCAACTGGCTGCCGGGGACTGTCATCGCCGGCCTGGCGGTCATTGTGTTTCTGATGATCATGTTCTCGACCTATTTCACCATCGATCAGGGCGAACGGGGCGTGATCCTGCACAACGGCGCCATTGTCGGCGAAGCCGAGCCGGGCTTGCATTTCAAGATGCCGGTCATCACCAGCATCGCCAAGATATCGGTGCAGATTCAGAAGGATGCCTTCGAGAAAAGCGCCGATGGCGACACAAGGATGCAGGCCTATTCGCGCGACCAGCAACCGGCGACGATCGCGCTTTCGGTGAATTATCATGTCACCGACGCCTCCGCAGTCTATGCCCAGTATGGTTCGCTGGCGAACATGGCGTCGCGAATCATCAATCCCAAGGCTTATGAGCAGTTGAAAAACGTCTTCGGCCAGTTCGATGCCGCCGATGCCATCCAGAAACGCGCCTCCCTGAACGCGGAAGTCTATGCGGCGATCCGCAACGCGGTGCGCGGGCCGGTGGTGATCGACAGCGTACAGATCGAGGACATCTCCTTCTCGACCCAATACGAGGCCGCGGTGGAAGCGCGCATGCAGGCCATCGTCAAGCAGCAGCAGGCCGAAGCGGACAAGCAGAAGCGCATCATCGACGCCGACGCCTCGGCCTATGAAGTGAAGGCCGCGGCCGACGCCAAGGCCCACCAGATCGAGGTGCAGGGCAATGCCGAAGCCGGCGCGATCAAGGCGCGGGGCGATGCCCTGCGCGAAAATCCCGGCCTGCCGACGCTGGTCGCCGCCGAGAAGTGGAATGGCGTATTGCCAACGACCATGGTGCCGGGCAATGCGCTGCCGTTCCTGAACCTGGCCAAATAGCCGGCGTTCATGACCAGGATACTTCTCGCCGGCCTCATGCACGAGACCCATTGCTTCATCGATGAGCGCACCGGCATCGACGGATTTGTCATTCATCGCGGCCAGGCGCTGCTGGACCGGCTGGGCGACGGTTCCCAGGTCGATGGCTTTCTCACCGTCGCCGCCCGCCGCGGCTGGGAGGTGATCCCGACAGTCGCCTACACGGGCGGCGCCACCGGCTTGGTTGATCATGCCGTGTTCGAGGCGTTCTGGGACGAGGTGAAGCCGTTGCTGGCCAAGGCGATTGCCGGTGGCCTGGACGGGATTTTCCTGTCGCTGCACGGCGCGATGGTGACCAGCGAATGCGGCGACCCGGACGGCGAATTGCTGGCCCGCATCCGCGCCATGCCGGGCGGCGCCACCTTGCCCATCTATGGCGTGTTCGATCTGCATGCCACCATGACGGCGAAGATGGGGGCGTTGTCCGATGGCCTGGTGGGTTATCGCGAATGCCCGCACACCGATTCCTGCGAAAGCGGCGGGCGCGCCGCCGAATTGCTGGCGCGCTGCCTGGCGACCGGGGTGCGCCCCCGCCAGCAGGTGCTGGTCACGCCAATCGTGTGGCCGCCGACCGGCACCGGCACCAGAGACGGCCCGATGCGGGCGCTGGAAGACGCGGCGCGGCGGATGGAGCGCGACATTCCCGGCGTGCTGGCGGTCAATGTCGTGGGCGGCTATGCCTATGCCGACACCCATGACGCCGGCGTCTCCTTCAGCATCATCACCGAAGGCGAAGAGGCGTCGACGCGTGCGGCGCTGGAGGAACTGGGCGGGATCGCCTGGGAGATGCGCGAAGGCGGCATTCCGTTCGAGTATGATCTCGACAGCGTGGTGCGCGAATTCGTGCCGGGCGGCAAGGGCCCGGTGCTGCTGGTCGAGCCGGCGGAGAATATCGGCGGCGGCGCGCCGGGCGACGGCACCGATGTGATGCGAGCACTGCTCAAATACGACATCGCCGATGCCGGGGTGACCATCGTCGATCCTCAGGCGGTGGCGGCGCTGCAATCGGTTCCCATCGGTGGGCGCATCACCCTGCCCATTGGCGGCCGGGGCTGGAAGCTCGATCCGGGTCCGGTGACCCTGGAAGTGGAGCTGCTCTCGCTGAGCGACGGGGTGTTCGAACTGGAAGACCGCAACAGTCACATCGCCGGATGGCTGGGCACCAGGCTGGACATATTGGGACCCACGGCGGTGGTGCGCCATCGCGGCCTCACCATCATGCTGACCAGCGCGAAACTGCCGCCGTTCGACCTGGGGCAATGGCGCAGCCAGGGGATCGACCCGGAAAAGCTCAGCATGATCGGGGTGAAGGCGGCGGTCGGGCATCGCCGCGCCTATGATCCCATCGCTTCGGCCAGCTTTACCGTGCGCACCAACGGGCCGTGTACCTCAGACCTGGCGCGGCTGCCTTACCGCCATATCAGGCGGCCGGTCTTTCCCCTCGATCTCATGCCGGAGCGACCCCTCTGAGCGGTTTTGGAGCGGCCGATTCCATGATTAACTGAGCCAAACAGAACAGCGCAGGGGGGGAACATGAAACGGGTATTCCTGGCGGGCACCTTTCACGAAACCCACAGCTTCACCGACGACCGCACCGGCTTCGAAGGCTTCAAGATTCATCGCGGCAAGGACTTGCTGGACCGTTTGGGCGAAGGCGGATCGCAGGTCGATGGCTTTCTCACCGTCGCGGCGCGCGAAGGCTGGGAGGTGGTGCCGTCCGCGACCTATACCGGCGGCTCGTCGGGCATGGTCGAGCAGGAAGTGTTCGAGACTTTCTGGGACGAAGTGAAGCCGCCGCTGCTGGCCGCCATCGATGACGGGCTGGACGCCATCTTCCTCTCCCTGCACGGCGCGATGGTGACCAGTGGCTTGGACGACCCGGACGGCGAGTTGCTGGCCCGCATCCGTGCCATCCCCGGCGCCGAAGCGCTGCCGGTCTTCGGCGCCTTCGATCTGCACGCCAACATGACGCCCAAGCGCGGCGCGCTTTCCGAAAGCCTGGTCTGCTACCGGGAATGTCCGCATACCGACTGTTTCGATATCGGCGTCTATGCCACGGAATTGCTGGCGCGCTGCCTGAAGACCGGGGTCAAGCCGCGTCATCATGTGCTGGTGACGCCAATCGTCTGGCCGCCGACCGGCACCGGCACGGCGGACGAGCCGATGCGGGCGCTGGAGGCGGCGGCCCGCAAGCTGGAGCGGGAAATCCCCGGTGTGCTGGCGGTCAATGTGGTGCCCGGCTATTCCTATGCCGATGTGAAGAATACCGGCGTTTCGTTCGGCATCGTCACCGAAGGCGATGATGAAGCGGCCAAGGCGGGTCTGCGCCGGATGGGCGAGCTGGCCTGGGAGATGCGCAAGGACGGCATTCCGTTCGAGCACGATCTGGACAAGGTGGTGCGCGACTTCGTGCCTGGCCGCAAAGGTCCGGTGGTGGTGGTCGATCCCGCCGACAATATCGGCGGCGGCGGCCCGGGCGACTGCACCGATGTGATGCGCGCTTTCCTTAAGTACGATGTGCAGGGCGCGGGGGTGGTGATCGCCGACCCGGCGGCGGTGAAGGCGCTGCAAGCCGTGCCGATCGGCGGACGCGTCACCCTTCCCATCGGCGGCAAGGGCTGGAAGCATGACCAGGGGCCGGTGACCTTGGAGGTCGAGCTCCTGTCCCGCAGCGATGGCCGTTTCGAGGTCGAGGATGCCAACAGCAACCAGGCCGTGGTGCTGGGACGGGTGATCAACATGGGGGCGTCGGCGGTGGTGCGCCATCGCGGCCTCACCATTCTGCTGACCAGCACCAAGATGGCGCCCTTCGATCTGGCAATGTGGCGCAGCCAGGGGGTGGAGCCGCGCGATCTCAGCATAATCGGGGTCAAGGCGGCGGTCGGCCATCGCGCCGCCTATGGCAAGATCGCCGCCGCCGAATTCACCGTCAGCAGCAGCGGCCCCTGCACCGGCGACCTGACAAGGTTGCCCTACAAGAATCTGCGGCGGCCGGTGTTTCCCCTGGACCCCATCGATCGGCCGGTATGGAACTAGAAGCCGGCGATGCGATTCCGGCGGAGTTGGAGTATAAAGCCGTTCCATGATCCCAGTGCCGCCCTCCGTGCGAATCCCGTTGCTGGCAGCCGGCCTTGCGATGCTGCTGGGCGCAGCGGGACCACCGCAAACGCCGGAAGAAGCCTGGAAGGCGGGTATTGCCGGCCAGAACCAGGCTTATGCGCAGAAACCGCATGCCATGCTGAAGATCCAGGACGCGGCCTATCTGGGCGAAGGCCAGTCCGCCGTGCTGCAGGGCAACGCCGGCGTGCCCGGGAGCTGGCGTTGGAATCACACGATCGGCGCGAAGGGCTCGCTTTCCATTTCGCTCAAGGGCGGCAAGCTGTCGGTGGTGCAGAATGGCAAGCCGGTCGATACCGGCCTCATCACCAAGAGCGTCGTGGTGGACAAGGACGTGGACATTGCCGGCCAGCCCACCCAGGTGGGCGCGAACATTCCCGGCTGGCGCATTTTCGTCTACAACCAGCAAAATCCCGCAGCGAAGAATTTCACCGGCGTTTCCTATTATCCCTATGACAAGGCGTTTCGCGTGACGGCGCGGTTTGTCCCGGATACGAAATTGCCGCCGCATGTGTTCCGCACCTCGCGCGGCACCGACAAGCAATTCTATCATGCCGGGGACGCGCGCTTCACCCTGCAGGGCAAACCTGTGACCCTGCCTTTCTACACCGACAGCAGCAATCCCGGTGCCATCGGGGACATGTCCGCCTTCTTCATGGATGACCTGACCGGCAAGGGTACCTATGGCGCGGGGCGTTATGTCGATGTGGAAGATTTTGGCAAATTTCCGCCGCCGGAAATCGTCATCGATTTCAACAGCGCCTACAATCCCAATTGTGCGCGGTCAGCGCATTTCACCTGCCCGGTGGCAATCGATACCATCCCGCTGGCGGTGAAGGCCGGCGAGCGCGATCCCCATATCGCTCATTAAGCGCGGCTATTTGGGCGTCAGCTTCAACAGCATGCTGCTGGGCGGGCTGTTGTCGTTGATCGATCCCCCGCCGCTGTCGGTGAGGGCATAGACGGCGCCGTCGGGGCCGACCCGGACATCGCGAATGCGCATTTGCACGTCGGTCAGCAGCGGCTCCTCATTGACCACCTTGCCGCCCGAAAGTGTCAGCCGCTCCAGCGAATTGCCCCGCAGCATGCAGACGAAGACGCTGTTCTTCCATTCCGGGAACAGGTTGCCCTTGTAGAAGGCGAGTTCGGACGGCGCGGTCGAAGGCGACCAGTAATAGACCGGCTGCTCCATGCCCGGACGCGCCACTTCGGCGTCGCCGGTCGGCTTGCCGCCATAATCGATGCCGTGGCTGATGATCGGCCAGCCGTAATTCTTGCCCTTCTCGATCCGGTTCAATTCATCGCCGCCGCGTGGGCCGTGCTCGGTCTCCCACAATTGGCCGCTGGGATCGAAGGCGAGGCCTTCCTGGCTGCGCTGGCCAATCGCCCAGATCTCCGGCAGCGCGCCGGGCGTGTCGAGGAACGGATTGCCCGGCGCCGGCTTGCCGTCCAGGGTGATGCGGATGATCTTGCCCAGATGGGTGTCCAGGGTCTGCGCCACCCGCCAGGGAAACTCCCCGCCGGCATCGCGGTCCCCGATGGTGCTGTAGAGAAAGCCGTCGGGACCGATCGCCAGCCGCCCGCCGCTGCGCGAGCCGATGCCGGGATGATCGTCATTTGGTGTCGCCGGAACTGCGCGGAAGATCACCCTCACATCGCTGAGCGAGTTGTTCGCCTCGTCAAAGACTGCGCGCGCGATCTGGTTGCCGCCGATCGTCGCCCTGTCATAGGCGAAGAAGGTGAAGAAGATGCGGTGGTTGGTGGCGAAATCGGGATCGAGCACAAGGTCGAGCAGACCGGTCTTCGGCCAGGTGACGCCCAGCGCCTCCAGGCCCTTGACCGGCGCGGAAATGTGGCCGGCCTTGTCCACCACGCGTAGCGCGCCGGGCAGTTTTTCGGTGACCAGGAATTTTCCATCCGGCAGGAAGGCGAGCGACCAGGGCGCGTAAAGCCCGCCGGTGATCTGGGTCATCTTGTAGGGCGCGGTCTTGTGATAGGGCGCGCGGGTCTGTTCGGGATAGAGCGGTTTGTCGATGCTGAGTTCGGGCGGGCGGTTGTCGATCGGCTTGCCTTCCTGCACCGCCTGATAATCGGGAATGCCGGGGGTCGGGCTTTGCGCCGGCGCAATCGGCAGTGGCGACGGTATCTGCCCCAGCGCGATCTGCGAAATCGAAAACGCCGCCACACCGGCAACGCCGGCGATCAGATGCCGTTTCATGGAATTGCCCCTTCTGCTTTCCGCCCGATTGAACCGGTTCCGGTTCGTTG
>Ga0265325_10001378_pt1 | contig 17169 bp, 14 predicted proteins | sample 41420metaG_FD_202090 | JGI IMG/M metagenome (GOLD analysis project Ga0265325, IMG submission 202090) | Rhizosphere microbial communities from Carex aquatilis grown in University of Washington, Seatle, WA, United States - 4-14-20 metaG | ecosystem: Host-associated > Plants > Roots > Rhizosphere...
CAGCGCTTCATGAAGCACTATTTCCTGATCGCCAAGGATGTCGGAGATCTCACCGCGATCATGTGCTCCGCGCTCGAGGATCAGCAGGCCAAGCCTGCGCCGGTGCTCAGCCGGATGATGGCAAAGCTGCGCCCGCCGCGCGGCCGCCGTCCGCTGCCGGAGGCGGCGGACTTTGTCGAGGACAACAACCGCCTCAATGTCGCCGGCCCCGAGGTGTTCGCGCGCGATCCGGTCAACCTGATCCGGATGTTCCGGCTGGCCCAGAAGCACAATCTGGTGCTTCATCCCGATGCGCTGCGGGCGGCGACGCGGTCGCTCAAGCTGATCGACTCGAAGCTGCGGCACGATCCGGAGCCGAACAGGCTGTTCCTCGAAATCCTCACCTCGCATGACGCCGAGATCATTCTGCGGCGCATGAACGAAACCGGCGTGCTCGGCCGCTTCATCCGGGCGTTCGGCCGTGTCGTTGCGATGATGCAGTTCAACATGTACCACCACTACACGGTGGACGAGCATCTGCTGCGCTGCATCGGCATCCTGGCGGAGATCGAGCGCGGCACCAACGAGGAGTTCACGCTTGCCAACGATCTGATGCGCAAGATCTTGCCGGAGCATCGCACGCTCTTGTATGTCGCGCTGTTCCTGCACGATATCGCCAAGGGCCGGATCGAAGATCACTCCATCGCCGGCGCCCGCATCGCGCGCGCCTTCTGCCCGCGGCTCGGGCTTTCGCCGGCCGAGACCGACACCGTGGCCTGGCTGGTCGAGCAGCATCTCGTGATGTCGGCGGTGGCGCAGTCGCGCGACTTGTCGGACCGCAAGACCATCGAGAATTTCGCTTCGGTGGTGCAGTCGCTGGAGCGGATGAAGCTGCTCACCATCCTGACCACCGCCGACATCCGCGCCGTCGGGCCCGGCGTCTGGAACGGGTGGAAGGCGCAGCTCTTGCGTACGCTCTATTACGAGACCGAGCCGGCGCTCACTGGCGGGTTCTCCGAGGTCAACCGCGCCCAGCGTGTGGCGATGGCCCAGGCCGAACTCAAGGCCGAGCTCAAGGACTGGGATCAGGCGCGGATCGACGCCTACATCGCAAGGCACTACCCGGCCTATTGGCTCAAGGTCGATCTGCCGCATCGTGTCGCGCACGCCCGCTTCGTCGGCGTTCGCGAGGATTCCGGCAAGTCGATCGCAACGACCTTTGCGCTCGATCCGACGCGGGGCGTCACCGAATTGACCATCCTGGCGCCCGACCATCCGTGGTTGCTGTCGACGCTGGCAGGGGGCTGCGCCGCCACCGGGGCCAACATCGTCGACGCCCAGATCTTCACCACGACCGATGGCCGGGTCCTCGACACCATCGAAGTATCGCGTGAGTTCGATCAGGACGAGGACGAGAACCGCCGCGCCAGCCGCATCTGCGAGACGATCGAGAAGGCGCTGAGCGGCACGCTCAAGCTGCCTGAAGTGGTGGCACGCCGATCGGCCAGCAAGGGCCGGCTCAAGGCCTTCGCCATCGAGCCGGACGTCACCGTCAACAACCAGTGGTCCAACCGCTACACTGTGATCGAGGTCACCGGCCTCGACCGGCCCGGCCTGCTGTACGAGCTGACCGCGACGCTGTCGAAGCTCAGCCTCAACATCACCTCCGCGCATGTCGCCACGTTCGGCGAGCGCGTCGTCGACGTGTTCTACGTGACCGATCTGCTGGGCGCGAAAATCGTGTCGCCGACGCGACAAATGGCGATCAAACGCGCGCTGATACAATTGTTCGCGCCCGCCGATGCAAAAGCACCCGCGGACGCGAAGATAGCGCAGCGTTGAACGCGGCCGGTCAGCCGAGCCTGGCGACCGTGCCGCGAAAGTTGCGAGATTACCTGCTCGGCGTGGTCGGGCCGTACATCATCACTTTGACGACGGTCGGCAGATAGACCGGAATGCTATCCCGCACGAAGCGGTAACCGTTGTCGTTGAGCTCGGCCACTGTCGGCTCCGCCTTCACTCGTTTCTTATGATGCTTTGCCGCTGCCGCGGGCGAAGCCGCAATCGCCGCGACCAGAATCCCAAACGCAATTTTCTTCATGTGTCCCCTCCTGCGCCCCCGCGGGGCTACTGACCACCGACCGCACGCTAGCACGGCCGGTTGGCACGGCGAACCGCTTCCGCCGAGCTATCCTTCATATTCTTGATGTGGTGCAGCGATGCTACGGCCGCGGGCACCGACAACAACTCACCGGCCGGCGTCCGGGTGCTTGCGCGTCCGGTCGCCGGTCCGATCGGTTGCAGGCTCGCGTTATCCGCAAGCCGAACGGCAAACAGGAAATGCCGAAGTTAGGCCTTCTTGGCCATCTTCTTATGGCCGTGCTTATGGGCTGCCGCCGGCTTCGCCTTGGTCGCCTCGTACGGATTCATCGCGTCGCGGATGAAGTCAGAGGTGTTCTTCTGGGCGGCAACCGCCGGATCCTCTTTTTTCTTGGCAGCGTTCGACGTGGTCGGCAGCGCAATGGCCGCGGCGAGCATCAGGACAGCAAGAACAGCAAGCTTACGCATTATGATTCCCCAGCGTTAGCATCCACCGGATCCCCCGGTACGGGGGTAATGATGCACAGATCGCCGGCAGTTGAAAATAGCTTGCCATGATTCCGCCGCTTTGAGCGGTGGACGGATGCGAGGGCCGCCGGTTTGGCCCGCAGGTCGCTTAACGCCCCCTTAAAGCCGCCCCCGTAGCTTGCCGCCGACCCGGTTGGGACGTCCGGGCCGCTTGGCGGGGTGATATGTCGACGCCCAAGAGCAGGGAACGGCGCGAGCCCGTCTTTGACGTGGTGGAAAGCCGGGATTCGGCGCCCGCGGTCCATCCCCCCGAACCCTCCGAAGCCACCCCCCGGGCCAAGCCGAAAGCCCCATCGGGACGAAAGCGCCGCAAACGCAAGCAACGCCGCAAAGGCGGCGGCCGCTGGACCGTGGGGCGCGTCGCTTATTGGGGCGTGGTCGCCGGCCTCTGGGTGATGATCGCGATGGTCGGCGGGGTGGTGTGGGTCGGCGCCCACCTGCCGGCGATCCAGTCGCTGGAAATCCCGAAGCGTCCGCCCTCGATCCGGATCGTCGACCACCAGGGACACCTGTTGGCGACGCGAGGCGACATGGGCGGCCCTCCGGTGCCGCTGACCGAACTGCCGCGCTACGTGCCGCAGGCGTTCGTCGCCATCGAGGATCGGCGCTTCTACTCGCACCACGGCGTCGATCCACTCGGCATCGGCCGCGCCTTGCTCGCCAACATCCTGCACCGCGGCGTGTCGCAGGGCGGCTCGACGCTGACGCAGCAGCTCGCCAAGAACCTGTTCCTGACGCAGGAGCGCACCCTCACCCGCAAGGTGCAGGAGGTGGGGCTGGCGTTCTGGCTCGAGCGCAAGTTCAGCAAGACCCAGATCCTCGATATGTATCTCAACCGGGTCTATTTCGGCGCCGGCGCCTACGGCATCGAAGCCGCCGCACAGCGCTATTTCGGCAAGCCTGCGCCGAAACTCAGCATCGCCGAAGCCGCAATGCTCGCGGGCCTGGTGCGTTCGCCGACCAAGCTCGCGCCGAGCCGCAATCCCGACGGCGCCGAGAAGCGCGCGCAACTGGTGCTGGCCGCGATGGCGGACATGAAGTTCATCACCGACGGCATGGCGCAGTCCGCATTGATGGAGCCGGGCCACGCGGTGAGGACCGCGGGCTCGGGCTCAATCGGCTATGTCGCAGATTGGGTGATGGATGTGTTGGACGATCTGGTCGGCCACGTCGACCAGGACATCGTCGTCGAAACCACCATCGATCCAGCCTTGCAGGCCACAGCCGAAACCGCGCTGACCGACGAGCTTGCCAAGAACGGAACCAAGGCCGGCGTCGGCCAGGGCGCCGTGGTGTCGCTTGCGCCGGACGGCGCGGTGCGCGCACTGGTCGGCGGGCGGAGTTATGCGGAGAGCCAGTTCAACCGTGCGGTCGCCGCCAAGCGGCAGCCGGGCTCAGCGTTCAAGCCGTTCGTCTATCTCACCGCCGTCGAGCGCGGGCTGACGCCCGACACCATCCGCGAGGACAAGCCGATCGCGGTCAAAGGCTGGCGGCCGGAGAACTACGGCCACGAATATTTCGGTCCGGTGCCACTGCGCAAGGCGCTGGCGCTGTCGCTCAACACCGTGTCGGTGCGGCTGACGCTGGAGTTCGGCCCGACCGCCGTGATGCGCACCGCGCACCGGCTCGGCATCGCCTCGAAGCTCGAGCCTAACGCTTCGATCGCGCTCGGCACCTCCGAGGTTTCCGTGCTCGAACTGGTCGGGGCCTACGCGACCTTCGCCAACGGCGGCATGGCGGTGACGCCGCATGTGGTCGAGAGCGTGCGCTCCGGTGACGGCAAGCTGCTGTATCGCCATCAGCCGGAAAATCTCGGCCGCATCGTTGACGCCCGCTATGTCGCCATGATGAACACGATGATGCAGGACACGCTGACGATCGGCACGGCTCGCAAGGCTGACTTGCCCGGCTGGCCGGCCGCCGGCAAGACCGGCACGTCGCAGGATTTCCGCGACGCCTGGTTCATCGGCTACACCGGCCATCTCGTCACCGGTGTCTGGCTGGGCAACGACGATTCCTCGCCGACCCGCAAGACCACGGGCGGCAGCCTGCCGGTCGAAATCTGGAGCAAGGTGATGAAGGCCGCGCATCAGGGCGTGCCGGTGGTCGGCTTGCCGGGGGTGTCCCGTGCGCCCTTGATCGCCGGCCTCACGCCGCCGTGGGGTTCGCCGCCCGCGCCGGTCCAGCGCGTGCCCGAGCAGGTGCGCACCGAAACAGGCGACGGCATCGACAACTGGCTGATCGACCGCCTGTTCGGCCGACGCTGATCAGTGCGGCACACTCCGCAGCGGCAAGCCGCGGCGGTACAGCCACAACGCCAGCGACATCCCTCCCGCCAGCATCATCGCGATGGCGAGCGGCCACGCCGTCTGTCCAAGCGCATGGCCGAGCACCGCGCCGACTGCGGCCGATGATGTCTGCGTCACAAAGCCGAGCAGCGAGGACGCCGCGCCGGCGCGGTCAGGGAACGGCAGCAGTGCGCCGGCCTGGGCCTGCGCCAACGCCATGCCCATGCCCATCATGTAGAGCCCGATCGCCGCGACGACGCCGATGGCGCCAGAGCCGGTGAAGGCCAGCATCAGCACCATCAGCAGCCCGCTCAGCGCCATGGCGGCCGCGCCGAGGCCCATGATCGGTCCGCTGCCCCAATGCAGCACGAAGCGCGCCGCGATCATGGTGCCGACCATGTAGCCTGAGGAACCGACCGCGAAAGCCACGCCGAATGCCAATGCCGAGAGATGGTAGATGTCCTGCAGCACGAAGGCGCCGCTCGACACCCACGCGAACAGCCCGCACAGGCACGACGTCGCGATGCCGACGTGGACGACGAAATGCCGGTCGGCGAGGAAGCGTCGATACGACCGCAGCGTCGACGACAGCGTCACCGGCTCGGGGGCGCGTGTGCGAAGCGTCTCAGGCAGCATGAACCAGACCATGACCCAGGCCGCCGATCCGTAGATCAACAGCAGCACGAAATTCGAACGCCAGCCGAACGCGGTCTGCAGCACACCGCCGATCAGCGGCGCGACCAGCGGCGCCAGCGCCATGATCGACGCCATCCGGGCAAGCTCCCGACCGATGCGCGAGCCTTCGTACATGTCGCGCACCACGGTGCGAGCGAGCACGCTGGCGCCCGACCCACCGACCGCCTGCACGAAACGCGCCGCGATCAGTGTCTCGATCGAGAACGACAGAGCGCAGAGCAGCGTCGCCGTAAGATAAATGGCGAGCGCCGCCAGCAGCACCGGCCGCCGGCCGTGACGGTCCGACAGCGGCCCATAGAGCACCTGGGCGCAGGCGAAGCCGACCAGATAAGCCGAGATCGTGAGCTGAACCTCCGATGTCGGCGCGCCGAGTAGCCGGCTGATCGCGGGCAGCGAGGCCAGATACATGTCCACCGACAGCGGCCCAAGCCCGGTCAGCATGGACAGCAGCAAGGTCAGTGAGAGGGAACCGGGTGTGAGCATTGTCGCCTGAGGACCGATCTAGTGATCGGCCGGCACTTTGGCACGCATGGAGCGGGTCAGTGCCCACGTGACGACCGCCAGCGCACCGGCGACGCCAAGACCGCCGGCCAGCGGCCACGCGGTCGTCCCCAGCAGATGGCCGACAACTGCACCGCTGACGGCACCCGAGGATTGCTGCACGAAGCCGACCAGGGATGACGCCGCGCCGGCGCGTTTCGGGAACGGCAGCAAGGTGCCGGCCTGCGCTAACGGGAAAACCAGCCCCAGCCCGGCGAGATAGAGCGACACCGGCAGCACCATGGACGCGGGGCTGGTCAGGCCGAGCGCCAGCGCAGCGATGGCGCCGGCGCCGCCGCCGGCGAAGGCCAGCGTGCCGATGCCGATGGTGCGGTCGATGCCGATCCGCGTCACCAGCCGCGAGCCGAGGAATGTGCCGATGAGATAGCCGCAGGAGCCGACGGCGAAGGCGAGCCCGAAGTCGAACGGTGAGAGCCCGTAGATGTCCTGCATCACAAAGCCGGCCGACGAAATCCAGGCGAACAGCCCCATGAAGGCGCAAATGCCGAGCATGAGATGGGACACGAAATATCCGTTCTGGAAGAAGCCTCCAAACACCCGAAGCGTCGCCGGCACCGAGATCGGCTCCGGCGCACGCGTTCGCAAGCTCTCCGGCAACAATCGCCAGACCAGTGTCGCCGACGTCAATCCGAACAGGACAAGGCAGACAAAATTCGAGCGCCAGCCGAATGCGGTCTGCAGCACACCGCCAACCAATGGTGCCGCCACCGGCGTCAGCGCCATGACCGCCGCCATCCGCGACATCTCGCGTGCGACGTAGACCCCTTGGTAGAGATCGCGGACGATGGCGCGCGGCAGCACCATCATGCCGGCGCCGCCGACCGCCTGGATAAATCGGGCGCCGATCAACACCTCGATCGAAGGCGCAATCGCGCAGGCCATGCTGGCGAGCACGAACAGTGCGGTTGCGGCCTGCAGCACAGGCTTGCGGCCGTGCCGGTCGGACAGCGGCCCATAGATCAACTGGCCGAGACCGAACCCGACCAGATAGACCGAGATGGTGAGCTGAACCTGGGCCGGCGACGCCTCAAGCAGCCGCGCCATGTCCGGCCACGACGGCAGGTACATGTCGACGGACAGCGGACCAATTCCGGTGAGGACAGCAAGCAGCGCGGTGAGGGCGAACGAGCCGGGACGGAGCATCGGCAAGGCTGTAGCAGAGAATGCCGGGCGAGCGCCCGGCTGATTTGCATGGACGGGATGAAAATCAGGCGAGCGGAGCCTGCGGATGCGTCAGCCCATAGCGATGCAGATCGCCGCCGTGGACGTCGAGCCAGACCTTGGCGCGATGCGCATCGGCGCAGATGCCGTGCACTAGCCGCCAGAACCGCGCCGAATGGTTCATCTCGATCAGATGCGCCACCTCGTGAACCGCGAGGTATTCGAGCACGAAGGATGGCGCGAGGATCAGCCGCCACGAATACGACAGCACGCCGGTGGTCGAGCACGAGCCCCAGCGGCTGGATTGGTCGCGAACCGAGATGCGCTTGATGGCGACTCCCAGCCGCTCGGCGGCGCTGTGGCTTGCGGCATCGAGATCGCGCAGGGCTTCGCGCCGCAGATAATCGCCAACCCTGCGGTTGATGTGCGCCGTTCCGCCGGCGACGCACAAGAGCGGCTCGCCGTTCCCGCTGCGGGCCGGCCAGACCGTGCCGCGCTCGTCCGGCCGATGCTCGATGCGATGCGCGACCCCGCGCAGCGGCACCACGCAGCCGTGCTTGAACGGCGCCGCCTCCGGCAACCGGCACAGCCGCGCCGCGATCCAGCCGCCGTGCTTCTGGGCGAATTCCTTGGCCTCACGCAGGCTGCCGCGCGGCGGCATGGTAAGGACGACCTCGCGCGTCGCCGCGTGAATGCGCAGCGTGTAGCGGCGCGCCTGGCGGTGACGGCGAATCCGAACGGGATAAATGGCCCGGTCGAATACGATCTGGATCGTCTGAGGTTCGCTTGGCCGGCGATACAGCAAGGCGCGCAATGGCGTCATCCGAACTCGTCCCGAATCCCTTGAGAAGGATAGCAGAACGAGCCGCAAAAATCGCCGGTCACACCACCGCGAGCTTGGGTGCAGGCTGGCGGATCGCCTGCTTCGGCTTGTCGAGGGAGAGCATGAAGTCGGAGATGCGCGGCGCCACCTCGGCACGGAAGCGCGAGCCGTTGAACACGCCGTAATGGCCGACGCCGAGTTGCAGGTAGTGCGTCTTGCGCTCCGCGGGAATGTTGACGCAGAGCTTGTGCGCCGCCTCGGTCTGGCCGACCCCGGAGATGTCGTCGTGCTCGCCCTCGATGGTGAGCAGCGCGGTGTTGCGGATCTTGCTTGGATCGACGAGCTTGCCGCGATAGGTCATCGTACCGTTCGGCAGGTCGTGCCGCACAAAGACCACGTCGACGGTCTGCAAATAGAACTCGGCGGTCAGGTCCATCACGGCGAGATACTCGTCGTAGAACTCGCGATGCTTGGTGACCGAATCGCCGTCGCCCTTGACCAGATGAAAGAACAGGTTCGAGTGCGCGTCGACGTGCCGGTCAAGGTTCATGCTGACGAAGCCCTGCAATTGCAGGAAACCCGGATAAACGTCGCGCATCACACCGGGATGCGGGAACGGCACCTTGGTGATGACGTTGCGCCGGAACCAGTCGACGCCGCGGCTCTCGGCAAGCTTGTTCACCCCGGTCGGATTGACGCGGGTGTCGATCGGACCGCCCATGAGCGTCATGGAGCGTGGCGAATACGGATCGTTGCCGGCCTCCATGATCGAAGTGGCCGCAAGCACCGGGACCGAGGGCTGGCACACCGCGATGACATGGGTGTCGCCGCCGAGGAAATGCAGGATGCTGATGAGGTAGTCGATGTAATCGTCGAGGTCGAAGCGGCCTTCCGAGACCGGCACCATGCGCGCGTCGACCCAGTCGGTGATGTAGACGTCGTGGTTCGGCAGGAATGCTTCGACCGTGCCGCGCAACAGCGTGGCGTAGTGGCCAGACATCGGCGCGACGATCAGCACCTTGGGCTGCGGCCGGCGCGGCATGTGGCAGAACAGGCGCTCGAAGTGCTGCAAACGGCAGAATGGACGCTCCCAAGCCGTGGTAATGTGGATCGGCGCGCGCTCGCCGCTGATCATCACGGTATCGATGCCCCATTCGGGCTTGCCGTAGCGGCGCGTCGAACGCTCGAACAACTCCGCGGTAGCGGCAATGGTCTTGCCGTAGGTCGAATGCGCGAGAGGGTTGAACGGGTTCTTGAAATAAAGACGAGTCATGTCGGCCAGCGCGCGGGCTGGCTGCAACGACGCGTGACCCATCTCGTAAAGCCAATAAAGGCCGTTCGACAGCACCGGACCGCCAGAAGCTGGCGCTCCGCCGAATTCCCCGATCGCCATTCTTGTGGCTCCCCGGCCCCCTTGCTGCGATGCAGCATAATGACGACTCGATGACATGGTCAACATATAAGAAAAGACTTTCGTAGGAGTTAGCCCGCGAAAGCGCAGGGGTTTTCTGCGTTCCGGGCATGGTCCGAACGCTAATCGCCGCCTTGCAGCAGCGTTCCCTCTCGGCGGGCGCTTCGCAGCAGCCACAGAAACGCCACCCCGGCGCAGCCGAACAGCACGGCATTGAAGACGAAGGCCTGGACCATCAGGTCGGTGCGAAACACGTGGTCGATCAGCAAGGACCGCATGCCTTCGAACACGTAGGTCGGCGGCAGCATCCAGGCGAACACTTGAAGCCAGGCCGGCAGCACCGCCACCGGGTAGTAGACGCAGGTGAGCGGCAGGAACAGGAACATGATGCCCCAGGCCATGGTCTCGGCGCCGAGCCCGTTCCGCAGCAGCAGGCCGGCGACGAAGATCGCCACCGCCCAGCTCGTCAGGAACAGATTGACGAAGAAGGCCACCAGCGCGAGGCCCATGGCCCACAGATTGAACCCGAAGAATGCGATCGCCAGCAGCGACACCGGCACCATGCCGATGGCAAGACGGATGACGCTCATGATCATCAGCGCGGCAACGAACTCGATCGGCCGCAGCGGGCTCATCATCAGGTTGCCCATGTTGCGGGCGTAGAGCTCTTCGAGGAACGAGATCGAGAAGCCGAGCTGGCCGCGGAACAGAATGTCCCACATCATCACGGCGCCGATGAAGGTGCCGGCAGCGGCCGCGGCGAAGCCTGTGCCCCGCGCCACATAGACCTGGAGGAACCCCCAAGTCAGCATCTGCACGGTCGGCCAGTACATCAGGTCGAGGATGCGCGGCCACGACGAGCTCAGCAGGTACCAGTGCCTCAGCACCATGGCGAACACGCGCCGCGGCGAGATCGGCGTGTAATGGACGGCTGGCGCGCTCATTGCGCAGCCTCCCTCGCCTCGCCGGTGCCGCGCGCGATATCGAGGAACACCTCTTCGAGATTGCTGCGGCCGTAACGGGCGATCAGCCCGGATGGCGTGTCGTCGTCCTCGATGCGGCCGGTCTTGAGCATGATGACCCGGTCGCACAGCCGCTCGACCTCGTTCATGTTGTGCGAGGCCAGCAGCACAGTGGCGCCGCGCTCGCGGCGATAGTGCTCGAGCCGGCCGCGCACCCAGTCGGCGGTGTCGGGGTCGAGCGAAGCGGTCGGTTCGTCGAGCAGCAGGATATCCGGCTCATTCACCAGCGATTTGGCGAGCGCCACGCGGGTCTTCTGCCCCGACGAAAGCTTGCCGGTCTGGCGATCGAGAAAGTCGTGCAGCTCGAGCTCTTCGGCAAGCCCGCGGATGCGGCCGGCGACGTCGACGCAGCCGTAAAGCATGGCGAACACGGTGAGGTTCTGCCGCACCGTCAGCCGCATCGGCATGTTGACGTAAGGACTCTCGAAATTCATCCGATGCAGCACCCGGTGCCGCTGCCGCGGCATTGCGGCGCCGAGCACCGTGACCGTTCCGGACGTCGGCTCGACCAGGCCCATGATGGTCGAGATGGTGGTGGTCTTGCCGGCGCCATTGCCGCCGAGCAGCGCCGCGCACGAGCCCGCCTCGATGGCGAACGAGATGCCGTCCACCGCGGTCACGGTCTTGTAGCGTTTGACCAGACGATCGACCGAGATCGGAGCCGGGGGCGTGGCGGGGGCGCGCATGACCGCAACATGTGACGTGGCACGCGGCCTGACGCAAGCCCTGGAACCGCCTGCGTCCCTTGGCAACATTGAGAACAGCAGGCCACGCACTAGAATAAGGCCATGCTCGACGATCTTGCGGACCAGGTCCACCTGCCGCAGCGGCGCAATGTTCGCCTCGACACATTGTTGCGGCTGCGCTGGCTCGCCATCATCGGCCAGACCATCACGGTCGTGGTGGTCTATTATGCCATCGAGTTTCCGCTGCCGATCTGGGCCTGCCTTTCGGTGATCGCGCTCTCGGCCTGGCTCAACGTGGCGCTGCGGGTGCGCTTCAGCCTGACCCAACGGCTCGAGCCCGAACGCGCCGCGTGGCTGCTGGCCTTCGACATCGCCGAGCTTGCGGTGCTGCTGTTCCTCACCGGTGGTCTCGAGAATCCATTCGCGTTTCTGTTTCTTGCACCTGTCCTGCTGTCGGCCACGGCATTGCCGCCGCGCATCACGGTCGTGCTCGGCGGCTTCGCCGTGGTCTGCGCGACTGTCTTGGTGTTCGCGCATTATCCGCTGCCGTGGGACATCGACGATCCGCTTGAGCTGCCATGGATCTATCTGCTCGGGGTCTGGTTCTGCATCCTGCTGGCGATCGGATTCATCGGCGTCTATGCGTGGCAGATCACCGAGGAAGGCCGGCAGATCGCCGAGGCGCTCGCCGCCACCGAGCTGGTGCTGGCGCGCGAGCAGCATCTGTCGCAGCTTGACGGCCTCGCGGCGGCCGCCGCCCACGAGCTTGGCACACCGCTCTCCACCATCGCGCTGGTCGTCAAGGAGTTGCAGCGCGCCATCGGACCGAACTCGCCGCATACCGATGACGTTCGCCTGCTGCGCGAGCAGTCGCAGCGCTGTCGCGACATCCTGTCAAAGCTGACCGAGCTGTCGACCGGCGAGCCGTTCGATCTGTTGCCACTGTCGGCGCTGATCGAGGAGGTCGTGGCGCCGCACCGGAACTTCGGCATCGCCATCGACGTTGCCCTGGCACACGATCCGGCGCCGCCGATGGGAGCCCGGAACCCGGCCATTCTGTACGGTCTTGGCAATCTTTTGGAAAACGCGGTCGACTTCGCGCAGGGCCGGGTCGAGGTGACCGCCGACTGGACCCCGAACGACATCGCCGTCACCATCAGCGACGATGGCCCGGGATTCGCGCCGGAGATCATGGACCGCATCGGCGAGCCTTACGTCCGCTCCAGCAAGCGTCGCCGTATGAACGCCCGCAGCGAGAACACCGGGCTTGGCCTTGGGTTCTTCATCGCCAAGACGCTGCTGGAACGGTCCGGAGCCACCGTCGATTTCGAGAATCGCGTATATCCGGATCGGGGTGCAGTGATTAAAGTGCGATGGGGACGCAGCGACTTCGAGCGGCCGCTTGGCTTCGCCGCGAGTTGAATACGCTGCTGAGGTTGCCTAAGTTTTGAGGAGGCCGGTGATGACACTTGCCGTGATGACCGCCATGTCCGAGACCGCGCAGACCGAGCGAACGCTCCTGATCGTGGAGGACGACAAGTCCTTTCTGCAACGATTGGCGCGCGCTATGGAGAGTCGCGGCTTCGAGGTTCGCACCGCGGAAACGGTCGGCGATGGGCTCCAGGCGGTCGAGCGATCGGCGCCGGCGTTCGCCGTGGTCGACATGCGGCTCGGCGACGGCAACGGTCTCGACGTCGTGCAGGCGCTCAAGCACCGCCGCCCGGAGGCCCGCGCCATCGTGCTGACCGGCTACGGCAACATCGCGACCGCGGTCAACGCGGTGAAGATGGGCGCGGTCGATTATCTCGCCAAACCCGCCGACGCCGACGACGTGGTCGCGGCGCTGCTCGCGATCGAGGGCCGCAAGGCCGAGCCGCCGGAGCATCCGATGTCCGCCGACCGCGTGCGCTGGGAACACATCCAGCGCATCTACGAACTTTGCGGACGCAACGTGTCGGAGACAGCGCGCCGCCTCAACATGCACCGGCGCACGCTTCAGCGCATCCTGGCGAAACGCGCGCCGCGGTAGCGCTGACATTCAGAGGAACTCCATGAGAACTCGTTGGCTCATCGCCGGCTTCGCGTTGCTTGTCAGCGCGTCCAGCGCGCTGGCGCAGGACTGGCCGTCGAAGACGGTGCGCATCGTCGTGCCGGTCAGCGCCGGCAGCGCCACCGACGTCACGGCGCGGCTCGTTGCCGATCACCTGTCGCAGCAACTCGGCCAGACCTTCGTGGTCGAGAACCGCACCGGCGCCGGCGGCACCACCGGTATGGGCTATGTCGCCAAGCAGGTCGAACCGGACGGCTACACCATCCTGGTGCATTCCGCGGCCTTCACCATTCAGCCTTCGACGTTTCCCAATCTGGGCTTCGACGCCGGCAAGGATTTCGCCGGCGTGACGCTGCTCGGCATGGCGCCGCTGGTGATGATCGCGTCGCCGGAAAAGTACAAAACGCTGAAGGAACTGGTCACAGCAGCCAAGGCCAAGCCGAATTCGGTGAACTACTCCAGCGTCGGCTACGGCGCCGCCGCGCATCTTGCGGCGGAACGGTTCCGGCTCGCGGCAGGCTTCGAAGCGCAGCAGATTCCGTTTCGCGGCGCGCCCGAGGCGATCAACGAGGTGCTGGCGAAGCGGGTCGACTTCTTCTATTCGCCGACGCTCGCCGCGGTGCAGCTTATCCGCACCGGCAAGCTTTCGGCGCTTGCGGTGTCGGGATCAAAGCGCGCGCAATCGCTGCCGGAGGTGCCGACCACGATCGAGGCCGGCTATCCCAACTCCGATTACAACTTCTGGCTCGGCATGTGGGTGCCGGTGAAGACGCCGCGCGACGTCATCGAAAAGCTCTATGCCGAAACCAAGAAGGCGCTGGCCCTTCCGGATGTGCGGGAGAAGCTGATCGCGCTCGGCAACGAGCCGGAGGACATGACGCCGGCGCAATTCGACGCCTTCTTCCACGACGACATCGCACGCAACGCCGCGCTGGTGAAGGCCGCCGGCATCAAGCCGAATCCGTGAGCCGATGGCCGCACGGGACTGCGGTCATTTGATCAGGTCGCTGACCTTCTGGATGATCGGCTTCGGCGTCGCATAAATCCGATTGATCAAATTCGACAGATCGGCGCCGCTTACCGGCTCGAGGACAAACTTGTTTCGCGCCACGTCGGCGGCGAACTCGGGGTCTTTCATGGTGGCGTCGAAGGCGTCGCGCAGCATCTGCAGCCGCTCGGGCGGTAGGTCCGGCGGCGCCACGAACGGCCGCCCGATGTCCTGGCCGGCGTAGAGATATTGCAGCGTCTTGCGCTCGTCGTCGGTCTTGGAGAGGTCCATCACATTCGGCACGCCCTGGAGCTCGGGCGGCGAGCCCTCTCCGGCTTGCAGCAAAGCGTTCACGGTCTTTTTCGGCAGCCAATCCGGTTGGCGCTGCTTGATGCTGTCGAGGCTCTCGCAGATGCCCTCGACCTCGTTGCGCTCCATCGCCAGGAACACGTCCGCCGACGAGCGGAAACCGGACACCAGCTTGAACTTGAATCCGAACAGGTCGTTCAGCACCTTCGGATAGGACCGCGTGCCGGTGCCCGGCCCGGTGTCGCCCAGGATCAACTGCGTGGTGCGGAGCTGGTCGACGGTCTTCACCTTGGCGCCGGCGTTGGCGATGCAGGCGTTGTGCTCGCGGGTCGGGCTGCCGAGCCACGACATCTTGGTCGCATCGAAGCGCGCCCCCGGAGCATTGCTCAAAGGGCCGAGCGCCGCATCGCGGGCGATGATCGCGAACGCCGTGCCATCCTTCGGCAAGGTGTTGTAGATGTTGCTCGCGGCCACATAGCTGCCGGCGCCCGGCATGTTCTGCGGCACCACCGTCGGATTGCCGGGCAGATGCTTGCCGATGTGGCGAGCGACGGTGCGGCCCCACAGGTCGTAGCCGCCGCCCGGGCCAAAGCCGATGATCAGCGAGACCGTCTTGCCGGCCAATGACTCGGCAGATTGGGCACGAGCTTGCGGCAGACCGCATAGGATCGCCGCGACCAGCACCACCCCCGCTCGAGCCATGGTCTTCATGCTGCTTCTCCCTACGGCTTGACCGCCGGCCTCATCTGCTCGGGGTGCAGGATCAGCTTCTGCACCCGCCAGTTCAAGATTTCGGCGACGAACAGCGTGTTCTCAGATGGGCAGGCCATCTCGTGAATCCAGCCGAACTGCTTCGGCCGCTTGCCCGAGGACCCGAGCATGCCCAGCACCTTGCCATCGAGCGTCATCTTGTAAATGCGGCCAGGATACGCATCCGCGGCATAGAGCACCTGGTTCGGCCCCGGCGTGATGCACAACGCCCAGGGTGCGCCCGGCGTCATGGTACCGCCGGTCTGCAGATAGTTCGTCAGGTTAGGCTTGTTGCCGATCGCGGGCCTGGCGTTCTGGTCGAACGGCACGTCGATCTTCATCTCGCGCAGGAAATTGCCGTCGCCATCGAACACCTGGATGCGCCGGTTGGCGCGGTCGGCCACGTAGATGTTGCCCTCGGAATCGGCCGCGATGCTGTGCGGCGTGTTGAATTCGCCGGGTCCCTTGCCGCGCTGGCCCCAGGATTTGATCCAGTCGCCGTCCTTGCTGATCTTGGCAACGCGGGAATTTACGTAGCCGTCGGAAATGTAGATCGTGCCGTCCGGCCCCCAGGTCACGTCGGTCGGCTGACGGAAGCGGCCGTCCTCATGCGGCAGCGGTGGATTACGGTTGCGTTCGTGCGGCTTGGCCTCCTCGTCGGAAGCCTCCGACTTGCGCCCGAACACCATCAGGACGTGGCCGTCGGGGCTGAACTTGACGATCATGTCCGAGCCCTTGTCGGTGGTCCAGATGTTGTCGTCCTTGTCGATCCGCACCGTATGCGCGAATGCCCAGGCGTAGAGGTTCTTGCCGATCTCGCGGATGAAGCGACCGTTGGGCGCAAACTCCAGGAGCTGGGACGCCGTGTTGCCGTAGGCCGGGCCGTGGCTCGAACCGCCGCGTGAATAGACGAAGATGTGGCCCTTGGAGTTGACGGCGACGCCTGAGACCTCGCCGAGATACATATCCTCGGGAAGCTTCAACACGTTCGGCACCGATTCGTACGGGATCATCGGGGCGGCGTCTTGCGCCCAAGCGGCAGACGCGAGCAGCGACAGCGTCACCGCAATCAACAAACGCTTCATGGAATTCCTCCCAGCAGTCCCTGCGGCGATTCTCGATGGCGCCGCTGCGATCACTATAGCGGAACGAGCGCGCGGCAGAGCACGCGAACGACCGGAAGTTGGGGGTGCTGGAAGAGGAAGGCAGCGGCAGTCTGGTGCCGCCATCAAAGGCTTGGTCGCCCGACCCCGGCAAAAGGTTCACGGCAATAATTGGGCCGTTTGGATGAACCGGGCCCGTTTTGTGGCCGACCCATGTTCGAGCAGTCCGGACACGAATTCGGACGCCGGACACGGGAGTTTCCAATGGCCTCGACCAACACCGATCCGACGGCATATCCCTATGAGGACGTCGTCTATATCGAAACGTCGTTTGCCGGACTTGGCACCTTCCGCGGCACCGGCGTCATCATCGGGCCGCACACCATCCTGACCGCATCCCACATGGTGTGGAATTCCCAGGCTGGCGAAGCCGCCAGCACTGTCGTGATCCACCCAGAGGATTCGACCGGACCGAGCGGCGCCACGCTGCCAGGGACCGAGGCGTGGCACTACAACCCGATCACCTACACATCGCAGAACCTGCCGCCCGACCAATCGCAATCCGATTTCGCGATCATCGACACCTCCACCGACCTGAGCGCCTACGGCTATTTTGGGGTCCTGCCGAACTATGCGGGCGGCACGGTGCACGTCACCGGCTATCCGGCGGTGAATCCGGGTTTCTATTCGCAGACCGACCAGGTCGGCACCGCC